>JAABUT010004811.1_pt1 | contig 10446 bp, 9 predicted proteins | sample 5559281 | NCBI WGS metagenome assembly JAABUT01 (sample SAMN10711880, study PRJNA513359) | rock metagenome | isolation source: Antarctica rocks | place: Antarctica: Victoria Land, Ricker Hills nord | collected 2016-01-04 | reverse complement strand
GGCACTACCGCCCGCAGGTGGAGGTGTTCTCCGCCGAGGACGCTGTCCTGCGCGCGCTCACCGGCGACTGACCGCTCGCCATAGCGCTGTCCTGGTGCGGGGACTCGCCGCGCGAGCTCGCCGGCAAGGGCCATCTGGTGCGCCTTCCCTCCACGCCGCCGGCCGCCACCGGGACCGACTGGATCGCGGTCCGGGACTCTCCGGAGTTCGCGGACCTGCACCGCCGTCGGGCCCGGTTCGTCGTCCCGCTGACGATCGGGTTCCTGGCCTGGTACCTGGCCTACGTCCTGCTCGCGGACTACGCGCACGGGTTCATGTCCACGCCGGTGTTCGGCCGCGTCAACCTCGGGCTGCTGCTCGGGCTCGCGCAGTTCGTCACCACGTTCGTCATCACCACCGTCTACGTGCGTTTTGCCGACCGGAACCTGGACCCGGTCGGCTCCCGGATCCGCGACCGGGTCGACGCCGAGAGCGCCGCTCGCACGGATGGGATCCCCCGATGACTGTCGGCAACCCCGCTGTCAACATCGCGATCTTCGCCGCCTTCGTCGTGGCGACGCTGGTCATCGTGCTGCGTGCCAGCCGCAACAACCGGACCGCCGCGGACTTCTACGACGGCGGCCGAGCCTTCTCCGGGCCGCAGAACGGCATCGCGATCTCCGGGGACTACCTGTCCGCCGCGAGCTTCCTCGGCATCGCCGGGGCGATCGCGCTCAACGGCTACGACGGGTTCCTCTACTCGATCGGCTTCCTCGTGGCCTGGCTGGTGGCACTGCTGCTCGTCGCGGAGCTGCTGCGCAACACCGGGCGGTTCACGATGGCCGACGTGCTGAGCTTCCGCCTGCGCCAGCGGCCCGTGCGGACGGCCGCCGCAACCTCGACCCTGGTGGTCAGCTTCTTCTACCTGCTGGCCCAGATGACCGGCGCCGACGGGCTTGTCGCGCTGCTGCTCGGGGTGAGCGGACGAGCCCAACAGGGACTGGTGATCGCCGGGGTCGGCGCCGTCATGATCGCCTACGTGCTGATCGGCGGCATGAAGGGCACCACGTGGGTGCAGATCATCAAGGCCACACTGCTGGTCCTCGGGGCCGCGACCATGACCGTGTGGGTGCTCGCCGAGTACCGGTTCAACCTGTCCTCGCTGCTCGGCGCGGCGGTGGACCGTGCGGGAGCGGGCGGGACGTCGCTGCTGGAGCCGGGCAGGCAGTACGGCGCGACCAGGACGTCGAAGCTGGATTTCCTGTCCCTCGCCCTGGCCCTGGTGTTCGGCACCGCCGGCCTGCCGCACATCCTCATGCGCTTCTACACCGTGCCGACGGCCAGGGAGGCCCGGCGGTCCGTGGTCTGGGCCATCTGGATCATCGGCGTCTTCTACCTGCTCACGCTGGTGCTCGGCTACGGTGCGGCAGCCCTGGTCGGTCCCCAGCGGATCCTTGCGGCGCCGGGCCGGGCCAACTCTGCGGCGCCGCTGTTGGCCTACGAGCTCGGCGGGACGGTGCTGCTCGGCCTCATCGCGGCCGTCGCGTTCGCGACAATCCTGGCCGTCGTCGCCGGGTTGACGATCACCGCCAGCGCGAGTTTCGCCCACGACGTGTACGCCAACGTGATCAAGCGCGGCAACGTCCGCCCGGAGGCCGAGGTCCGCGTGGCCCGGCTGACGGCAGTGGTCATCGGGGTCGTCGCGATCGTCGGCGGGATCCTGGCCAACGGGCAGAACGTCGCGTTCCTCGTCGCACTGGCGTTCGCGGTGGCCGCGTCGGCCAACCTGCCGACCATCGTCTACTCGCTGTTCTGGCGGCGGTTCACCACCCGCGGTGCGCTGTGGAGCATCTACGGCGGCCTCGGCTCGTGCCTGCTGCTGATCGTCTTCTCGCCGGTGGTGTCCGGCAAGCCCGCGGACGCAAGCGGCCGGAGCGCCTCGATGATCACCGACCCGACCGTCGACTTCTCCTGGTTCCCGCTGGACAACCCGGGGCTGGTGACGATCCCGCTGGCGTTCCTCCTCGGCTGGCTGGGCACGGTGACCAGCCGCAAGCTCCCGGACTCCCAGGTGGCGGCGGAGATGGAGGTCCGTTCGCTGACCGGTGCCGGCGTGGAGCGCGCGGCCGGGCACTAACCCGCCCGTCGGCTCAGCCGGCGAGAGCGAGCACGGCGTCGTCAATCCGGGCCAGGGTCTGGCTCCAGCCCCCGTGCGTGCCGGTGGCGAGCCACCCGCGCACCCGGTCCTCGGGCAGCTCGGCAAGAAAGCGGGTCAACAGCATCTGCTGCCCGGGGTAGGTCCACACCCGGAGACGACCCCTCGGCGTGCCTCGATCCGGCGGGTGATCGTGAAGCCGCATCCGCTCTGGCGGGCGTCGGTCCCGAGGGCGTCGGTCATGTCCCTGGGGCTCACGCGGTCGCCTCGCGGCGGGCCGAGGCGACCGCGTGCAGGACGATCCCGGCGGCGACGGAGGCGTTCAGCGACTCCACCAGGCCGGTGACTGCGATCGACACCGTCGCGTCACACGTCTCCCGGACGAGCCGGGACAGGCCCTTGCCCTCGGCGCCGACCACGACCACCAGCGGGCCGGTCGCCAACCCGAGCGAGGACAGCTCCGACAGGTCGACCGCGCCCTCCCCGGCGAGCCCGACCACGGACAGTCCGGCCCGCTTGTACTCCAACAGCGCCCGGGTGAGGTTGCCGGCGCGTGCCACGGGGACCCGCGCGACCGCACCGGCCGATGCCTTCCATGCCCCGGCCGACACCCCGGCGGCACGTCGTTCGGGGACCACGACACCCGCGGCACCGAAGGCGGCGGCGGACCGGATGACCGCGCCGAGGTTGTGCGGGTCGGTCACGCCGTCGAGCGCGACGATCAGCGGCGTCGCCGTCGCCGTGTCGAGCAGGTCGGCCGGCGCGGCGTAGCTGTACGGCGCGATGGCCAGGGCCACGCCCTGGTGCACGGCGCCGTCGGTGAGCCGATCCAGCTCAGGGCGCGGCGCCTCGAGGACTGGGATCGACCGGTCGGCGGCGGTCCGCAGGATCGTCCGCACGCGGTCGTCGGAGTCGATCCGCTCGGCGATGTACAGCGTGCTTGCCGCGATGCCCGCGGCCAGCGCCTCCCCGACCGCGTTGCGTCCGGTGACCAGCTCGACCGCGTCGCGGTTGCCCCGCCGCCCGGGGACCCGGCCGGGGGGCTTGCGCTGTCCGGACCGGGTGCCGCCCTGGCGGCCGCCCGCGCCGCCGCGCCCCGCGGCGCCCGTGCCACCGCGCCCCGCGGCGGTGGCGCGGGACGGTGCAGCGGCCCGCTTGGCAGCCGGGTGGTGTTCGCGTGCCTCCGCTGGCGGGGTGGGCCCGCGGCCCTCGAGCTGGCGGCGGCGCTGGCCGCCGGAGCCGACGGAGGTGCCCTTCTTGGGGATCTTGCGGATCGCGGCGGACCGCGGCCGGGCGTCAGGCACCGGCACTCCTTCCGTCGGGACCAGTTGGGTCGGCATGGGTCGAGTCGGCACCGCTGGAGTCGGCATCGCTCGAGTCGGCACCGGTCGAGTCGGTGACCTCGGCGTCGATGTCGCTGGCCGGCGACGGGCCGGACAGCGGCAGCTCCCACCGCGGGCCGGCGGCGGTGTCGGTGACGACCACGCCCGCGGCGGCGAGCCGGTCACGCGCGGCGTCGGCGGCCGCCCACTGCTTCGCCGCGCGTGCCTGTGCCCGTTCCTCGAGAGCGGACCGGACGAGCGCGTCGAGCGCGGCCAGCGCCCGTTCGGCGACGTCCGAGGCCGGGTCCGCCGGGGAGTCGACGAACAGCAGGCCGAGCACGTCGAGCATCCCGTTCACCTGTGCCAGCAGGTCGTCCAGACGCCGCCTGTCCGGATCGCGGTGCGGGTAGCCGCCAAGGTCCGCGCCCGGGTCGCCGCCCCCGTCCAGGACCCGGTTGCCCTCGCGCACCGTCTCGTGCAGCACCCCCAGGGCCGCCGGGACGGCGAGGTCGTCGTCCATCGCGGCCGCGAAAGCCGGAGGGACCTCACCGACTTGCACCGGGATCGCGCCGCCGTCGCCGGCGAGAGCAGCCGTCGCACGCCCGAGGAAGTGCTCGATGCGGCGGTAGGCCGCGCCCGCGTCGGACAGGGCGCGGTCGGAGAACTCGATCGCACTGCGGTAGTGCGCCGCACCCAGGTAATAGCGCAACTCGACCGCGCGGACCTGCTGCACCATCTCCGACACGAGCAGCCCGTTGCCGAGGGACTTGCTCATCTTCTCGCCGCTCATCGTGACCCAGCCGTTGTGCAGCCAGTACGCCGCGAACTCGTCCTCGGCCGCGCGGGACTGGGCCTGCTCGTTCTCGTGGTGGGGGAAGCGCAGGTCCAGCCCGCCGGCGTGGATGTCGAATGCGGAGCCGAGGTACTTGCGGGCCATCGCCGAGCACTCCAGGTGCCAGCCCGGCCGCCCGCGGCCCCAGGGTGTCGGCCAGCTCGCAGTAACCGGCTCGCCCGGCTTGGTGCCCTTCCACAGGGCGAAGTCGCGTGGGTCCCGCTTGCCGCGGGGATCGGCGTCGGCCGCCGGCTCCATGTCGGCCAGCCGTTGGTGACTCAACGAGCCGTACTGCGGCCAGGAAGCGACGTCGAAGTAGACGTCACCGGAACCGTCCCCGGCCGGGTAGGCGTGCCCGCTGTCGACCAGCTCGGCGATCAGCTCCACCATCTCCGGGATGTGCCCGGTGGCCCGTGGTTCGTAGGTCGGCGGGAGCACGTTCAGCGCCGCATAGGCCTCGCCGAACGCCCGCTCGTTGGTGTAGGCGACCGACCACCACGGCTGTCCCGAGACGTCGGCCCGGGCCAGGATCTTGTCGTCGATGTCGGTGACGTTCCGGATGAACGTGACGTGCGAGGACCGCTCGAGCCACCGGCGGAGGACGTCGAACGCCACCCCGGACCGGATGTGGCCGATGTGGGGCGGGGACTGCACCGTCGCGCCGCACAGGTAGACGCCTACCTCCCCCGGGGTGCGCGGGACGAACGGGCGGACCTCCCCGGTCGCGGTGTCGTACAGCTGCAGGCCCACGCGCTCAGGGTAGTGAGGCCCCAGGTAGTGAGCCCCGCTCAGCCCACGTCCCGCCAGAGCTGCCGGGCGCTCTGCTGGTGGGCGAGGTAGCGGGCGAACGACTCCTCGTAGGTCCGGCTGCGGGCGGGATCGGGCTCGACGAACCGGTCGCTGCCGGTCCACGCCGCGATGTCGGGGTCCTGCCCGGCGACCTGCAGATGGGTGAGCACCGCTCCGCGGGCACCGATCCCTGCGGCCCGGGCGAGCCGGAGCGGGCGACCCAGCACGTCGGCGAACACCTGCATCCACTCCGGTGACCGGGTGCCCCCGCCGCAGACGGACAACTGACCGGTGAGTCCGGCGCGGTCGAAACAGTCCCGAGCGGCGAAGGCGACGCCCTCGCAGACGCCGCGCACGAGGTCGGCGCGCCCGGTGGTCAGCGACAGGCCGGTGAGCTGCCCGCGGGCCCGGGCGTCGACGAACGGCGCCCGCTCACCGGACGGCGCGAAGTAGGGCAGGACCTCGACTCCCCCGGCCCCCGGCGAGGTCGAGCGCAGCGCCTCCCCGACAGCCGCGTGGCGCATCCCGACCAGGTCCAGGACCCAGTCCAGGGAGGCGGTCCCGACCATCGCGGGCAGTGCCCGCAGCCAGCGGCCCGGCACCGGCATCGCCAGGTGGTTGCCGGTCGGAGTGCCGGAGGTGTCGACATGGTCCACCAGCACCTGGCAGGCCAGGGTCGTCCCCACGGTCAGCACGCCATCGCCTACCTCGCCGACCCCGGCCCCGATCGCGCAGGCCGGCAGGTCGTAGGGGCCGGCGCTGACCGGGGTGCCCTCGACCAGCCCGGTCACCCGGGCTCCCGCGCCGGACAGCCGAGCCACCGGGACGGGCCGGACGACGTCGGGCACCAGGCCGCGTCGACCGGTCAGGCCGGTGAGCGACAGCGCCCGGTCGGAGTACCCGCCGGCGGCCTCGTCGAACGGCAGCGCGACATCGGAGGGGTCGGTCGCGCGCATCCCGGTCAGCCGTTGGAAGACCGCACCGACGCAGTGGTGAGCGGTGCTCGCCCGGTCCAGCACCTGTGGCTCGTCGGAGTCGAGGGTGGCCAGGACGCCCGCCATCGATCCGGGGAAGAGCATGTTCCCGTCGACGCGGTAGTAGGCGTCGGCGACCCCGTCGCGTTCCCAGCGGCCGGTCAGCGCGCCGGCCCGGCCGTCCATCCAGCTGACCGCGGGACGCACCGCCCGGCCGGCTGAGTCGACCAACCAGCAGCCGTCGCCCTGCCCCGTCACCGCCACCAGCTCGGGCGCCGCTTCGCCCGGACCGAGGTCGGCCAGTGTCGTCCGGACCACCTCGGCCACGCTGGCGACCACGTCGTCGAGGTCCTGCTCGACGTGGCCACCGGCCGAGTGGACCAGCGTGGTCGGCTGCTCGGCCTCCCCGACCAGGTCCCCCCGGTCGTCGAACAGCGCGGCCTTGGTCAGCGAGGTCCCGATGTCGATGCCGAGGAAGGTCCGACCGCCGCCGACGGAACCGCTCACGCGGACGGCCCGGCCCGGTTCCAGTCCGGATTTGCGCAGTGCACGAGGGCGCCGGTGGCGAGGAACCCGGCGACCTCCGCGGCCACCCGGGTCACCGACTCCGACGCGACCTGCTGCGATGCCCCGGCCAGGTGGGGGGTGGCGATGACGTCGGACCGCGCGAGCAGCGGATCGTCCGGGTCCGGCGGCTCCGGGTCGAACACGTCCAGGGCGGCGCCGCGCAGGTGCCCGGACTCCAGGGCGGCCAACAGCGCGGCCCGCTGGACCAGCTCACCGCGGGCGGTGTTGACGAACCGGGCGCCCGGCTTCATCGCCGCGAACGCGGCCGCGTCGAACATCCCGCGGGTCTGGTCGGTGACCCGGGCGTGGACGCTGACGAGGTCGCTGGCGGCGAGCAGTTCGTCGAGCCCGACCAGGCGCACGCCGCGCTGCGCCGCTGCCGTCGGGTCGGCGAACGGGTCGTGGGCCACGACCGTGCTGCCGAACGCCCGCAGCAGCTCCGCGACCCGCAACCCGACCGCGCCCAGTCCGACGAGGCCGACGGTGGACGCGCGCAGCTCCGGGCCGGTGAGTTCGTTGCGGAACCAGCGGGCGTCCCAGCGACCCGCGGCCAGGTCGCGCGAGGCCGCCGACACGTTGCGGGCCAACGTCAGCATCACCCCGATGGTGAACTCCGCGACCGCGCCGAGGTTGCGCCCGGGCAGGTAGACCACCGGCACGCCGTGCTCGGTCGCCGCAGCGAGGTCGATGTTCACCGGTCCGCCGCGGACGCTGCCGACGACCCGCAGGCCCGGTGCTGCCCGGAACACCTCGCGGGTGACCGGGGCCAGGTGGGTGAACAGCACCGAGACGTCGCGGGCCGCGGCGGCCAGCTCCGTCGGGTCCCCCGCCGCCTCGCGGACGCCGTCGACGGCGCGGAACGGCTCGTCGGGCCAGCGGGTCTCGTGCAACGTCGCATCGATGTCGGGACCGAGTGCCTCGCGGGCGGCGTCGGCGAAAGCTGCCGCCCGGATGAACAGGTCACCGGCGCACAGGACCCTGATCGGCGTCCCGTCCCCTGCCGCGGCCATCAGGCGCGCCCGTGGGAGGCGCGGGACTTGCGGGCGAGGGAGTCGACGGCGACCGCGAGCGCGAGCACCGCTCCGGTGATCATGAACCGGATAGAGGAGGACAGGTTGAGCAGGGTCAGCCCACTGGAGATCGCCGAGATGACGAAGATGCCGAGCAGCGCCGAGTAGGCACTGCCGCGACCGCCGAAGAGGCTGGTTCCGCCGATCACGGCAGCCGCGATCGCATTCAGGTTGACATCACCCGTACCGCTGCTCTGGTTCGCCGACCCGAGTCGTGCCGCGGCGAGGATCCCCCCGACGGAGGCGAACAGCGAGCAGAGCACGAACACCGACAGGTAGACGCGCTTGACGTTGATCCCGGTACGGCGGGCCGCCTCGGCGTTGCCACCGACCGCGAACACCGAGCGACCCCACTTGGTGCGGGTCAGCGCGTAGTTCATCGCGACGACGAGGAAGGCGAAGAAGACGAACATCCATCCGACACCGCGGGTCTTGTTCAGGTACCAGGCGGCGAACTCCAACAGCACGAGCACGACGACCGAGCGCAGGACCAGTGTCTGCAGGGATCTGCCCGACAGGCCGGCCTTTCTCCGCGCGCGGGCGATTTCCCAGCCGGTGGCGAAGAAGGCGAGCGCGACCAGTGCCATGACCACGTAGGCCAGCGGCCGGGGCAGGAAGGAGAGCTGGGCGAACCGCACCAGGCCGGAGTCGAACGGGATGTTGATCGACCCCTCCGACCCGAGCACCCTCAGCTGCAGCCCGAGGAACCCCAGCAGACCGGCCAGCGTCGCGACGAAGCTGGGCATGCCGAATCGGTTGAACAGCTGGGAGTAGACCAGCCCGATGACCACGCCGGTCGCGACGGCCAGGACGATGCCGGCCCAGACCGGCCAGCCACGGTTGACCACCGACACCGCGAGGATCGCCCCGGACAGACCGCTGACGGACCCGACGGACAGGTCGATCTCCCCCACCAGCAGTACGCACACGATCCCGAGCGCGATCACCCCGACCGAGCAGGACTCCAGCGTCAGGTTCACCAGGTTGTCGCTGGACAGGAAGATCGGGTTGAGCGCCTGGAAGACGACGGCGATGACCAGCAGGCCGACGACGACGGGCAACGCACCGAGGTCACCGGACCGGATCCGGCGCACCGAGGACGACACCGCTCCTCGCAGACCGCTGTCCTGCTGCAGTCGTTCGTCCTGCCGGTCCAACGCGACGGACTCGACTGGCCGCTGTTCGACGTCGGTCATGGGGTCCCACCTTCCTGGTGCTCGGTCACACGGGTCACACCCTCCGGGTGCTCGGTCACCCGGGTCACACCCTCCGGGTGGGCGGTGCTCTGGTCCGCGTGCGTCGCGCGACGGACCGTCCGGCGCGTCACGGCGTTGTCCGTCGCGCCGGTGATCGCCGCGACGATGTCCTGTGCGGACACGGTTGCGACGTCGAAGGCGCCGTTGTTGCGGCCGAGGCGCAGGACGACCACGCGGTCGGCCACCGCGCGGACGTCCTCCATGTTGTGGCTGATCATCACGACGGCCAGTCCTCGTTCCCGGAGCCGCTCGATCAGGTCCAGCACCTCGGCGGTCTGCGCGACACCCAGGGCGGCCGTCGGCTCGTCAAGGATGATCAGGCGGGGCTCGCCCAGCAGCGACCGCGCGATCGCGACCGTCTGACGCTGCCCACCGGACAGCGACGCGACAGGGATCCGCACGGTCGGGATCCGCGCGGAGAGCTGGCGCAGCAGCTCCCAGGCCCGGACCTCCATCGCGACCTCGTCCAGCCGGGCCGGCCCGAGCTCGCGGCCGAGGAACAGGTTCTCGACGACGTTGAGGTTCTCGCACAGCGCGAGGTCCTGGAACACCGTCGCGATGCCGAGTGAGATCGCCGCTGCCGGGTCGGTGATCTCCACCGGCCGGGAACCGATCATGATCTCGCCGGAATCCGGCCGGTGGACACCGGCCAGAACCTTCACCAGCGTCGACTTGCCGGCGCCGTTGTCCCCGACGATCGCGATCACCTCCCCGGCACCGACGTCGAGGTCGATGGACGTCAGGGCGTTGACCGAACCGAACGTCTTGGAGATGCCGCGCAAGGTGAGCACGGGTTCCGCCGGCGGGCCGGCGTGGGTTGCCGTCGCCACGGACGTCGCAGGAGACATTGACGACCCTTCGGGAGTCGGGGTGAACGAAGTCAGGACCCGCAGCGAACCGGGCCGGCCGGCGGACCGGGTACCGGTCCGCCGGCCGAGCCGCGGATCAGCTCAGGCCGAGCTTTGCGCATCCGGCCGCGTATGCGCCGGTGCACAGTTCGGCTGCAGTGTTGATCTTCTTGTCGACGATCTCGGCCTTGACGTTCTTCTGGGTGACCACAACCGGGGTGAACAGCTGACTCGGGGTGTTGAACAGCATGGTCTTCGACGCCGGGGTGGTGCCCTTGGTGAAGGCGATCGCGGCCTCCGCGGCTGCGCCGGCGACGATCTCGCTGGGCTTGGAGATGGTGTTGTACTGGTCACCGGAGATGATCAGCTGCAGCCCCGCGGTTGTCGCGTCGTTGCCCGTGGTCGGCGGGACGGGATTGACCCCGGCCGCCTTGAACGCCGCGATCGCACCGCCGCCGGTGCCGTCATTGGCGGCGACCACGCCGACGATCTGCTTGCCGAACCGGGAGACCTGTCCGGCCACCCAATCCTGGGCCTTCGACGGGGTCCAGTCCGGGGTGTCGAACTCGGCGAGCGTCTTGTAGCCGCCGGAGGCCAGACCCTCGTGGATGCCCTTCTTGATGAGGCCGGCCGCCGCGTCCGTGGGTGAGCCGT
>JAABUT010004810.1_pt1 | contig 10448 bp, 8 predicted proteins | sample 5559281 | NCBI WGS metagenome assembly JAABUT01 (sample SAMN10711880, study PRJNA513359) | rock metagenome | isolation source: Antarctica rocks | place: Antarctica: Victoria Land, Ricker Hills nord | collected 2016-01-04 | reverse complement strand
CATGATCGAGGGCGAGGAAGAGATGGGCAGCAAGCACCTGCCGGACTTCGTCGCGGAGAACCGTGACCGCCTCAAGGCCGACGCCGCGTTTTTCGCCTTCCTCTCGCAGGACTTGAACGGCAAGGTGCTCTCGTACCTCGGCGTCAAGGGCATCCTGTTCATGGAGTTCACCGCGCGCGGCGGCGACTGGGGCGGCCCGACGACGCGCGCCGTGCACGGATCGAACGCCGTCTGGTACGGCAACCCGGCGTGGCGGCTGACGCACGCGCTCGCCTCCATGCTGACGCCCGACCAGAAGCACATCCTCGTGGACGGCTTCTATGACGAGGTCGAACCCGCCGACGCGCACGATGAGGCGCTGCTCGCCACCCTCGCGCCGACGCTCGACCCCGACGAGCAATTGCAGAGCGACGATGTGCGCCGCTTCAAGTACGACCTCAATGGCGTGCCGCTCCTGCGCAAGTACCTCTACCAGCCGACGCTGAACATCGACGGCATCGTTGGCGGCCACTGGCAGGAGGGGACGAAGACGATCATCCCGCACGAGGCGAAGGCGAAGGTCGATGTGCGGATGGTGCGCAACATGGACCCGCAGCGGACCTTCGCGCGCATCCGCGCGCACCTCGACACGCACGGCTACGGCGATATCGACGTGGAAATCCTCGATGCGTACCCGTGGGCCAAGACGCGCGTGGACGACCCACCCGTGCGGGCGATGCTGGAGACGTACGCGCAGTTCGGCCACACGCCGGAAATCTGGCCGCACCTCGCAGGTTCCGCTCCCTTCTACCTCTTCACCGATGTGCTCAATATCCCCGTCGCGATGGGCGGCCTCGGGCACGGTGGGCGCGTCCACAGCCCGAACGAGTACGCGACGGTGCAGGGAATGCGGGACGCGCAGCAATGGCTCGCGGCCTACTTCCTCAACCTCGGTGAGATGTGGGGGCAAGGGGGTTGAGACAACCAAGACACCGGGAGAAATGCAAGCACAGAGGACGCAGAGGATACAGAGGACACAGAGAGAATCCCAAAGATGTTCTCGCTCCTCTGTGCCCTCAGTGTGCTCCATGCGCTCTGTGTTGAGTCTTCTTTCTTCCCTGGCACACGGATCGAAGGAGGGCGGCGTGGTGAATCAACTGGTCAAGGAGAAGGTCGAACAGGCGGTCGGCATCCTCAATGAATGCGATGTCGATCTCTGGCTGCTCGTCGGGCGGGAAACGGGCACGCTCTGCGACCCGTCCATCCCGATTGTCGTCGGGGCGAGCGCGACGTGGCCTTCGGCGTTCCTCATCACCCGCTCCGGCGAGGCGCACGCGATTGTCGGCACGGGCGATGTGGCGCAGATCGAGGCGGGCGGCATCTACACGCCGTACGGCTACGTCAAGGGATGGACTGACCCGCTGCGGGAGTTGATCGGCCGGTTCGACCCGCGCACCATCGCGCTCAATTACAGTACGGATAACGACAAGGCGGACGGCCTGACCCACGGTATGTGGCTGAACCTTAACCACGCCCTGGAAGGCACGCCGTACACCGCGCGCTTCATCTCCGGCGAGCCAATCGCCTCCCGCGTGCGCGGGCGCAAGTCGCCCGAGGAGCGCAGGCGCATCACCCATGCGTGCGCAGAGACGGAACGGCTCTTCGCGGAACTGACTGATTGGGTGCAAATCGGCGCGACGGAGCAGGAAATCCAGCAATTCCTCCACCGCCGCTGCCGCGAACTCGGCTACGGCTTCTCGTGGGACAAGGAGTACAATCCGACGGTGACGGCGGGCGACAAGTCCCCCCTTGGGCACGTCGGCCCGACGACCAATGCGGTCGAGAAGGGCAAGCTCCTCCGCATCGACTTCGGCATCACCATCGACGGCTACTCATCGGACATGCAGCGCACCTGGTACTTCCTCGATGACGATGAACCCGACGCCCCGCCCGTCGTGAAGCGAGACTTCGCGATCGTGCGGCGCGCCATCGCGGAAGGGTTCGGGAAAATCCGGCCCGGCATCCCCGGCTGGCGGGTGGACGAGGCGGCGCGCGACTTCTTCGAGGAGCGTGGCAAGGAATGGCATTTCGGCCTCGGGCACCAACTCGGGCACGTCGCGCATGACGGCGGCGGCGGCTTCTACCCCCGGTGGGAGCGGTACGGCGAGAAGCCGAACGAGATCATCGAGGCCGGGCAGTGCTACGCGCTGGAGATCGGCACGTTCGTCGAGGGCCACGGCCTGATAATGCTCGAAGACGACCTCGAAGTGACCGCAGAAGGCGCGCGGTGGCTCATTCCGCCGCAGACCGAACTGATGCTCGTGCGAAAATAAGACGACGCCGAATTATTGCAACGCATTGAACTTGCGGCGTGTCCGGTGCGATGATACGATGCGCCCGTTGAAATTTTGCTTGTATCCTTCATAGCGAAAGGCATGTCGGCGTGATACACCGGTCTTTCTGGCGGGGCGTGTCGGCGGCGCTGCTCCTCGTCGTTTTTCTCGTTGCCGCGCCCGTCGCGGCGGCGAACACGTACACGGACCCGCAGGGCAGGTTCTCGTTCGCGATCCCCGATGGGTACACGCCCGTCGAGACGCAACTGACCCCGCCATTCGTCGCGGGCTACATCTCACCAAACCCGGTAGGGGCGAACTTCACAGTGCAGATCCGGGAGGCGACCGGCACACTTGACGCCGCGACCGCCGACCAGCAGAAGCGGTACGCATCCGCGCCGGAGAGTCAGCCCGGCCCCGTGCAGCAGTTGAAACTCGGTGGCCAGACGGCGCAACGCTTCGACTACTTCACGAGCGGGAGCGGTGGACGGTATCACGTCTCGCTCGTGCTCGCCATCAATGGCGGCGCGCTCTATATCCTCACATTCACGGCCCAGGAGCAGGATTACGACGCGCTGACGAGCCAGACGGGTGGCGTGCTCACGTCATTCGCGTTTCTTGGCACGCCGCCACCGGTCCTCAGTTCACAGCCGTCGAATGGTTCGGCGGTCTACACGGACCCGCAGGGCCGGTTCTCGGTGACTATTCCGATCGACTTCCAGGTGAGTAAGGACGCGGACGTAGCGAAATACGCTGTCGCATTCGACGCAAACGCACCGAGCGGCGCCCTACGCGCGAGCTTCATCATCGACTTCCAGACCATCGACAGCTCCCCTTCGATCAACACGGTCACGTCCGTCTTTCGGAACAACCTGATCGACAAGAAGTACATCTTTGTCGGTGAGCAGGCAATCACCCTCGGCGGGATACCGGCGTATCGGTTCGACGCCACGAAGACCTATGACGACGGCTACAAGGGCCGGACGATCGAGGTTGTGACGGTAAAAGGCAACACGGTGATCAATGCGTTCTTCATCACCGATCAGGGCCGCTACAGCGAGTACGCCGCACGCGCCCAGATATTCCTGTCATCATTCGCCTTCGGGAGCAACCCGAATCCTGCCGCGTCAGCGTCGCCAGCGTCGCCCACATCACCGGCATCACCGATACCGTCGCCTTCCGCTCCGCCTACGGCGCCAGCCGCGCCAACGACACCCGGCGCACCGCCACCGCAGGGGCCGACGGGGGGACATGACGGTGGTTGAGTAAGCGAAAGCGAGGCAACGCAGCAGCCTATTGCAGCCGAAATTGGGCAGGCTGATGAAGTTTGCAGCGATCCTCAGTGGGTGCACAACATTCCTATGCTATGCTCTGCGCGACACGATCACGCGGACACGGAGCGGCACACGGGCACGTCGGCTGGTGAAATGCAGCGGAGGGATCATCGTGAACGTCGGGCATGAACTACGCATCTTCATTGTCGCGGTCATCTACGCATTCGCGGGAATGGCGCTACTCCTCACGGGGTACAAGATTTTCGACTGGCTCACGCCCACCGATCTGCAGAAGAAGATTTTCGAGGATGGGAACGTCGCCGTCGCGGTGGCCGTCGGTTTCTTCATGCTCGGTGTCGCCGTCGTGATCCACGGGGCATTCAACACCTGATCGTGACCACTGCGGCGCGGGCGGCATGATCCGCGCACCACTGACAGCGAGATTGCGGTATGCTTCCTCCGGGTGCAGCGACCATGCGTCGGAGGTTTATCGTGCCACGATCTCGCCCGCTCCCCCTCTTCATCCTCCTGCCATTCTGTGCCACGCTGCTCCTATCCGCGTGTGGCTCCGGCAAGGCGACCGCGACGGTCATTGTGCCGCCGACTGCCGCCGCCGCTGCCCCGACTGCCTCACCGCGCGTACAAGCAGCGGCCGCGCGCTCGGATACGGACGTGAATCCGACCGCGACCATCGCTCCAGCGACCGCAACAGCCGCGCAACCGACAGCAACTGCCGCCGCCACCCCAACGGTCAGTGCGACGAGCGCACCTGAGGCAACGAGCACGCCGCCCACAGCGACCGCGACAGCGCAAGCCGCCGCGACAAAGGCCGCGCCGAGTGGCCCGCCACAGGAACACCAACTCCCCGGTGGCGCCGTGATGCTCCCTACGGGCTTCACGATCGACGTCTACGCATCTAACGTCGGGCAGGCACGGTTCATGGCGGTGCGACCGTCCGACGGGATGCTCTTTGTCGCGGACGCGGGCGGACGCATTCTGATCCTGCCGGACGCGAACCACGACGGCAAGGCGGATGGCGTCACCGTCTTCGCGAGCAACCTCAGGCAGCCATCCAGCCTCGCCTTCTACCAGGACTGGGTCTACGTCGGCGAGACGGATAAGGTCTCCCGGTTCCGCGCGCCGAACAACGCGATGCAGCCAGAGGGCGACAAGGAAGTCATCATCCCGAATCTTCCCACCGGTGGGCACGCGACGCGGACGGTCGCCTTCGGGCCGGACGGGCGGCTCTACCTCGCCATCGGGTCGTCGTGCAACGTCTGCGAGGAGAAGGACGACCGCCGCGCCGCGATCAGCGTCTACGACCCGGACGGCAAGAACGGCCGGTTGTTCGCGACGGGCCTGCGGAACGCGGTCGGATTCACCTGGCAACCGGGCACGAACCAGATGTGGTCGACGGTTAATGGGCGCGACAGCATCGGCGACGACATCCCGCCGGACGATCTCCGCGCGGTTAAGGACGGTGGCTTCTACGGCTGGCCATATTGCTACAACGGCCCGAACCCGAACCCGGAGTACAAGGCCGCGGCGAAGTGCGCGAACGTGCCGCCCGACGAGGTGCCATTGCAGGCACACTCCGCCGCGCTCGGCATCACCTTCGGTGATCAGTTCGCCGCGCCGCAGCCGTACAAAGAGAGCATCTACATCGCCTACCACGGATCGTGGAACCGCTCGGTGAAGACGGGATACAAGGTCGTGCGCGTGCCGCTCGTCAACGGCAAGCCCGGCAAGCCGGAGGATTTCGCGTGGGGCTGGCTCCCCGGCGACGCCAACGACCCTGGTCAGGTCTGGGGCCGCCCCACTGGCGTGACAATTGGCAGCGATGGCGCGATGTACGTCACGGACGATTCCAAGGGCCACGTCTACCGGATTGCGGCGGCGTCATAGGAGACGGGCAGCGACCGATTCGCCTGTGTGATCGATTGCGCCACATGGTGGCACCAAAGATGCTTTCTTCCCCTGCCGTAATAGTATGAGGCTATGAGGCACGACGGGAGGGTGGCATGGGGCAGCAAGTGGTAACGACAGGGGAACGCGAGGCCGACCCGCTACAGAGTGGCGAGCCGTCAGCAATGCACACGCCGCGCGCGAAGGGACGTACTGTCGCCAAAGCCGAGCAAGCGGTGACGTTCGACCGGGTCGTCCAGCGATTCGGCAAGGACGAGGTCTTGCACGGCCTCACCTTCACGGTGCCGTGGGGCGAAATCCTCGGCGTGATCGGGCCGAGCGGCAGCGGCAAGACGACGACGATCCGCATGATGCTCGGCATGTACCGCCCGACGAGCGGCACTGTGCGCGTCTTCGGGCGCGACCCGTGGAAACTGCGTCGCAGCGACCGCGAGCGCATCGGCTACATGCCGCAGGACTTCGTGCTCTATCCTATGCTGACAACGGAGGAGAACCTGCACTTCGCCGCCTCGCTCTACGGCGTGCCATGGTGGGATGCGCACCGTCGCAGCACGCAACTGCTCGAATTCGTCGATCTCGCGGACGCGCGCAAGCGTCGTGCCGCCGATCTCTCCGGCGGCATGCGGCGGCGGTTGTCGCTCGCGGCGACGCTAATGCACGACCCCGACCTCCTCGTGCTCGATGAGCCGACGGCGGGGATCGACCCGATCCTGCGGGAGAGCATCTGGGATGGCCTGCGGACCGCGCGAGATGAGGGCAAAACGATGGTCATCACCACGCAATATGTCACCGAGGCCGAGTACTGCGACCATGTGCTGCTGATCCATGAGGGCGACATCATCGCGTCGGGTTCACCCGCCGATCTCCGGCACGCCGCGACTGGCGGTGAGATGCTCGATATCCGCTTCGACCGGCCGCGCCCGGATATCGCGGTGCGGCTGCAATCGCTCCCATTCGTCCACGCCGTGGAGCCACTTGACCGCCCCGATGCGGTGCGCGTGGTCGTGGATGACATCGTGACCGATCTGCCGCTGCTCTCCGAGTATTGCGATCGACAGGAGGGCGGCTGCGTCTCAATTGATGCGCACTCCCCGACGTTCGATGATGTCTTTGTGCGGCTCGTCTCCCAGGCACGCGACAACGCGAAAGAGAAGGAGTCGGCGGCATGACGACCCCTGCAATCCCGCGCCCGCGCCCACGCCCGTGGATCATCGATCGCCCGTTGCGCGGCGCCGTCCGGGGCGCCGCCTTCACGGGCAAGGAGCTGCGCGAGGTATTCCGGCAACCGCGCCTGCTCCTTGGCCTCGTCGTCGGGCCGTTCCTCATCCTCTTTCTGTTCGGCACCAGCTTCAAGGGGCAGGTCGTCCAACAGCCGACGGTGCTCGTCGTGCCGCCCACAGCGGGATTGTCCACGAATATCTCGGACTACGTGGACGCCTTCCAGTTCCCGTTCACGTTGCAGAGCGTGGTGGGGACCGTCGATCAGGCGAATGCCCTCGTGGGGAGCGGCAAGGCGACCGTGGTCGTCGCGCTTCCCCCCGACTCGTACCAGCGCATCCGGGCCGGGCAGCACCCGCTCATCAACGTGACGTACAACGAACTCGAACCGGTGCGCGCGAACTATTTGAAGTTCTACTCGTATGTTGAAACGAACGAGTTGAACCGCCGCGTGCTCATCGCGGTCGTCAATCAGGCGAAAACGCAGGACCCATCGACGGCGCAAGCGCCCCTCGCCGGCTACACCGCGCAGATGCAGGCGAGCGTCGACCAATTCGGCACGCAGATCAAGGCGCGCAACCCGGCAGCGACGACGGAACTGCTCGCGGGGATGCAGAAACTGACGCTCAACAACCAGTCCGATCTCCGCACGCGCGAGCAGTTGCTGACGGGCGCGGAGACCTATTTCCACGCACCTGAAACCCCCAATGACGACTTCCACAAGCAGATGACGGCGGTCGATCAGTCGCTTGGGAATGTGCAGACAATCCTGCGAAACATGGAGGTGTCGCTTCCCGCAACCCTCGCTGCCGGGCAGCCGGACGCGAAAGCGAGCGCCGATCTGCTCGCGAACAGCAAGAACGCAGAGGATGGCGCGAAGGCGCTGCAATTGCCGCCCGCCGAGGTGCTCGTCGCGCCGTTCCAGGCGGAAGTCACCAACAAGGCGCCCGTCCTCGCGAGTTTCATCGCCTTCTACGCGCCCGCTGTGCTTGCGCTCCTGTTGCAGCACATCAGCATCACGCTCACCGCCCTGACGCTCGTGCGCGAGCGGACGAGCGGCGCGACGGAACTCTTCCGCGTGACGCCGAGCGCCACGCCAGAGATCGTCTTCGGCAAGTTCATCGGCTATGCGCTCGTCGCCGCGATGACGGGCGCGATTCTCGCGGCGCTGCTCCGGTTCGCGCTGCACGTACCGCTGCTCGGCAGTTACGCGGAGTTCGTCGCCGTGATCGCGCTCCTGATCGCCGCCGCACTTGGGCTGGGGTTGGTGATCTCGGCGGTTGCGCGCAGTGAGACGCAGGCCGTCCAGTACGCGATGCTCATTCTGCTGGCATCCGTCTTCTTCGGCAATTTCTTCCTGCCAATCGACACCCTCTACCCGTGGGCGCGCGTGCTCTCCTACTCGTTGCCAATCACGTACGGCGTCCGCGCATTGCAGGATATCATGCTGCGCGGCGTGCCCGTCAACCCGATCGATCTGCTCGCGCTCGCGGCCTTCGCGGTCGGATTCTTCGTCCTCGGCACGCTGCTCTTCCGCCGGGAAGTTCGCCGGGCGTAGCATAAAAAAAGGGGGATACCCAACCCCCTGCCTCCTCCCGCTCCGGGAGGGGGTCTGACGGGGGTCGTCGGCGCATTGCCCGTTCCCGCCCGACTTCGTATACTGTCCGCGTGCGGCATCGGCAAAAAGGATACCATCGTGCGCGGACGTCAATATGGATACGTGGTGCAACTGCTACTCGTCGTTGCGGTCGTGACGGTCACGTTCGGCATTAACGAGGTGGCGCGTCCGGGCGCGGTTCCCGTCGGTGCGAAGGCGGAGACGCCCGCGTTCCGACTGCCATTCGTGGAACCGCCGGGGCCGGATACGTGGTTCGTCTCGCAGGCGTACGGCACGTCCGTCTGGGCGCAACGCAACTGGCCCGATCTGTACGCCGCCGGGCAGGGCATCCACTTCGGCATCGACTTCGCGACCCATTGCGGCCGGGATGTGCACGCGATTGGCGACGGCACGGTGCTCGGTATCGACGGCCCGTACGGCTCCGCGCCGCACAACCTCGCAATCACCCACCCCGGCGGCTACATCTCGATGTACGGGCACCTGCGCGAGCGCTCGACGCTCGTGCGCATCGGGCAGCAGGTCAAAGCGGGTGATGTCGTCGCGCACTCCGGCGACCCGTACAGCGCCGCCTGTGACCGCGCGCCGCACCTGCACCTCGAAATCCGCACCAATGGCCTCAGTTCGACGACGAACCCGATGAACCTGATCCCCGCCGACTGGGACCGGCTGACGCTCGGCGTCGGCGCGGGCGGCACGAGTTTCGCGCAGAACCTGACAAGCCCCCGGCAGTGGGCCACATTGCGCGATCAGCCGGATATCACATTCGGCGGCGGCATCATCGTTAATTACCCGACGTGGGAGCCATATGCGTAGCATCCGTCCGTTCTTCGCACTTGCGCTCCTTGCCCTCGTCGCATGCAGCAGCGGCACAACACCGCAGACCGCGCCGCCCGCGCCGCCCGCGCCAACCGCAACAGTTGTTGCGCCAACTGGCACGCCGGTCCCGGCAACCGCCAGACCCACCACCGCGACGATCGCGGCAACGTTCGCAGCGTCACCACAGGTACGCACCGCCGCTGCCGTCGAGACGGCAACGATCCCCATCCCGACGAGCACACCCGCCCCCGCGCCAACCGCGACACCGCCATTCAAGCCGACGATGGCGAAGATCACGGATGGCGGTTGCTGCCGGAACCCGGTCTGGCACCCCGATGGCGCGCGCGTGCTCTACACCGATACCGCGCCGAATCAGCAACTGGCGGCGACGTGGGCCGTCCCCGCCGATGGTGGCGGCGTGCCGACCGTCTTCTTCCCCTCCGCTGCGACGGTTTCGCCGGACGGTGGCCGGATTGCCTTTCCGGACACTGTCGCCCGCGTGACGCGCGTGCAGGAGTTCGGCAAGCAGAGTGTCGCGACGATCAGCAACAACGCGGCGTACGTCTGGTTCTCAACGGACGGGCGGCAGGTCGCATGGCTCGAACGCGCGCCCGGTGCGCAGCCAAGCTCGAATGTCGACCGACTCGTCCGCGTCTGGGTGGCGAACGCGGACGGCTCGAACGCGCGGTCGCGCGGCAGTGTCGTGCGGGCGGCGGATCTGATTTGGTTCCCGGACGGGCAGCAACTGCTCTTCACCGGGCGGGACACGGACGGCGGCAACCCCGGCATCTACGTCTTCGACATCAACGCGGGCAGCCTGACGCGCATCGCGAGCGCCTTCTCGCCGCGCGGCGTCCGCCTCTCGCCCGACGGCTCGCGCATCGTCTACCTCGCCGCGCTCGAAGAGAAGCCTGAGGACAACGGCCTCTTCATAGTGAAGTCCGATGGTAGTGAGAAGCGCAAACTCCCGCTCGTCGGCGGTTTCCGCTGGGCGCCGGACAGCCAGAGCCTCGTCATGCTCCCCGTCCAGACCGACAACGGGCCGGATCAATTGGTGCGAATCGACGCAGCATCACTCGCCACAGCCCCACTAACCGACCGCGCCGCTCTCCCCTTTCGCGTCGCGCAGGACGAATGGCAACTCGCGCCGGACGGCACGCGCATCGTCTTCAACGCACTCGCGGACGCGAACCTCTACGTGCTCCGCTTCGCTCCCTGAACTCCCATAGCAGGGACCAAGTTTTAACACAGAGTTCACGGAGCACACAGAGAGCACAGAGAAGA
>JAABUT010004809.1_pt1 | contig 10448 bp, 9 predicted proteins | sample 5559281 | NCBI WGS metagenome assembly JAABUT01 (sample SAMN10711880, study PRJNA513359) | rock metagenome | isolation source: Antarctica rocks | place: Antarctica: Victoria Land, Ricker Hills nord | collected 2016-01-04 | reverse complement strand
CGGCTGCGAACGCGGCCTTCGACCCGCCGTCATCCAGCGCAAGGTGACCAATGGCTACCGCGCCATGTGGGCCGCCGAAGGCGAAGCCGACGTCCGCACCGTCGTCGCCACAGCCCGCGTCGGACCCGACACCAACGTCTTCGGCATTATCCTCAACACCGTCCAAGCCTGAATTCCGTATCAGGCCCAAACCAGCGCGATTGAACCGCGTGGGTAATTACCAACGCTGAAAGCTGGCCTGATCGGGCCGGTGGATGCTTGTCCGAAAGCATGGTACAAACTGTCGTAGCCGGCGTGGCGGCCTTTCCTGGCGGGGACCACAAGCACGAGGCCGTAGCGCGTTGTGCGGTCAAGCGCATTGCCCTGGTGCTGGACCGTCACTTACGGGAGGCATGAGGCAGCCGGACGCGGAACAGATCAACGCAGCATCAGCACTTCCCGCGGGGCCTGACGCCGGCAGGCTGATCGTGCGCCCGAGCAGGCCGCGGAGAGATGCGATCCGCGGGGCTGCAGGTGGAAGAGATAATCTGAGGTTTTCAGGATCGCGGCTGGGTGATCCGATCCGATTGAGCCGGGATGCATCGGCAACGAGGGGGGAGGAGTCATGGAAGCGACCAAGTCGTTCGACGAACAGGCAACTGCGGCGGCGGGACTCGCGCCCATGCCGTTCGACAGCGCCCGGCTCGACGAACTGCTGGACGAGGCCGGGCTCGACGCCGTGCTGGTCACATCCAAGCACAACATTCAATACATGCTCGGCGGCTACCGGTACTTCTTCTACGCCAACATGGACGCCCACGGGCTGAGCCGTTACCTGCCCTGCCTCGTCTATATGAAGGGTCGCGCGCAGGAAACTACCTACATCGCCAGTCCGATGGAGGACTACGAGCGCGAACTCGGCAAGTTCTGGGTGGACAGCACGCACTTCGGCAACATGACCTCGCGTCAGACGGCAGCGACCGCCGTGGCGACACTGCGTCGGCGCGCGCCGGACATCCGGCGCATCGGCATCGAGACGAGCTTCCTGCCGGTGGACGCCTACGAGGTTCTGCGCGATGGCCTGCCGGGGGCGTCCTTCGCGTCCGCGACGCTGCCGCTCGAATTGCTCCGGGCCGTCAAGACGGCGGAGGAGTTGAAGCTGCTCGAGGACGCCTCGACGAGGGTCGTCGAGGCCATGCTTGCGGCCATCGACAGCCATGGCGTAGGAGCCACCAAGGCCGACATCGCCGACGCCTTGCAGATGGAGGAAACGGCCCGGGGCGTTACCTTCGACTATTGCCTGATCACCATGGGGCAATCGTTCAACCGCGCGCCCTCGGGACAGGCCTGGCGAGACGGAGACGTGCTGTCGCTCGACTCCGGGGGCAACATCGGCGGCTATATCGGCGATCTCTGCCGCATGGCGGTTTTGGGCGAGCCCGACGGGGAACTCGAGGATCTGCTCGCCGAGATCGACGTCATCCAGATGGCGGCCCGCAAAGCCGTCCGCGCCGGCACGCGAGGCGGCGATATCTTGGCCGGACCCGAGGCCCTGGTGGCGCGCTCGCCTCATCGCGACAGGCTCGAGTTCGTGGCGCACGGCATGGGGATCGTCAGCCACGAGGCCCCATGGCTGACGGCGCGTTCGGCCGTGCCTTATGAGGCCTACCATGCCGACCGCCCGCTCGAGGCGGGCATGGTCCTGTCGATCGAGACCACGCTGCTGCATCCGCGCCGCGGCTTCATCAAGCTGGAGGATACGGTGGCCGTGACGGCCGAAGGCTGGAAGGCCTTCGGCGATGCCGGCCGGGGCTGGAACAGGGGACGCGCGTGAAGGCGCGGGATTGTCGCCAGCGAACCGACGGCCTTCGGCGACCCGGCCAGACGAGCCGGGCCTGATCGTCAGAAGTTGTATCTGTCGATGTTGTCCTGGTTGAAGACCAGCGGTGGCCCGAGCAGGATCTCGTCCTTGGCGGTGAACTTGAGGTCGCCGAGGCGCCCGGCCTTGACCACCCCTTTGGCCGCGTCGAGCGTGCCATCGAGCTGGGCCTTGGTGATGCAAAGGGCGGCGTAGTCGATATCGACAGGGCTCCACAGCACCGCGTCCTTGATGAGGCCGTCCTTGACGCAGGGGCGAATCGAGTTCGGTACGCCGATGCCCGCGATGGGGATCTTCCCGGACATGCGAACCGCATAGAGCTGCCCGACGCGCTCGGGCTCGAAGTCGCGGACCGAGGCCCATTTACGCTGCCGATCCATCATCCCGCCTGTTCGAGGGCCGCGAGCCTCTCGCACCTCCGCACGGTGCAAGCGGAACCGCATCAAAGCCTGCGTATGATATGACATGTCGAGGCCATTCGAAAGATCGCTCGCGCAGCCAGAAACTTTAGAGGTCCGTCCTTCTCCGAATCCTCGGCCCATCCATGCGTCAGTCGCTGCCCTTGGCTCGGATAGTTTTCTGCCGTTCAAAACGTCGCCTTGCTCCGATCGGTATGCACCCATCCACGGCCTTCAGGGGCGTGACAGCCGCATCGGAAAAGGTCGTTCAGGAGCTTCCTCGATTCCGACCTGATCAGACCCGACGCGCAAGTTCGCTGATCGGCACGGAGCCGGCGCTGTTGGCCCGAAGCAGATGCTGGTTAGGTCTACTCTCAAGAGCTCGAGGCGATGCCGACAGCTTCGATCCAGGTAGATCTCGCCGGCTGGGCCAGCCGCCGGTCTTCAGTCTTCCGTCCGCGAGCTCTTCTTACGGACCCGGGCGATTCTCCATTCTGCACAGGCCGAAGCTTCGCGCCACATCGGCCTGGAGCTGCCCAACCGTTATGAGCACCAAGAAGCCCTCCGTTGCGTCTACGTGGCCCGGGGCCTCGATCAGCGGGTAGAAGGTTTGATGGACAGCCTGAACGATCATCGTCACCGGCCGATTATCAAATCTCAGGCAGCCCTTCACCCGCAGGACGAGAGATCCGAACCGCTCCAGCACGTCGTTGAGCCAAGCCTGAAATTTACGCCACGAGACCGGTCCCTCGGACCTCAAGATGATGGATTGGATCTGCGCCAAATGACCGTGGGCAGGGGCGCAGGCGAGTGAGGAACGGGGTGGCGGCCGAGCTGTGCGCTCGAACAAGAAATCGGGCGGGTCGTCGGCCGGGAAACGCCTGATGGCAGCAAGAGGATTGATGTCGATCAGCTGCCTATGCAGAGCCTCGACCTCGTCATGCGGGGCTAGGTCGCACTTCGAGACCACGAGGTGATCGGCGACACAGACTTGCTGCCAGCAGGTAGAGTGGCCATTCAGATGACGCAGGCCGTAGTCGGCATCGATGACCGTCACGACTGCCCTCAGAGCGAAAACATCGGCCAGCAGCGGATGGCCTACCAGCGACGCCAACAGCGGTGAAGGCTCCGCGAGGCCCGTTGTTTCCACCAGAACCCGCTCGAAATCGGGGACATCGCCGGTGAGCCAAGCGCGATGCAAGTCGCGCAGCGTCTGGACCACGTCCTGCCGAATCGTGCAGCAGAGGCACCCGTTCGGCAGCAGGACCACGTGATCCGTCACCTGCTTGATGAGGTGATGGTCGAGACCGATCTCCCCGAACTCGTTCACGATCACGACGGTGTCGGCCATGTCGGCGCGCCGGAGCAGCCCGGTGATCAGAGTCGTTTTTCCGCTGCCCAGGAACCCGGTCACGATCGAGAGCGGCCACGGCTCGCGGAGCCTCATGTTGCGCGCACGATCAATTGCGGCTCGATGAGCAGGCGCTCATAGGGAGATCGTGGCGAGGCAATCCGGCGCAGCACCAGATCTGCCGCGCGGCTGCCAACCTCGTTCGGATGCGTAGCCACGGTGCTGAGACCCGGAACCGCGTGGGAAGCCTCCGGGATGTCGTCGAATCCGATGACCGACACACCGCAGCCGAGCGTCGCTCCGCGCCGCGTCAACTCTCCGGCGGCGCTGAGCGCCATGAGATCGTTGTGGCAGATAAAAGCGGTGGGCGGCCGCCCATCGTCGAGCAGCCGGCCCACCTCGACCGCGACGGCGTCCCATGACGAGCTGCATGCCCGGATCGGCCCCAGCTCGAGCCCATGGTGGCGCATGGACGACACGAAAGAATCGACGCGGTCCCGCGACGCGGATGTGTCCTTGATGCTCGGGAGAAGAGCGATGCGGGTATGGTGACGGGCAACGAGGTGCCCGACGGCGGCCGCGATGCCGTGCCGGAAATCAGGGCCGACGAAATCGCCTTCGACGCCGTCCACGGTTCGCAGGATCTGGACACAGGGGATACGCCAGGCCCTTATCTGGGCAATCAGCGCCGGCGACGTCCCAACGGCCGCGCACAGGATGAGCCCATCTACGCCTTGCTCTTTGATACGACGGACGAAGCGCTCCTGGCGCTTCGGGCTTTCGTTCGAATTTGCAAGGAAGGCGAGCCGGCCAGCCCCATCGAGCGTCTCATCGATCCCGGCCGTGAGTTCGGCATAGAACGGGTTGGTGATCTCAGGCACGATCACCCCGATGGTCCCGGACAGGCCTGTCCGCAAGCGGGCCGCGCCGCGGTTGTAAACGTAACCGACAGCCAGGATTGCTTCTTCGACCCGCTCGCGAGTGCCGGGCGCCACAAGAGGGCTCTGCCTGACCACCAAAGAGACCGTGGCGCGTGAGACGCTCGCGTGCGCCGCGACATCACTTAAAGTGGCTTGGCGTCGCGCTTCGAGCTCGATCATCGCCGTACGGATCCTCCTGGTCGCGACTGTCTTCCCGTCCGCACCATAGGCGGGCACCGGGCAAACTGTCCAAGATTTAGATCGATCCAAACTTGCTTGACCAGCTTGCTAGATTTAGTGACACTGGCCGAAACCGCGCCCGACAGAGACGCTTTCGGAGGAAACAGACCATGGAATTGCAGGTGAAATTTGCCGGCCTGTTCGCGGCTGCAGGACTCCTCGTCTCCATTCAGGCAGCCAGGGCCGACGATCCCGTCGCCGACGCCAAGGCTGCGGTCGAGCGCTACGCCGGACCGCAAACGACCTGGCAGGGTCCGACCAGCGCTCCCAAACCCGCGCAGGGCAAGACGCTCGTGTTCCTCTCGGGCGACGAGCAGAACGACATCTCTCGCGAGTACGGCCTCTACATGAAAGAGGCCGCCGCGAAACTCGGCTGGAACCTGACCGTGATCGACGGCAAGGGCAGTCCGGCGACCTGGCTTTCGGGATTCAACCAAGGGATCGCCCTGAAGCCGAACGGGATCGCAATCTTCGCCGACGCGTCGAGCTTGCAGGACCCGATCCGGACAGCGGTAGGCCAGGGCATTACGGTGATCGGCCTGCACGCGGCCTCGCTTCCCGGGCCGGCGCCCGATCTGCATCTGTTCGTCAATATCCAGGAGGATCCGCGCGAGATCGGCAAGGCGGAGGCCGACTGGGCCATTGCGGACAGCAACGGCAAGGCCAAGGTGGTGGTGGTCACCCATAACGAATACCAGATCGCGGCCACGAAATCGGGCGAGACCCGCGACACCATCAAGGCGTGTTCCGGCTGCACGGTGCTGGACTATGTCAGTTTCCCGGCATCCGAGGTGGCTCAGCGCATGCCGCAATTGACCACGAGCTGGGTCCAGCGTTTCGGCGTGCCGCTCTACATCACGTCGGTGGGCGACAACGCGCTGGATTTTGCGATCCCGCCCCTGCGCAGCGCGGGTGTCTCCCCCGACCAGGTGAAGCTCATCGGTGCAGACGGCAACCGATCCGCTTACGAGCGGATCCGAAAGGGCAACCAGTACCAGACCGTCACGGTCTCCGAGCCCATCGAGCTCCAGGCCTATCAGGCGGTCGACGAGTTCAACCGCGCCTTCAACGGGGCACCGCCGAGCGGCTTCGTACAGCCGCCCTACCTTGTGACCTCAGCCAACGTCGATAAGGCCGGCGGCACCAAGAACCTCTTCGTGCCGGAGAACGACTACAAGGGCCACTACCTGAGGATCTGGGGTGTGGGTCAGTGACGATCGGGGCTGAGGGGGCCGGGGCAGAGCCGGACCTCCTCGAACTGATCGGGACCAAGAAACAATTCGTCGCGACACTCGCGCTCGACGGTGTGGATCTCGCGATAGGAAGGGGTGAGATCCACGCGCTGCTCGGCCAGAACGGGGCCGGCAAATCGACCCTGATCAAGATATTGGCAGGCATTTACGAGGCGACAAGCGGCGTGTTGAAATGGCGGGGCGAGGTCGTCGAGCCGACATCAGCGCGCCTGCCGATCACGTTCATCCACCAGGATCTCGGACTTGTCGACAGCATGACGGTCGCCGAGAACGTCGCCCTCCTTGCAGGTTATCCCCAAAGAGGCCGCATCATTGATTGGAAAACGGCCGCGGCCGCGGCTCAGGCCGCGCTTCGCATCATGGAAAGTGACATCGATCCCGACCTGCGGGTCGGACGACTGTCCGCGGCCGAGAAGTCGATCGTCGCTATTGCGCGGGCACTGGCCTGCAAGAGCGAGCTCTTAGTGCTCGATGAGCCGACCGCGGCGCTGCCGGCAGCGGATGTTGACCTGCTTCTCGACAAGCTGCTGCGTTTGAAGGCGAGCGGCATAGGCCTACTTTACGTCACGCACCGGCTGGACGAGGTGTTCCGCATCGCTGACCGCGTGACGGTGCTCCGGGACGGGCGCCGGGTTGCCCTTCGGTCGATATCCGACACGACGCGGAGCGAGCTCGTCGGATGGATCGTCGGTGGCGCGCTCGCGGCCACGGATTTCGCGACAGTGGCCCCGTCGGCGGATACGCTCCTCGATGTGAAATCCCTCGTCGTGCCGCAGGAGGATGGCGCTGGTGTCGCTGGTCCGGTCTCGTTCGCGCTGCACCGAGGTGAAACGCTCGGCCTGATCGGGCTCCGGGGGGCCGGCCACCATGCCGTCGGTCGCGCGCTATTCGGCGCCTTGCCGACCCAATCGGGACGGATCAGGCTGAAAGGTCGTGACGTCCAACTTGTCAGTCCGGCGGCAGCGATGGACGCGGGCATCGGTTTCGTGTCGAGCCGGCGCGGCGAGGAAAGCCTGGCCGGCAAGTTGACGGCTCTCGAAAACCTCTATGTGAATGCGCGCGCCAGGAGGATCTCGCCATTCAGTCTGGTTGGCAGAGGCCGGGAGCTCGCTTCAGGTGCCAAGGCCCTGGCACGGTTCTCCGTGAGACCACCCGATCCGACTCGCGCCATCGTGACCTTCAGCGGCGGCAACCAGCAGAAAGTGGTGGTGGCGCGCTGGATGGAATCGGCGGTCGATCTGTTGATTCTGGAAGAGCCGACGATCGGCGTCGATGTGGGCTCCAAAGCCGAGATTTACCGTGACCTCGATCTGGCGCATGAGCGTGGCCGTGCAGTTCTGCTCGTCTCCTCCGACTTCGAGGAGGTGGAAAAGATCTGCCATCGCGCCCTGGTTTTCAATCGGGGCAAGATCGTTGCCGAGATTCGGCGCCCGGAGATCAACGTGGCCAGCCTGACGGCCCTTTCCACGGGCGCGACGAAAGAGGCGGAGATCGCCGCGTGAGCCTTTCGGTGGCACGCCAGTCATCCCGGACCACCACGGCTTCGCAGGTCATCTCGGTTTGGGGTCTGCTCCTGCTGCTGGTGGTGCTGATCGCACTGTTCTCGGCTCTGAAGCCGGACACCTTTCCCACCTATTTCAACATGCGGTCGATCATCAACAACAAGGCAATCCAGGCCATGCTGGCCCTTGCCGTATTCGTGCCGATGACGGCCAACCACTTCGACCTGTCTGTCGGCTACATGCTCGGCATATCCCAGGTCCTGGTCATCGGCCTGCAGGGCCAGGGTCTCGGCTGGCCGGAAGCCGCCGTCGTCGTTCTGCTCCTCGGCGCGTTGGTCGGCTTCTGCAACGGCATGCTTGTGACAGTTGTGGGCATCGACAGCTTCATCGCGACGCTCGGGACCGGAACGCTGCTTTATGGATTCAACGCCTGGTACACGGGCGGCCAACAGGTTGTCGCCACACTGCCCGACAGCTTCCTCGGCCTCTCCGGGGCTTGGTTCGGCGTTCCGCTACCAGCGATCTATGTTCTCGTCCTCAGTCTCTCGATGTGGGTCGTGTTCGAGTTCATGCCGCTCGGCCGACACCTCTACGTCCTCGGCGCCAACCCGAAAGCGGCGGAGCTGAACGGAATATCGGCCCGACGCTATGTGACGGGCGCTTTCATCGTGTCCGGCTTCGTCTCGGCTCTTGCGGGAATCATTCTGCAATCGCAGCTGCAGGTGGGGCAAAGCTCGGTGGGCCAAGAATATCTTCTGCCGGCCTTCACGGCCGCGCTGCTCGGCGCCACATCGATCCGGCCAGGCCGCGTCAACGTGTGGGGAACGATCCTGGCCGTCGCGGTTCTGGCCGTGACGGTTGCAGGACTGAACCAGCTTGGCGCCCCCTTCTTCGTCGAGCCGCTGTTCAACGGCGCCATGCTGATCCTGGCGGTGGGGCTCGCGGTCACTGCAGCCAAGCGGCGCGTGAAACTCGGGTCGACCTCCTCCGAACAGCCGGTGGCCGCTTCCAGGACAGCCTAACGGATCGCAACCATGTCAGCTCCAGACGACCGCCCGCATGACACCGACCCGAGCCCCGCGCTCGGGTCGGACTGGTACCCGTCGCGTTGGGGCACGGACGATCAGCGCGGCAACGGCAACCTGCTCGGTCCGGCCAAGGTGAAACAGGCGCTCGCACTGATCGAGACTGCGGAGATCGTCCGGCTGGGCCACGAGTACGACGCCCGCATCCCGCTCTCGCCGGGCCGGATCTTCGGCCTTCGTATGCCGGGCGGACCGACGGGGGGCCCTGAGGGTCGGCGAAGCCGGACCGTTTGGAACGACGAGTTCCTTTCGACCGAGATCGGTCAGATCGGCACCCACATGGACGCGCTCGGGCACCTCGGGCGCCAGATCGGCGACAAGTCCGACCATGGTAACATCCGCTTCTACAACGGCACTCCCCTGTCGGACATCTGGTCCCCCTATGGGTTGACCAGGCTAGGGATCGAAAACGCGCCGATCTTTTTCACGCCCGGCTTACTGCTCGACGTTCAGGCGTTGAAGGGGCGCGTGCTCGATCCGGGCGAAGAGATTACAGTGGCTGATCTTCGGGCCTGTCTCGAGGCCCAGGGGTTGAGCGAGGACGTGTTCACGCCCGGCGACGCCGTGCTCATCCGCACGGGACATGGCTCGCGGTTCCGCACCGAAGCCGCAACCTTCTACGACGGCGCTCCGGGCCTTGGTCTCGACGCGGCCGAATGGCTCGCTCCCAAGGAGCCGGCCGTGGTCGGTGCCGACAACTTCGCGGTCGATGTTTATCCCCCGATCGATCCGGACGTCTTCCATCCCGTGCACCAGCACCTGATCATGAAACATGGCATCTACCTGCACGAGGGCATGAACCTCGACGCGCTTGCAGGAAGAAAGAGGTGGCGCTTCGCCTATGTTTTCGCCCCTTTGCCGATCGTCGGGGCAACAGGGTCTCCTGGCGCGCCTTTCGCGCTGCTTTGAGCAACCGTGAGGATCCGGCGAGAGGCTCTTCGAGGGGAGTGGTCACCCGCTCGTCCCGGCTTCACGGCGCGGATTGGGCGGCCAGACGGTGCCGCTTACTTCATGCGGTCGACGCCGTGGTAGCGAAAGCCGACCCAGCGAGCTTCGACGTATTGTGCTGCCCGGCGGGACGTTCAGCCTGGATCAGATCCGCCGACGTCGGCGCGCAGCTGCCGCGCCATCATCAAGTGATCTCGGATGGTGGGCAGAGCGGCCCTGGGCAGCCTTTCGAAGGTTCGGATCCGACCCCGCCGTTGCGTGCGGGATCTCTCAGGTTCTCTGGCGATCCATCCTATGCCTTTGCCCTGTTCCAAGACCCCGGCCGAGCCGGCAGGACCTCGCCCATGACGGTCCTGTCGACACCGCCCCCGGTCTACCCAAACCGAAGGCCTCAGCGGGTACATAATCCCGAGGCTGACGCAGGGCTTCAACATCCGCTGTCTACGCTTCACGAGCGACGTTGCCGTCGCCCATGCAAGACTCGCTTGCGGCTGGCGGGCTGCGCCTCTACCGGGAGGGGGTCGAACCCTCTGGATCACGACGAAAGGTTTCAGGTCACATCACCATTCTCCTCTCCAGGACTTACCCTGACGCAAGGGTCGTCTATGCCAAGCGGCCCTTCGGCGGCCCAGAGGCCGTGCTGGCCTATCTGTCGCGCTACACACACCGCGTCGCCATCTCCAACAGCGGGGCCGACCATGCCGTGGTCGCGGGGTCTGCAGCTTCCAACGGCGCGCGGTCGAACGGCAACCCGAAGCCATGGTGGCGGCAGGGGAATCGCATTTGGAAATGGGGTTGACAGATTGGGGCTTGTGCGGGGGTCTGGTGATGGATTCCACTGCTTGGCGGGATGCTCGCGCAATGGGTGGACGCCTTGGATCAGTTTGCTGCCT
>JAABUT010004808.1_pt1 | contig 10451 bp, 10 predicted proteins | sample 5559281 | NCBI WGS metagenome assembly JAABUT01 (sample SAMN10711880, study PRJNA513359) | rock metagenome | isolation source: Antarctica rocks | place: Antarctica: Victoria Land, Ricker Hills nord | collected 2016-01-04 | reverse complement strand
CCCACGGTGAAGGTCGAGCCGCGCAGGATAACGAAATAGCCCGCGATGGAGGTCACCACCTGTTGCAGTGCGAAGGCCAGCCCGGCCGAGATCAGCCCGAAGGCGGTGGCCAGCCGGGTCGGGTCGTTGAACCAGATGGACAGCACGCCGAGGATGAGGACCACCGCCGTCAGCAGGCTGACCGCCTGCCGGGTCCAGAACCGGGTCTGGATGCCGGCCGCATCTGTCCGGCGCAGCACGAGGCCGACCAGCGCGCGCAACCCCCGGCTGGCGAGCAGCACGATGGCGACGAACACCACTGACAGCAGCAGCTTGCGCCCGTTCTCGGGCGTGACCCCGACCCAGTCGATGCCAAAGAAGTTCATGGCGCTTGCATCCGTTCGTTGGATTGGGACGCGTGGAAGGCGGCCAGGGTGCCGTCTTGCTGCGTCGTTTCGAAGATGGCGAAGCTCCGGCGGATGTCCGCGAGATCGTCGGCGTTCTCGACGCTGCGCTCCGCGTCCGCCAGGGCCAGGCAGGCGTGGCGGCGCAGGACGGCCGCACGGCTGGAATCGCGCTCGCACCCGGCCACCGCGGTCAGCACCTCCAGGAGGTGCTTGAGCACGGCGGCGCTGCCGGCGGCATTCTGCCGGATCAGCCCGAACATCGTGTCCGACAGCATGCCGTAGTCCACGACGGGGACGACCAGCGCCACCCGGCCCCCGCGCATGAGGACGCCGGTGGGCAGTTGTCTGGGAACTAGATCACACAGCCCGGCGCCCAGGCGATCGAGCACGGCCTTGGCCGTGTTGGGGTCGTTGATCCTCGGCGACAGCGCCCGGACCGCGACCTCCACCAGTTGGCCCACGGTGAACTCGGGGTTGGCCGACGCGGTTCGCGCCGGGCCAAGCGCGGCGGCGTTGCGGACTGCCTCCTGTGCGCCCTCGACGGGCCGCGTCATAACGGCGACCGTGGCACCTGGGTATACATAGCTGCCGACCCGCGGCAGCAGCCGAAGCGCGGTCCCGTGCTCGGCCGCCCAATCGGCCAAGCCTTCGGAGTCGAGCTCCTGCAGGTAGCCGGCCTCATCGGACCGGATCGGCACGCCCGCGCGCCAGAACTCGTGCGGCGGCGCCGGGTCGTGCGTCTCGGCGGCCGTGAGCATGTGCATGGTCGCCTGCATCTCCTGGCTGACCAGGTCGATAACTGTCTCGACGCTGATCCGCCCGGCCATGTGGCCGACGAAGAACACCAGAACGCCCACGCACAGGAACGCCAACAGGATGGCGATGCTGAGCGAGACATGCGGCGTGAAGTCGCCCTCGTCCAGCGTGCGGACGCTGCGCAGCACCATCAGCGCGTAGGAGAACGTGCCGAGGAAGGCGCCGAGCGTGAACTGGTTTCCGCGGTCCCGGGTGAAGTTGCGCAGCAGCCGCGGACCCATCTGCCCGGCGGCGAGCGACAGGGCGGCGATAGTGATCGAGAATACGGTGCCGGCCACGCCGATGGTCGATGCAGCGACGGCGCCCAGCAAGGTGCGCGCACCCGTCCCGCCGCCGCTGTAGAGCCAGGGGCTGTTGACCATCCAGTCCGGCACGAGGCCGCTCTTGTCCAGGCCGACAAGGCCCAGCGCCAGCAGGACACCGACCATTACGATCGCGGCCGGCAATAGCCAGAAGGTGTCGCCCAGATCGCCGAGGAACTTCCTGAAACGCGCTTGCACGGAAACTCCGATCGGGCACCCGAGGCGGCAACGTGGCATGGACCAACAAGTGCTGTAAGGGTGGCCGATATCACTCCCGCACTGATCGGTCCTGTCCCATGAGCATCCCGCATCCCTGGCTGCTCGGGTTCGGCGTTACGGCCCTGCTTTTGGTCCTGGGTGCCACGTCCGGGCTGGTGAACTCAAAGCTGTGGGTGTCCGAGCCGCTGGTCTGCGCGGCGTTCGGGGTCGCCATGGGCCCGTTCGGCGCCGGGTTGCTGCGGCTGGACGCGTCGGCGGGCCCGCAGGCCCATGCTTTTCTGCGGGAGGCGGCGCGGGTCACGCTCGCCATCGCCGTGCTGGCCGCCGCACTTCGCCTGCCCCGGGGTTGGCTCGGCGGCCATTGGCGCGGACTCGCGGTGGCGCTCGGGCCGGGCATGCTGCTGATGTGGGCGGCAGGCGCCGCCGCGGCGTACTGGTGTCTCGGCCTGCCCCCGCTCGTCTGCATGTTGGTGGGCGCGATCATCGCGCCCACGGACCCGGTGCTGTCGGCGCCCGTGGTCAGCGGAGAGCTGGCCCGGTGGGCCGTGCCGTCGGATCTGCGCCACGCGATCACGGCTGAGAGCAGCATCAACGACGGGCTGGCCGGCCCGTTCGTGATGCTGCCCGTCGCCCTGCTCACGGTCGCGGGCGGCATCGGGCACCAGGCCGGCGAGTGGCTACTGTACGCGGTGCTCTGGCAGGTAAGCAGCGCGGTCGTGGTCGGCGCCGCAGCGGGCTACGCCGCGAGCCGGCTGCTGCGCTGGGCGAGCCAATTGGGGGCAGACCGATCCTCACTGCTCACCATCGCCCTGGCCCTGGCGTTGGCCACCCTGACCGGCCTGCAGGCCGTCGGCGGCAACGGCGTGCTGGGCGCCTTCGTCGCCGGCGCCGTGCTTAACGAGCGATACGAGGACGACTACCAGGAGCATCAGGAACATTTCAACGAGGCGGTCACCCGCTTCTTCGACCTGCCGATCATGATCTTGCTTGGGGCGGCGGCGCCGTGGCAGGCGTGGGCCGGCATGGGCTGGCGTGCACCGGCCTTCGCCGCTTGCGTGCTGTTGCTGCGCCGCATGCCGGCCTGGCTGCTGCTCGGGCAGTTCATGCCCTGGGCCCGGAGCATACCGGAGAACCTGTTCGCCGGCTGGTTCGGCCCGGTGGGCGCGGCGGCGCTGTTCTACGCGCTCGAAGCGCAGGATCTGACGGGGCTGGATACGCTGTGGCCGGTCGTCAGCCTCGCCGCCGCGGCCTCGGTGGTGGCGCACGGCCTGACGGGTACGCACCTGTCCGACCTGCTCGGCGCCCGGCTGGGACGGCGGCCCGCGCCATGATCCGGCTCGGGCTGCTCGCGCTTGTTCCGTTGGCGCCGGCCCTGCATTACCTTTTTGGCCTCCCGCCGCTCTGGGTGTTCGTGGCCGGCATTCTCGGCGTGGGCGTGCTCGCGGATTGGATCCGCGCCGCGACCGAGCAGCTCGCGCAGCACACCGGGCCGGCCGTGGGCGGCCTGCTGACGATCAGCCTGGGCAGCCTGGCAGAACTGATCCTGGCCCTGTTCGTGCTCGCGCAGGGCGAGGCGGAGGTGGTTCACGCGCAGATCACCGGGTCCATCATCGGCACCAGCCTGCTCGGGCTGGGCCTGGCGATCGTGGTGGGCAGCCTCGGGCGCGACCGGCAGACCTTCAAGCGCGAACGGGCCGGGCTGCTGTCGAGCCTACTCATCCTGGCGGTGATCGCCCTGCTGCTGCCCGCGGTATTCGACCTGGTGGCGCGCCGGGGGGCAGATGCTGGGCGCGCGGCGGTGAGCGACGAGCAACTCAGCCTCGCTGTGTCGGGCGTGCTGCTGCTGCTCTACCTCGCCAACCTGGCCTACACGCTGGTGACGCATCGGGACGTGTTCGCGACCGGCGAGGAGCAAGCAGGAGAGAAGGCATGGCCGCTCTGGCGGTGCCTCGCCGTGCTGGCCGCAGCCACAGTGGCCGCCGCGGGGGAAAGCGAGCTGGTGTCGTCCGCGCTGACCGATGCGGCGGGGGCGCTGCACCTGTCCACCAACTTCCTCGGCGTGATCGTGCTTGCGCTGGTCGGCACGGTGGCCGACCTGTTCTCGGCCGTCTTCTTCGCCCGGCAGGACCGCATGGGCCTGGTCATGAGCATCTGCATCGGCTCGGCAATTCAGGTGGCGCTGGTCGTCGCACCCCTTCTGGTCATCCTGTCATGGCTGCTTGGCCACCCCATGACGCTGGTGTTCCGCGATCCTCTCGACCTGTTCGCCATCGCCGGCACCGCCTTCATCATCAACGCGATCACCAGCGACGGGGAGACGACTTGGTTCGAGGGCGTGCTGCTGATCGGCGTCTATGCAGTGTTCGGCATCGCCTTCTTCTTCGCCTGACACCGGGAGCCAGCCTATGTCCACGACTGTCGCGATCCTGCTGTTCTGCGGCGGCCTCCTCCTCAGCCTGATGTCGAGCGTGGTCCTGTCGGAGCGGCTGGACCAGGTGGGGCACCGCTTCCGCCTGCCGCCGGGGCTGATCGGGCTGGTGACCGCGCTGGGTGCCGACTCGCCGGAAATCTCCGCCGCCGCCGCGGCGATCATCGGCGGGCAGCACGACCTGGGCCGCGGGGTGATCTTCGGGTCCAATATCTTCAACGTGGCCATGCTGCTCGGGCTGAGCGCGGTCGTTGCGGGGCGGGTGGCGATGAGCCGGGCAAACCTGGGCTTCAACGCCGGCATCGCGCTCTGCTTGACGCTGGTGGTTGGCGCCCAGACCCTCGGCTGGACTGGAAGTGCTGTCACCGGGCTGCTGTCGTTGGCGGTGGCCGTGCCCTACGGCGTGCTGTCCTCCTTGCGGCGCGACACGGTCCGCTCGCTGCGGCTGCCGGACGGCGCCCGGCGCTGGATCGAGCGCCTTGTGATGACCGAAGCCCGGGAGAGCGAGCAGGAGGCGATCGAACTGGATCGGCTCACCTTCGCGGACGGGCTATCGATCGTGCCGCTGCTCACGATGATCATCATCGCGTCTGTGGCAATGGTCCGCGCGGCCGAGCTGCTGGGGCAGCGCTGGGGCGTGTCGCAGCTCGTCATCGGGACCTTCGCCGTCGCATCCCTGACCGGGCTTCCCAACCTGGTCGCGTCCGTGCGCCTGGCGCGGCAGGGCCGGGGCGCGGCGTTGTCCAGCGAAGCGTTCAACTCCAACTCGCTGAACCTGCTGGCCGGGGCCTACCTGCCCACATTGTTCGTATCCCTCCCGGCGCCATCGCGTGAGGCCGTTCTAGCGCTCGGCACGCTGCTGGCGCTCACGGCCGCGGCCGCCGGGATCGGCACCGTTGGCCGTGGTTTCGGGCGCGGGACTGGGATGTTGCTCGTGGCTGCCTACGCGGCCTACGCTGCCGTGGCCCTTTGGCTGGCGGGTTAGCTACGGGTCGGCGCCACACGGCCAATCATTGTGCGAGGAACGCGTCCATGGTGCGGTTTGCGATAGGCTTTGCGGTCGTTGCCCTGGTTCTTGCGGTGCTGGGTTTTGGCGGGCTGGTCGGCGTGGCGGTCGGCATCGTCAAAATACTGTTCTGGATTGCACTGGTCATGCCGCTGATCCTGTTCATCCTGGGCTTCACGATCTACCGGACGGTCACCTGAACCCAACCCTCGTTCGGGTCTGGCCGCGTGTTGTTCGAAAGTTGGTACGGCCTGCTTCGCGTAGTGGTCGTGGCCCCGCTCGCCTATGGCGGGCTCGTGCTCATCCTGCGCGTATCGGGCAAGCGCACGCTGGCGAAGCTCAATGCGTTCGACTTGGTCGTCACGGTGGCGCTCGGCTCGACCCTCGCGACGATCCTGCTGTCCAAGACCGTCCCGCTGCTGGAAGGACTGACGGCGTTTATCATGCTGGCGTCAATGCAGTTCGTGGTGGCGTGGCTGTCCGTGCGGGTCAGTTGGTTCAGCAATCTGGTGAGGTCCGAGCCCACGCTGCTGCTACACAACGGCGAGTTCCTGGACCGGGCGCTGTTGGCGCAGCGGGTGACCCGGGACGACGTGAAGGCAGCCCTGCGCAGCTCTGGCGTGGGCGAGGCCAGCGAGGCGTCCGCTGTGGTTCTGGAAACAGACGGCAGCATCAGCGTCATCAAGGCTCGAGCCGCCGCGCCTTGATGTGAACGCGCCCGGTCCACATCCGTCCGAAAGGAGCCAACGGGGCCTCGACTGGCTGAACTTCTTCATTGCCGGCGTCGAGACGGGGTTCGGCCCGTTCATCGTCGTCTACCTCGCGGTGAACGGATGGCAATAGGGGCAGATCGGCCTCGTGCTCACCGTCGGCTCGGTCTGCGGCATCGCCAGCCAACTACCCGGCGGTGCCATCGTCGACGGAGCGCGGTCCAAGCGGATGGTGGTCGCCGTGGGGCTCGCGCTGACGGCGGCCGGCAGCCTGCTGTTCTTTTTCTCCCACGCCTTCTGGTTCGTTCTGCTGGCTCAGTTGTGCCACGGCGTCACGGCCGGGCTAATCACGCCGGCCAAGGCGGCGATCGGCCTCGGCCTTGTTGGACACCGCGGGCTGAGCCAGCGGCTTGGCCGCAACCACCGGTTCGACTCATTCGGCAATGCCGGGACCGCGGGGCTGATGGGCCTGCTCGGCTACTACGTTGCCGAACGGTTCTCGTTCCTGTTCGCGGCCGCCCTCTGCATGCCTGCCCTGTGGGCGCTGACCCGCATCCGCGGCAGCGAAATCGACTATGCCCGCGCCCGCGCCGCCAAACCCGGCGAGACGGACAAGCACCCGGTGCAATACCGGGACCTGTTGAAGAACCGCCAGTTGCTGATCTTCGCCGGGACCATGATCCTATTCCAGGTCGCGAACGCGTCGGCCATCCCGCTGGTCACCGAACGCCTCGGCCAGCATGACCAGGGCGAGTCTGAGCTGATCGTAGCGTGTTTGGTCATCGTGCCGCAGGTCATCACCGCGGCGCTCGCCTCCTGGATGGCGCGCCGGGCTGACATCTGGGGGCGCAAGCCGCTGCTGCTGGCTGCCTTCGTGGCGCTGGCACTGCGCGTGACGCTGTTCACGGTCGTACCCGGCCCGCTCTGGCTCCTGCCCATACAGGCCCTGAGCGGCGTCGATGCCGTGGTGATCGGTATCCTGGGCCCGCTCATCATCGCTGACGTCACCGCCGGGAGCGGCCGCTACAACCTGGCGCAGGGCGCCGTCGGCATGGCGACCGGGACCGGGGCGGCCCTGAGCACGACGGCCACCGGGTTCATCGCACAGTGGTTCGGCTTCACGGTGGGCCTGCTCGTCCTTGCGGTCGTCGCCGTCGCAGGATTCGTGTTCGTCGTCCTGCTGCTGCGCGAGAGCAAGGATGCGGCGGGCTGAGGCCGCCGCCATCCGGCCTTGACGAGAGCACCCCGGCTGTCGGCAACTGCCGGCCGAACAAGCGGACAGGACCACTCCCGCATGACCGACGGCCCGATCCTCCGCGAAGGTGAAACATGCTGGCGCCGCGAGCAAGCCGGGCGCATGGCGGTGATCATCGACGCGGAGGCCTACTTCGCGCACGTCCATGAAGCCATCCTCCAGGCGCGGCACTCCATCCTGCTCATCGGCTGGGATTTCGACGCGCGCATCCTGCTCATTCGCGGCTCCGGTGCCCCGGCGCCCCTCGCCCAGCTCGGCCGGCTGCTGTCCGACGTGGTCCGCCGCCGCCCCGATCTGCACGTCCACGTCCTCCGCTGGGATGTGGGTTTTCTGCGATTGCCCTTCCGGGGCAGCACGCCGTTTTTCGTGCTGAACCTGCTGGCCGCCCGGCGGCTCCACTTCCGGATGGACAGCCAGCATCCGCCCGACGGGTGCTGCCATCAGAAGATCCTCGTCATCGACGACGCGACTGCGTTCTGCGGCGGCATCGACATCTCCGACGACCGCTGGGACACGCGGGCGCACCGCGATCATGAGCCGCGCCGGACTAACTCTCGTGGCAAGCCGTACGGTCCATGGCACGACGCCACCACGGCCTTGGACGGCGACGCGGCCCGGGCGCTCGGCGAACTTGGGCGGGCGCGCTGGCACCGGGCCACCGGCCAGCATCTGCCGCCGCCGCCGCCGGCCATCGACATCTGGCCGAAGGCCCTCGCGCCGCAGTTCCGCGAGGTGGCGGTGGCGGTCGCGCGGACGGAGCCCGCCTTCGACGGGCAGGCGGGCGTGCGGGAGGTGGAAGCGCTCGGCCTTGCGGCCATCGCCGCGGCCCGCCGCACGATCTACGTCGAAAGCCAGTATTTCGCCTCCTACCGGATCGCCGCCGCCCTGCAGGCGCGCCTCGCCGAGGCGGACGGCCCGGAGGTCGTCATCGTGGCGCCGCGCCGCGCGGACGGGTGGCTGAGCGAGCAGGTGATGGGCTCGGCCCGCGCCATCCTGCTGCGGAACCTGCAGGATGCCGACCGCCACGGGCGCCTGCGCTTCTACACGCCCGTCACCGAGGACGGCCAAGACATCTACGTGCACGCGAAGGTGCTGGTCGTGGACGACCGACTGCTGCGGATTGGGTCGTCCAACATCAACAATCGGTCGATGGGCCTGGACACCGAGTGCGACATCGCCATCGAGGCGGCGCCCGACGGGGATGAAGCCATGCGGCGCGAGATCCTCCGGGTCCGGGATGGGCTGCTCGCGGAGCATCTCGGCGTTGCCGAACCCGTCCTGCAGGAGGCACTGGCCGCCGCAGGCGGTTCGCTGGTCAGGACGCTGGACCGCCTGGTGCGGCCGGACGGGCGCTCGCTGCGCCCGTTCGCGCCGCCCCCGCTGGGCGCGGTCGAGCGCAATCTCGCCGAAACCCACCTGCTCGACCCCGACCACCCCGAGTCGATGGACGAAGCCTTCACCCGCACGCGGCGCGTGCTGCGCCCGGCGTTGCCCTACGCACTCTCGGCCGCCTCGCTCGCCCTGGCCGCCATCCTGCTTGTCCGGCGCGCCCGCAGACGGGTCACATCTTCTCCTTGATGCCGGCCCGGATCAGCCACCAGTTCACCGGATAGGCGGTAAGGAAGCCGCAGATCATCGCGATCTGCATCATGAACCAGAACTCGACGGTGTCGGTCCGCAGCTCAGTCCCGAGCAGATTGCGAAAGAGGTAGAAGTAGGCAAACGCCATGAAGCCGTACATGCCGACCTGCCAGGCGGTCAGTGACAGCGTGTCCGCCTTGATCGCGGCGATCAAGCCCGGGCCGAACGACAGGCCCCGCATGGGCGCGATCGTGAAATACTGGAAGACGATGCCGAACGCGTAGGCGAACAGGTAGTCCACGATCCACACGGCGAACATGCGGGTGCCGAACAGGCTGCCGTAGCCGAACGCCACGGCGATGGCGGGCACCGCAAACGCCAGCCACTCGGCCACGATGTCGCCCAGCGTGCAGCCGCTGCCACAGTGCAGGGCGCCGTTGGCGACCATGACGGGGAATGGAGTCTCCTGCTTGCTGGGCGGGTCTTCGTGGCGTTGCATCGCGGCGTGCATCACCTCGTGCGTCGCGAGCCGGCCATAGGCGAAGTACTGCCACAGGACCCAAACGGTGCCGAACAACGCCGTCACCGGCCAGACAACGTTCATGATCCACATGTGCTGCGGGTGCCGCACCACGTCGGCCGCGACGACAATCGCGCAAAGAGCGCCTAGCAGCAGGGTGGCGATTGAGAGGCCATGCAGCCATGCCGGCACCATCACAGGTTTGCTCCTAAGGGGCGGCGGAGGCGTTCGTAATGTTCACCTGCCATCGTGCCTGGGCGGGGCGGCCTGGTCGAGCGGGAACTATGCTTCGGCATCAGGCGCAGCACCCTCCACGACGTGCTGCGACGGTCGAGCCTCGAAGATGTGGGCAAGACGCAACCGTGATCGCGCAGTATCGCGTTCCATTCTTGCGAAAATGCTTCTCGCCTCGGCAGGTGTGAATCGCGAATATCGGATTGGTCGGCAGACTCGAAATGGTGCCGTGCAACTTGGTTGAGGACAAGTTGCACGACGCGTCTCTTGTTGACGAGCCTCGCCGTACCCCAGCACGCGCCGGGTCACGCAGACATCGCTTGCGCGAATGCATCCCTGCGCGACGACGCCCTACAGAAACGTCACACCCAGGAGAACACGTCATGCGTCCTTTCTTCATCACGACCGTCGCTGCACTCGGCCTGCTGGCTTCGCCGGCATTCGCCCAGAACACCAGCTCCAGCAGCCCCAGCCCCAGCCCCGGCACCAGCAGCCCCAGCGCTTCGAACAGTTCGCCGCCGAGCGCGTCACAGTTGGAGCAGACCCTTCACCAGGACCTGTCAAAAGCCGGCTACACCGACATCAAAATCATCCCCGGCTCGTTTCTGGTCCGTGCCAAGGACAGCAAGGGCCAAATGACCGAGATGATGATCAGCCCGAACTCCGTAACCGAAATCACGGCGATCAGCTCTGCGAGCAGCACGAACCCAAGCAGCGCGAACGGAAACGGCAGCACGCCAAAGAAGTAGCCGATTGCTGAGTAGCTACTACAGCGATTCCAAAACTGGGGCGTCTCTCCAAGTGCGATAACGCCGTTGCGGGGCGCCCACAGCCTGGTCTAACAAGAAAGGTAACAGCCCAGGTCTTTCAGCGGGGTCAAGCCATGCGTAGGTCATCGATCAAGCGGTCGGGCTGAGTGGTCAGTGTCTCGAGCATATCCCAACCTTGCTTCCTGGCTGTCGAGAGCAGCGAGCGGATGACGGCAAAATCTTTG
>JAABUT010004807.1_pt1 | contig 10451 bp, 10 predicted proteins | sample 5559281 | NCBI WGS metagenome assembly JAABUT01 (sample SAMN10711880, study PRJNA513359) | rock metagenome | isolation source: Antarctica rocks | place: Antarctica: Victoria Land, Ricker Hills nord | collected 2016-01-04 | reverse complement strand
AACCTTCCACGACGGCGATCTCAACCGCCTCTGGTGAACCGACCAGGCCGCCGGGCCGAATTTCACCGCACCACCGCCTACCAGCACTGTTCCGCCCCGCCGCATCTACCACAGAAAGCAGACCGTGACATCTCCGCACTCCACTCCGAACGGCTTCTCGCCGTTGTTCTCCAACGCAACCACCGATCACGCTTCACCGGTCCAGCGCAGCCAAGGCCATACGGCCGAGCTGAAACGGTCCATTCAGAAACGGTCGGAACCAAATGGCGACCACCACCTGACGTTCATCGACGTGAGCGACTCGGCCCCAGCCCGTCCCGCCCGACGCTGACCGAAGTTGCCGTGCGGCTAGTTCCGACGTTCGGGAGCATGTTCGGACGAACTATGTCGTCTCGGCGTCAGCGGCGTGTCCGGGGTTCCCTCCTCGGCGATGACTACCTGCTGACCGATGCGACGCAGCGTCGGGGCCGGTCCCGACGCCACTCGACGTGACCGGGTCGCCACAAAAGCGAAGCTGTCCTGCCGCGCGGGTGCGTAATCAAAGTCGACGACGTCGCCGGCGTGCAACGCGCGGTAGCCAGAGCCCTCGATGACCGAGAAATGCACGAAGGCGTCCTGCCCGGCCGGCAGCTCACTGGATGTGATCGCCCCCCAGCCCTTCTCTCCTTGAAGAACTTCACCACTCCGCGCGCCATGCCTCCAGCATGGCGCAACCCCGCAGGAAACTGGCACCAATATCGCCGCCGTGGAAGACGCGACGGCACCACCGGCGAGTGACGCAGAAGACAATCAGCTTGACCAGCTCAACCGGTATCCACCGCCGTCTGGCCGGGCTTGACCGGCCTGATCTGGCGATGGACCCGTCCGCTGTGTAAGAAAGCAACCACCGCTGAGCCGTCCACCGTGGAACGCTCTGTCCTTTCACCCCGACCAAGAATCTATTTTGATTAATAGAAAGACCAGCGGGTTGGTTGGTCCTTCCTGTGTTTCAGCGATCAACTTGCCAATGACATGGGCCGTGTTAAGGTAACGACATACAATAATAACGACGACGACGTAAGGAAAACGGATGAAGATAACGAGCTTGAATCTCCAGGGCTACATGGGCTGGAAAAGCCGTGAGGCAGCAATACTTCGTTATCTCACGAAGCAAGACTCAGATCTTATCGTCTTCCAAGAAGTTGTCTATTTACCTGAAATTTCCCCCATCTCGCAAGTTGAGACGCTCAATCAAACGCTCAACTATCCCTACGGGCATCAGAGTATTACCCGTTCTCAGATGAGTCCGTTCAAGACTATCTACCGGGAAGGGCTCGCCGTTTTAAGTCGGCTACCGGTCTTAAACACGGAGGCGCTCATCCTCCGGCAAGATCCGGCCGACCATCTCCAGCGCATCATTCAACTGGTCGATATTCAGGTGGCTGGCGTTGTTGTAAAGCTAGCAAACATCCACTTTTCGTTTCCGGAAAAACTTGGCGTAGCTCATCTAGAAGAAACGTTATCTATCTTGGAGAGTCGAGGTGAAGAACGCGTCATTATTGGCGACTTCAACATTCCAGATCTAGAGCAATATAGGCAGATATGGGAAGGGAAATACCGAGCGTCAGCCATGACATCATATATTAGTCATCCGAGCGACCATACGAGAATCGATTACGCACTGATTCCAGAATCCGATCAATTCGATCAGATCAAAGTTTCACCGAATGGGCTATCGGATCACCGGGCCCTCACCATATCAATTGAGGTCTCATAGTCCGCATTTCTGTCCCCAAGGGTGTGGAACCGTCGCCCGGGATCGGCTTTGGCTGCCCTGTACAGCGACGTCGGCCCCGAATTCCCCTCGTCTCCACATTGCGGACAGCGTCAACCCGATTCAGGACTGTGTCATCCAAAGCTCGGACGGCAGCACAGTTGAGGTCGCCAAGCTGATCGTCGCACCGGGTGCATCGGTCGGACCGTCATTGGTCAAGCACGGTGAGAGGCTGGGTCCATCCCGATACCGACTATGCCGGCGACGCGATGCAGGTCGATGTCGTAGGCGAGCAGGGTGGCGTTGTTGCGCCAGGCGACGGCGGCGATGCGGCAGTGGATGAGGCCGCGCGGAGTGACTCCGTTGTGGCGGCATTGGCGGTAGATCCGGGCGGCGGCTTCGAAGTCGGGTGCGGGGTCGACCGAATGGAGGTGAAATCGCTGCAAGAGCCGGCGGAGGTCGCGCTGGCCGGTGTCGGTGCGTGCGTCAGCGAGTACCTCCATCATCACCGGCTCGGTCACCGCGATCGGACCGTCGTCGGTGATCAGGCGGGTGAGTCTGACATCGACGGTGCTTCCGGTGGCACGGTCGAACTCGACCCAGGCCGAGGTGTCTGCCAGGATCACGCCCCGGGCCGCGGCTGAGGAGAGTGGTCTCGAAGTTGTCCTGACGAGCGCCCGAATCGGGATGCGCCGCTTGACCTTCGAAACGACCCAGTGACCGCACCCCGCGAATTGACCCGACCCCCGAATGTGCGAAGCACTCAGCACGGCACGACGGCAATCCTCAGAACGGCGCGACGCCGGACCGGTCGATGAACGTGCCTGTGGGACCCTGGCCGCCACGGGTCGCCAGCTCGACCACGGCGTCGGTCCCTTCCGTCACCGTCTGCGGCCCGCTGTGGCCGTTCAGATCGGTGGCGGTGTAGCCGGGGTCGGCGGCGTTGATGCGCATCTCCGGTAACGCCCGGGCGTACTGCACGGTCAGCATGGTGACGGCCGACTTCGAGGACGTGTAGAGCGGCGCGTTGACCTTCGACTCGATGCGCGACTCGTCGTGCACGGCTGCGAAAGAGCCCAAACCGCTGGTCACGTTGACGATGGTCGGGGCGGTGGAGTCACGGAGCAGCGGGACGAAGGCGTTGGTCACGCGCACGATGCTCACCACGTTGGTGTTGTAGACCTCCAACGCGTCCGCGGCCGTCAATTCCACCGCGGGCGAGTGCGACCCGGTGATGCCGGCGTTGTTGACCAGAACGTCCAGACCCCCTGCGGCCGCGACGGTCTTCGCGGCGACGGCGACCGATTCGTCGTCGGTCACGTCTAGCTGGACGAACCGGCCGCCCAGCGTGTCGGCCGCCCGCTGTCCGCGCTGCGGGTCACGTGCGCCCATCCAGACGGTGTGGCCGACTTCGATGAGGCGGCGGGCGGTTTCGTAGCCGAGGCCCTTGTTGGCACCGGTGATCAGTGTTGTTGTCATGCCTCGATTGTGCGTGGGCGGCATGACGGCAACCAGGCCCAGTGGTGCAGGTGGACCGGCAGTACCACCAGGATCAGGCGTTCGCTGCCAGACTGCAGGCATGGCGAATCCGCACGGTGACCTGGGCGCGCTGCTCCGCTCCTGGCGCGACCGGCTCTCACCCGTCGACGTCGGTTTGCGGGTCGGCGACAGTCGACGGGCGGCCGGCCTGCGCCGCGAGGAGCTGGCCGCGTTGGCCGGCTTGAGCGTCGACTACGTGGTGCGGCTGGAGCAGGGGCGTGCGCGCCGGCCGGCCGTGCAGGTCGCGGCGTCGCTGGCCCGGGCACTGCAGCTGACCGATGTCGAGCGCGACCACCTCTTCGTCGTCGCCGGTCTGCTCCCGCCGTCACCTACCGAGGTCCCCACGCACATCCCGCCCAGCGTGCAGCGCCTTCTCGCCCGCCTGGGCGAGATCCCGCTGGCCGTCTTCACCGCGTCATGGGATCTGCTGCACTGGAGTCCGCTGTGGGTCGCGCTGCTCGGCGAACCGGTCGAGCCGGGCACGGGCCGACCGAACCTGCTCCGCGCCCACTTCGCCGGCACTTCCATGGGCGATGCGGACAGTCGGATCATCAGCCGGTCGGGCGGGGTGGACGCCTTCGGTGCCTCGCTCGTCGCCGATCTACGCCGGGTGCAGGGGCGATACCCCCAAGACCGTGCGGTGGCGGCGCTGGTTCAGGAACTGCTCGCCGCCAGCGACCGGTTCCGCGAGCTGTGGGACAGCGGGGCGGTCGGCGAGCACCAGTCGGAGAGCAAGACGGTGCGAACCGCCACGGTCGGCGACCTCGAACTCGACTGCGACGTGTTCAATGTCGCCGGCACCGACCTGCACATCGTCCTCTATACCGCGGCCGAAGGATCCGAGGCCGCGGAGAAGCTCGACTTCCTGCGGGTCACAGCCGCGGCAAACACGACGGCACCCACTCAATCAATTACCTAAGCGTATTAATATTTACTCATGCCAGTAAAGTTTGAGGAGGAGTCGACTCGGTCGGTGACCACGCAGACACGGCGAGCGCAGATCGTGACGGCAACCGTCGACGTCATCGCCGAGCTCGGTTACGGGCAGGCGTCGTTCGCCCGGATAGCCGAACGTGCTGGCTTGTCGAGTACCCGGCTCATCTCCTACCACTTCGCCGGAAAGGACGAGCTGATCACCACGGTCGCCGAGGATGTCATCGCGTCGATCGGGGATCACATGGCGCAGCGGTTGGCTGCCGAAACCAGCGCCTCCGGCATGTTGCGGGCCTACATCGAGGGCATGGTGGAGTACACCGCGACTCATCGGGCGCGGATGAAAGCGCTGCTGGAGATCTTTCTCGGAGGCGGCCTGCACTACGACGCGGGTACCGAGCGGGGCGTCGTCGGGCACGTCGAGGCGATCCTGCGCCAGGGGCAGGCCGATGGGGAGTTCCGGGAGTTCGACGCGCGGGTGGTGGCCACGGCTGTACAACGGGCGGTGGAGGGGTTGCCGTTCCTGTTGGAGTCGTTGCCGGATCTGGACTGCGCGGCCTACGGCCGCGAGTTGGTGACGTTGTTCGAGCTCGGCACCCGGCGGAGCCCCGCGTGATGCGGGTAGCTCACCCGGCGGTCGAGCCTGGTGAGTCCGGCCCGACCCGGCGCCCCTCTGGCACGCCCCGTGCGGTGGTGCGGATGGCAGTCGACTTCGGTCTCCCGGTGGCCGTGTACTACGGGCTGCGGGCCGGCGGGGTCACCATCTTTGCCGCGCTGCTGATCGGGGCCGGGGTCTCGGCGATCATCGCTGCGGTGCCGGTAGTCCGCCACCGACGCCTGGACGGCATGGCCAGCTACATGGCGGTCATCATGATGGGCGGTGTCGCGGTTTCGCTGGTTGCCGGCAGCACCCAGTTCCTGCTGGCCCGGGAAGCGCTGCTGACCGGGGTCACCGGGCTGTGGTTCATCGCGAGCCTCCGGAGCCGCCGGCCGCTGGCCTACCTGTTCTCCCAGCCGCTGCTCGAAGGCCGGTTCCGGTGGCCTCAGGACTGGGACGAGCTGTGGGACCGCTCGCCACGGTTCCGGCGCATGTGGCGGGTCTCCAGCATGTTGTGGGGCGTCGGCACCCTCATCGACGCCGTACTGCGGGTTGTCATGGCCTACACACTGCCGTCCGACCTGGTCCCGGCCCTGGGAACCGCCCTCTACGCCGGAACCTCCGTCGTACTGATCGCTGTCACCAGCACCTATTACGCCGCGGCCGGGATCTACAACCCCACCTCCGCTCTGTATCGGCCGCTCGACAGCGCCGGACCCGAACGGTGAACGCCACCGATCGGGTCACCACTCAGGATGACTGCGACGTTCTCGGTATCCGCCAGGTCCTCTGGCGGATGATGAACTGAGCCATTCCCGGTACGGTGTATGCGATCTGGCCGTGCTCCGGTGTTCCCCGTCGTCTTCCGTCCACCGGTGAAGTGGGCGGTGTCCAAACCTCGATTCACGTCACCTGACCGGCGTCGCCAGCCGCCGGCGAAATTTCGCTGGGTGAGATCCCGAAGAGGGGTGGGGAAGCAGCGCCTCGCCCCAGCTGGTCGCGGCGCCGGGTCAGGTAGGCGGTCTCGGCGGTGTTGCCCGCCAGCTCGATGGCTTTCTCGTACGCCGCTCGGGACTGTTGACTGCGGCCCAGCCGTCGCAGCAGGTCGGCCTGGGTCGCGTGGTAGGCGTGATAGCCGGCCAACCGGTCCTCGAGACGGTCGGCGGCCGCCAGTGCCACCCCGGGGCCGTCGAGCTCGGCGATCGCGATGGCCCGGTTCAACGCGATGATCGGCGAGGGGTCAAGGCGGACGAGCTGGTCGTAGAGCGCGACGACCTGCGACCAGTCGGTGTCACGGACGTCTTTTGCGGAGGTGTGCACGGCGTTGATCGCCGCGAGGATCTGGTAGGGACCCGGCGCCACTCCGGCGGCGGCAGCGGCCAGGCGCTCGCGCACCAGCCGGTGACCCTCGGCGACCAGTGCCGCGTCCCAGGCTCCACGGTCCTGCTCGTCGAGGGTGACCAGTTCGCCGCTCGCCGAAATCCGGGCGGGGCGGCGGGCCTCGCTCAGGAGCATCAGCGCGAGCAGCCCGGCCACCTCACCGTCGGTCGGCATGAGGGCACGGATCAGGCGAGTGAGCCGGATCGCGTCGGCTGTCAGGTCGTGACGTACAGGGTCGGTGTCAGGGCCGGTCGCCAGATAGCCCTCGTTGAAGACGAGGAAGAGAACAGCAAGGACGCCGGAGACACGCGCCGGGAGATCCTCCGCGGAAGGCACCCGATACGGAATGCGCGCCGCCTTTATCTTGGCCTTCGCGCGGGTGATCCGCTGCCCCATTGTGGCCTCCGGCACCAGGAAGGCACGGGCGATCTCGGGCACGGTCAGGCCGCCGACCAGGCGTAGCGTCAGCGCAACCCGGGTCTGGGCCGCGAGCGCCGGATGACAGCAGGTGAAGATCAACCGGAGCCGGTCGTCGTCGATGACACCGAGCGGCTCCAATGGGTCGACGTCGTCCACCATCTGAGCCGCCCTCTGCTTGTCGTCGCGCTTGTTCTCTCGCCGGATCCGGTCGATGGCCTTGCGGTTGGCGGTGGTGGTCAGCCAGGCGACGGGATTGGGGGGGACGCCGTCGGCCGGCCAGCGCTCGACGGCAGTCGCGAATGCCTCGGCCGCCGCCTCCTCGGCGATGTCAAGGTCACCGAAACGGCTGGTCAGGGTGGCGACCACCCGGGCCCACTCGTCGTGGTGGGTCCGGGTGATCGCCTCATTGACCTGGGTCACTGGAACGGTCGGACCTCGACCTTGCCCTGGCAGGCCTTCGAGCCTTCGGCCGCGAGCGCAAGCGCCTGGTCGAGGTCGCTGGCTTCGATGACCCAGAAGCCGCCGAGGTATTCCTTGGACTCCAGGTACGGCCCGTCGGTGACGAGCGGGGAGTCGCCCCGGCCGTCGACGACGGTTGCGGTCGTCGCCGAGGCGAGGCCGTTGGCGTAGACGAAGTGGCCCTGGGCCTGCAGCCTCTCGTTGAACGCGCCGGTGTCGGCCATGGCCTTGTCCATCGTCTCCTTGTCGGGGTAGTTGCTGAGCTCGTCGATCTCGGCCGGTCCGTAGACCGATAGCAGGTACTGCATATCGGATCATCTCCTCTCGTTCGGGGACGTCCCTCGATGGGAGACCCTCACCCAAGCTACGAACAGCTCTGCCCCGATCCGACACCGCCTCCCGAACTTTTCAAGGATCTTCGGCAGGCCGTTCGTGAGCGGTCGACTGCCGCGGGATAGGTGGCGCCGGCGCGTCAGCGCCCCGAAAGACACCCCTCGAGAGCTTGATGAAGCCACCGACGTCCCGCAGTCTGAGCAGCGGAATCCCTGGCAGGCCGGCCGGTGCTGTAGAAGCGGTCGTGAACGTCACCGGGAAATTTCGCACTGTAGTGAAGGCCAATGGCACTCATCCGCACGGTAACGGTCAATCTGTCGACCGGTATCGGTCTTACTGGTCGGTAAATTGCCCATCATCGACGCTCAGCGCTGGATGTTCTCCAGGTCTTCGAGGAGGCTCGGATGGGTCGGCTCCCACTCGAGCGCTTCCCGGGTGCGAGAACTGGACGAGGGCTGGTCCATCCCGAAGATCGCGCCGAGCGGGCCGAAGTTCGCCTCCGGCAATGACTCGACCGGCAGACCGAGCCGCCGGCCGATGACGGCGGCGATGTCACGCACTGCGTCGCCCTTGTCTGCGACGGCGTGCCAGGCGGGCCGGCCGGCGCCGACTCCAGAGCCAGGCGGAACAGGACTGCCGCGTCGAGCGCGTGAACGGCCGGCCAGCGCTGGGCGCCGTCGCCCGGGTAGCCGGACACGCCGGTCTGGCGCGCAATCTGGGTCAGCAAGCCGGCGAATCCGCCGTTGCCCTGGTTGTGGACCGTGCGCGGCAGGCGGATGGCTGTGCTCCGGACCCCGCGTGCGGCCAGGCCGAGGATCGCGTTGACCGTGCGCCCGCGCCCGCCGACCAGTCCGTCGGTGGGCAGCGGGTCGTTCTCGGTGGAGACCGCGCCCGGCACGGATGGCGTACCCGAGACGGTGACCAAGGGGCGGTCGGTGCCGACGAGGGTTTCGCCCAGCGCCAGAAGTGCCGCCGTTTCCTCGGCGACCGCGTGGGCGACCGCGTCGGCGCTGCTGAAGTCGTTGCTGAAGGCCAGGTGGTCACGCCGTCGGACCGGCCGGCACCGGTGCGTAGGACGTCGAGGTCGGCGAGACCTCCACGAATGGTCTCGGCGCCGGCTGCTTCCGCCGCGCGGGTGGACGCATCGGAGCGGGCGAGAGCGAGGACGGTGTGGCCGTTGCCGAGTAGTTCGGCGACCACGGCCGAACCAATCAGGCCAGTACCACCGGTGACGAAGACGCGCATGTGACTCTCCAAAGAAGTGATGGGACGATTGTCCCGTCACCATAACAGAGTGATGGGACATAAGTCCCATCACCTATTATGGATCGCATGGCCAGATGGGAACCCGGAGCGCGCGAGCGACTCGTCCTGGCTGCCGTCGACCTCTTCACCGAGCAGGGGTACGACGCCACGACGGTTGCGCAGATCGCCGAGCGCGCCGGGGTCACCAAGAGCACCTTCTTCCGGCACTTCACCGACAAGCGCGAGCTCCTGGTGGCCGGGCAGCAGACGCTCAGCCAGCTGCTGGCCGAGGGGATCGCCGAGGCCCCCGCTGCCGCCAGCCCGCTCGAGGCGGTCGCGGCAGGTTTGACCCGCGCGTCGGGCGCGATGGGCCCGATGAACCGCGACCTGGGGCCCCGACTCAAGGCAGCGGTCGCCGCCAGCGCCGAACTCCAGGAGCGGGACGCCCTCAAGAGCGTCGGTCTCGCGGCCGCGATGACCAGCGCACTCAAGGCCCGCGGAGTGCCCGACCCGACCGCCCATCTCGCCGGCGAGCTGGGCGTACTGGCCTTCAAGCGCGGTTATGCCGAGTGGTCCGAGGGCAACCGTGATGCCGACGACAAGCTCGCGCCGTACACGTTGGCGGCGCTGGACGAACTGCGGGCGGCGAGCGCTTCGTTGGGCTGAGACGTGCCTTTGACCCGGGACCGGCCGTGTTCAACTCGACTCATCGTTACTGCTGAGCGGCCGGCTTGGCGACCACGCCGCGTGCGGTCAGTGGCTCGCGGCCCAGGAGCGTGCCGAAGGTCAGTCCGGCTCACCCAGTTCGCGGAGCCGCCGATGCAGAAAACGCCGTTCTGCCGCGGTTCTGGCCTGGTCCAGAGCTTCCCGGTACGCCTGGATCGCCGATGACGTCCGGCCCGCGCGGCGCAGCAGATCGGCCCGTACCGCCGGGATGAGGTGATAGCCGACCAGCCGTTGATCAGCCTGGACCTGCGCCAGGGCAGTCAGCCCGGCCTGCGGCCCGTCGCGGAAACCGATGGCCACGGCCCGGTTCAGCGCGATCACCGGCGAATCCTGCAGTTGTAGCAACGCGTCGTACAACCCGACGATGCGTGCCCAGTCAGTTCCGTCGGGGGTGGCAGCGGTGCTGTGCACGGCGGCGATCTCGGCCTGCAACCGGTACGGCCCGGCCGGCCGGCCCAGGTCCCGCGAAGTCAGCAGAGCGCTGATCCCGTCGGCGATCTCACACTGATTCCACCGGCTGCGGTCCTGTTCGTCCATCGGCACCAGATCGCCATCGGCATCAAGGCGGGCCGGCCGCCGCGCCTGCTGCAGCAACAGCAGCGCCCGCAGGCCGTGCACCTCGTCGTCCTCCGGCAGCAGCTGGGCCAGCAGAGAAGACAAGGTCAGCGCCTCCAGTGCCAACTCATCGCGCACCCCATCGCCTTCCGTCGCGAAATAGTCCTCGTTGAACAGCAGGTAGATCACGGCCAGCACGCCGGCCGTACGCTCGACCAGCCGGTGCGGGGAGGGCACCTGGAAGGAGATCCCGGCGTGCGCGATCTTGTTCCGGGTCCGCAGCAGCCGCTGGCCCATCGTGGCCTCGGAGACCAGAAATGCTCGGGCCACCTCACGGGTCGTCAGTCCGGAGACCGTCTTCAAGGTCAGGGCGACCCGGCCGGCCAGCGGCAGAGCCGGGTGGCAGCAGGTAAACAGCAGCGCGAGCCGGTCGTCCTGGGAGTTCATCTCGGTCGGATCCCGCTCGCTCATTCGTTGCAGGGCAACGACTTTCTCCCGTTGGGTGCGGCG
>JAABUT010004805.1_pt1 | contig 10453 bp, 10 predicted proteins | sample 5559281 | NCBI WGS metagenome assembly JAABUT01 (sample SAMN10711880, study PRJNA513359) | rock metagenome | isolation source: Antarctica rocks | place: Antarctica: Victoria Land, Ricker Hills nord | collected 2016-01-04 | reverse complement strand
CTGCTCTATATAGTAGTTACTCAGATCAACGCTAGTCTCAAAGAAGACGTGTTGAAACACAAGAAAGATGTTGATTTAAAAGATGTTTGTGACACAAAGAAATGTGTTTGTCATAGAAATCTGTTGATCACTCATAATACAAAGAAGTGTATTTATCTAGAAAATAATAAAAGCTGATTAGAAAATGTTAAAGAAGAAAAAAGATGCTTGATCATATCTGAGTTAAATCTGAATCAGATTTCAATCAGATCTTGACTAAATCATTGACTAGTTTTAATCATTTGTAATGATTGTCTTTTTAACAACACAAGATATATACAAAGATCAAACAATAATCATTATTACTAAACTTGAGATCTGAAGATAGCTGAAACAATAATATATATTGATTACTTACATGAGTTGAGCATGAAGCTTCTATCTAAGAAAATAATTTTCATTATATAAACATAGAAGAATTATGTCAAGTCATTTCTGCTCTGAATGATCATTCTGATCATGCTCACTGTGATCACTTCTGATTCAAGCAATCAGAGCAATCATTTCAAGACTCTGATTATTCAATGATTATTTAATCATTGCTGTTATATAATTCTATGCAAAAGAGTTTTAACACTAGATTCTCTTTTAAGATTTTTATTTCAAAAATCACTTTTTCTTCATGTTTTTTCATTGCACAACAAAAAACTTTATCTTGCGTTGCAAAGATTTTCTTGAACATATGAGTTCTGAGCATGCTGTCATGCGTTCTTGTGAACACTGCAGTCGTTTGCAAAAGAAATGTTATGTTGACAATGAAATCAATCATTGTATCAAGTGTGTGCATCTTGATTGCAAATGTGATCTTATTTTCTTGATGATGAAGTGAAAAAGAATAAAGACAGAATGCAATTGCATTCTTGATGAACTGCTGAACATTCACAAGCAGATGCAAAAGATTTTTGTAAGAACTACTCATCTGCAAAATCTATTTATGTTTCTGAAAAACAAGAAACAGATGATGATTGAATGAAAGTTTCAAAACATCATTGAGCTCAAGAAGAATGAAAGAAAGACTAGTGAATCATTGCTGAATAATCTTTTCTTTGATGTATTCTTCAAGCAGATTGAGATTTCATCAGACTTTGACTGACTGAGTTTCTTAACTGAAACTGTCACAGAAGCATCTGATAATTCTTGAGATTTCTCTTCGATTTTTAAGTGTTCTTGATATGTTCATAATCTTTTCACTTAACTAATCAATGAAGCTGACTTCTGATATTCTGCTGATTTAATATATTTTCTACTTCGTACTTGACATCTTGATTCTTTGAATCAATTTCTGAAAATTCTGTTTGAATTAATGTATTTAAGTTTACAGACTTCAAAAGACAAATATGAAATATTAAATGTATTTTCATAAATACTGATAAATTTAACTTGTAGTTAATTAATTCTTTAATCTCTAGAATCTTATAAGATTTTAGCTTTGTGTGATTTAATTTGTTACTTGATTTTTTCGTTTTGATGTTTTATTTTAGTAAATACACTTTGTTTCTCTTCTTAAAAGTAAATTTTCTATCTCTTTTCTTGTTTGCATACAGAATCATGCATTTGCTAAGAAACTGTATGTTCTTCTGTAATTTCTTTTGTAGCAGCTGCAATTGTTCTATCTGTAGCGTAGTTTTTTGAGCTAATTATACAAATTCGCGCGATTTTTTGAGAGTTTTTGACTTGAACTCATAATTTGCAAAAAATGATGACATGCTGATTACTTCTGTTGTTGTGCTATTGAAAGTCAACTGTGCTACTGATAGTAGCTGTATTCAATCATTCTGTCTATAGTTAATATAACATCTGAGATACTGTTTCAATATTTGATTCATTCTTTTCATTTGTTCATTTATTTGCAAATAATAAGCTGTTGACAGCTTATGATGAATTTCTAACTGATTCATCAAGAATTTTCAGAATTTCAATGTAAAGAGCTTGTCTTTATTCAAAATTATCTCATCTGATAGTTCATGATTTGCTACAATTATTCTCAAAAATGTGTAAGTTAAATCTTCTGCAAATGTTGCTTTCTTATATGACAAGAAGTATTCATATTTGATTAATCTATCTGTTATAATCAATATAGAATTATACATTTTTTTGATGATTCTTTTCTTTGACTTAAATAGCTTGATTATGAAGTTTAAAGCTATGCTTTTTCATGCATGATTCAATGTGCTGAAACTTTTCAAAAGTTCATAGAGTTTATGTTGATTATGTTTCATATAAATACATAGATTGCACTTTCTGATAATATCTTCTACTTGTTTTCTCATCTTCAAGAAATAGTAGATTCTAAATATTCTTTCAATGATTTTATTTGAATCTTGATGTTCATGTATTATTGACTTGTGATGATTATTTATTATCTCTTGTCTGCATCTTGTTGAAACATAGATCAAATCTTGAAATGTTAGTATTTCATTAATAATCTCAAAGTTTGCGTTGTTCTCAATATTCTTTATAATATCTTGCGTGACTGAGTTCTTCGCTAGCTTTAGCTTTACTCATTTCTTGAAATCTCTGTTGTTGATTCATAAAGTAGCTGCGTTTTGTTTATTATAAACAATTGAATCATCTGAGTTCTCTTGCAAGATAGTCTGATTTACCTGTGATTTATCTGTCATGTGATCTGCTCTTCTGCTCAAGACATTGATCTTCAAGTTTTCAGATTTCTTTCAATATTGAATTTGAAAGTTGTATAATGATAACTCTTTCAATCATTTAATCTGTCTTCAATTTAGAACTTTCATGATTGTAAAGTATAACAGATTTTTATGATTTATATATACTTGAATCTGATGTTTAAATTCTTTCAGATATACTCTTCATTGTTTGAAAGAATCAACAATAACTAACAACTTCTTGTCATGTATCTTATAGTTCAATTCAGCGTCTGTAAACTTTCTACTGTAAAATACAATAAAATGCAGATGTTTCTTATCATTTGATTGACTGATACATGCTTTAATAGCTTTGTCTGACGTGTTTATCTTGAGCATAATGAGTTTTTCTGATTCAAACATGATCAGTATTGATTAAAAGATAAACAATTTCTTCAGCTTCTTGAAAGTTTCTTCTGCTTTCTCAGTTCACACGAACGATATGTTCTTTTTCATAAGATTTGTTAGTGACAAGATGATTCTGAAGTATTTCTTTATAAAGCATTTATAAAAGTTTGCAAATTCTAGAAAGAATTGAACTTTGATTTTTGACTTTAATGTTAATTAAGTCATAACAACTTCTATCTTCTTTAAGTTCATTCTTAAACTTTGAGACATGACTATGAATTTCAAAAACTGTACACTTTGTACATGAAATTCACTTTTCTCTGACTTGATGCATAGATTAACTTTCTTCAAAGTCTGTAGAACTTTCTTAACATGTCATACATGTTCTTTCTTCGTCTTTGAGTATACTAATATATCATTCAGATATACTATGATGAATTGATTCAAATAATATCATAACACATTATTTTCAAAGATCTGAAATGTGATTGAAGCATTGATTAAGTTGAAAGATATAATCAAATACTCATAATATTCTAGTCGAGTATGAAAGATTATCTTTCACTCATCTTCTTCTTTGATTCATATTCAATTGAATGTTTCAAGTATATTAAATTTCATAAATCACTGTGCACTTTGCAGTCTGTTCTGCAGTTTTGCTATGAGTGATAACAAATAACTGTTTTTAATCATGATGTTATTTAATGCTTTGTAATCAACACATAGTCTTAAACTTTCATTCAATTTTGAAACAAACAGAATTGAGTATTCTGCTGATGACTGTGATTCTCTAATGAATTCTTTTCACATGTTTTCTTTCAGATATTGTTGCAAAGCATTGAGCTTTTCTATTAACAATAAATAAATGAACTGTTTTATAAGTTTCTTGTCATCAATGAGCTTAATTTCATGATTTCACGATTAATGTTTAAGTAATGTCTTCTGATCACTTTCTTTCTTAAACAGAATCTTATATTTCTGATATTTTTTAGAAATAATAGCGATAGTGAAATTCTTCAAGTGATCATTCTGAATCTCTCTGCTTCATAACATCTGTGCATCATTGATTTCTCTGAACTCTTCGCGCATTTCTTCGCTCATCATGATGAATATTTTCACATTTTGTGATGATTTCAATATCAAGTGCAATTGCGTTGTTTCTGTATCTAGAAATGCAATTGTCTTGTTGACTCAATCAATCATTGAATTGATCATATGAAGTCATGATATGTTTAGAACTATATTGCTGTCTGACTGCTTTATAACATTTAAACATAACTTCTCTTAATGTTGTTCAAGTCTCAAATGAATGAGTCAAGTTTCTTAATTTATTAGTTCATTATTATACTTCATAAGTATTTCATTGAAGTTCTGCAAATTGTAAGATTCTTTCTTCTTCTGCATAAATATTTGCACTTCTTTAGCAAATTTTGAGAATATGTAATTCTTCATGCAGTCACTGTTTATGAATAGTTGTGCTGCGTAATCATTAACTTTGACTCAGACTCATAATTATGACAAGTCATTAATGAAGATAAATATGCTTTCAATTTTCAACTCTTGACTAAACTTCTTTAATAATTTATTGATCAAAAAGTCTTTTAGTTTTTTTAAATTAAAAGCTCTTTCTTTCATACTTGTTTTAATTGATAATGAGATTCATTTGTACATGATGTCAACTACAAATTTTTTGATTTTATGTTCTGAATAAAAGTTAGAAGAGTCAAGAAATTTTAATTCAATGCAATTTGAACAATGTTAAAATGTTGTGTAAGCAGAAAAGTTAATTGTGCAAAGTTTTTATCTACATGACAGCATCTTTTCTAACAGTCATAATCAATTTATGAAGAAGATTAATGACATGTCAATGTTAGTAAGAGATGAAAAAATATCTAGTGAAAAAGTCAATCTTAGTATGAGAGTCATGATTACAAGTGATTGAAAAATTTGCAACTTGTTGACTGCATTGATATACTGAAACATCTTCATCACATTAACAATGTTATTAAGTAATTGATGAAAAGATATCAGATAAAATAGTTATTCTCAGTCTAAAAGTTGTAACTACAGTGTTTAAAGAAGTAGTGACTTGTTGATCACGCTGATATATTGAGAAGACTTGAACTCATCTTCTTTACTTGACATCAAGTCATACATTTATCTACATGAAAAATTTAAAGTTCAAGAGAATGATCAGAACACATTCTTTTTCATTAATCAGAATCAAACATTGAATGATTATGATTGCATATTTATACTAACAATTTATTCAATGTTTACATGACATAAGTCAAATCAAAAGAAGAAAAGAATTACTTAATACAATCACACTTTATCTTCTCATCATGTGCATCTTTCTTTCATCACATATTTCTCTGTGCAATGAATGATAATCATTGAATAAAAGAACACAGCTTTATGTACATTACAATCACAAGCATCATGAATGCAAAGAAAACATCTTTCATCTTTGAATCAAAGATTGAATTGAAACATCATTGTATAAAATATCATCAATAAAGAGCAGAGCAAAGACAATGCATCATAATTAAACAGCACAGACTTTCATCAAGAGTTTACTTGAGCATCACACGCTGAATAGAAGCTATAAATTCAAACATGATACATAGTTTTAAAACTCACTGTCTTAATGATGTTGAAGTTGTTGTATAGTTGACAAGTGATTTTATTCTTCAGAGAATTTTGTTCATTCATATAAATAGTATAGAGTTTCTCATGAGTCAAGTTTAAATCAATGTCATAAGAGTGTATGAATTCAAATTAAATTAAATTAAATCAAATTAATACTTATTTTATGTACTGAAATTAATTTAAATTGATTTTCTTAAGTGAATATTTCTTTGAATCATACAGATCAAATCTTTCTTTAATGATTTTTATCATTTATTTAAGCTTTTTGAATATGTAATCTTCATTGAGAAGTATATATTCTTCTTGCTTAATGAACTTAACTTCTGTGAGTAACTTCTTTATGACTATGTCATGATATTAAATGTCTTTGTGCAATGCAATCAACTCATCTTGCATAATGTCATAAATAGCTTAATGTATATCATTCTTAATTTGTTGCATTTACTGTGAAAAATCTTTCTCTTTCTGCTTAAAGAAAGTGTACAATTCATTGTACATGCTTATAAAGTTTGCTTAACTTGTAAACTTTCTGAAATCTTTCTTTACTTCAAGATAATCTTCTTCTCAATTGAGAGCATCTTCTGCTGTGATAGTGAATGCTCATAGAGTTTCGCTAAGTCAATTTTCTTCTTTAACTGCTTGATGAATAGCTTCTTCAATGCTATTCAATCTATTCAAGTCATATGTTTCGTTGTCAAAAATCTTTGATTTCATGATTATAATGAACAAACTTTCATCACTATTCTCATCATGCACTTTCGATTGATGATGAGTTGCTGCGTAGAAATGATTCTTTCGCGAAGATTTCAAATATCATTCAGAATCTTTCTTATTGCTCAGATGAGTAAAACAGTTGTTCTTGTAACATGCTGTTCATGATAATGCTTAATGCTTATCTTTCTGATTTTCTTTCATTGCTGTGAAAGATCTGTCTTGTTTATCATAAAGCTTTGACTTGTTTTTGTACTTGTTCTGAGTACAATTCTTGAAGTAATGACTCAGCTTTTTGCATGTATAATATGTCTTGCTTTGTTGAACTGTTTTATCACAAGCGTTCATTAATATCTTTCAAGTTGCATCTAACTTCATAAATTGAGAATCGTAGTATGACTATCATCATCTCTTCTTGAACTTTCAACTTAATACTATTAACGTAGTTGATTCTTTATCTTTTTTCAGATGTTTCTTGTACTGTTTATTATCAATGATCATTGCTTTGAATATCATCTTCTGCAAGTTAATGAGTTTATTGATTCTAGCAATTTCATTCTTGAATTTCTTTTGCAATCTCTGATAGAACTGACTGATGAGAACTGCATCATCTCATTTCATATTCATTGCAATATGCTGAAAGTTGATTGAATAAGTTGTTGCAGAGATTTTCTGTCGCAGATTATACAACTGTCATTCTGCTGTACATTTCTTATCAATGTCTTCAAATACTCTTCTTAAATGTTTCTCAAATGTTTGAGAATCACGAAATATCATGTTGATTTCTTCTTCTCATTTTTCTGATTTCTTCTGCAGATAATTCATTAAATAGTGATGAAATCATGTGAATGCATTATCTTTTAAATAAATGAATGCAAAGAGTACTTTGTTTTTAATGAACTTGAACTGAAATGAGTATCATTTGATGTATAGATTTATCTGTATTAAATACGCTTTGAGTTTATCTTAATCATCATGATACAAGTTTAATGTTGAGATCTTGATCTTATCTGCGCTGAAAATGCTTGCTTCTTGACTAGACGTGACTCATTCTGACTGACTAAACATGATTGAAAGAAATGAACATTTCTGATATCTTATGAAATAGTGATGCTTAAAGTGTAATGATTGTTTCTTTAACAACACAAGATATATACAGAGATCAAACAGTAATCACTATTACTAAACTTAAGATCTGAAGATAGCTGAGACAATAATATGTATTGACTATTTACATGAGTTGAGCATGAAGCTTCTATTTAAGAAAATAATCTTTGTTATATAAACATAAAAGAATCATGTCAAGTTGTTTCTGCTCTGAATGATCATTCTGATTATTCTTGAGCAAGATAAGCAAGATGAGCATCATGCTCATCATGCTCATTGTGATCACTTCTGATTTAAATGATCAGAGCGATCACTTTAAGACTCTGATTACTCAATGATTATTTAATCATTGCTGTTATGTAATTTTATGTGAGAGAGTTCTAACATCATTACGCAGAATACTCACTAACGTGCATTGTAAATTAATTAAAGCTTCAGTCTTGTTCAGTCTTGATATGCTTGTAACATTACTTTCTTCTTTGAAAATTCATGTTTGCATGAATAAAACAAATGAAACGCAAATTTTTTTCACTATTTTTCAATTTAGTGTGACTTATCTGAATAAAGCTTATGAAATTTGATTAAAACTTCTTTCAAGCTCTTGAATTCTTCTTTGTTGACATAGTATTATTCATTGTTTCAATCTAGTTTTGTTCATTTAACTTTGTATTGTATTTGATCTTGATAGCATCTAAAGTTCAAAATATCATCTATCTTTTAATGCTCATCATCTTTGATAGTGAGAAATCTAAATGATTCTGAATGCTGTTTTGATAAAAGATCATTGAAATAAGAACGTAATAGCTTTGAACTGAACATTGAATGCAACTGCTTCATGCTTATTGATAAACAAAGATGATAGAAGATTTCAACTTTGACAGTGATTTGATAAGATTCTAGCTGTTTGTTTTTCAAATTTTTACATGATTTAGTTGTTTTTATGTTTTTAGAGAATAATTAAACTCAGTCATTTACTTCATAAATTATGTCTCATTTATGTTTATTGATCTGAGCTTCAATGATCTGCTTCATCTTTTTCAATTGCTGATGATCAAAGATAAGAAGCTCTTTTATTTAAATGATAATATCATTTGCTTTTCTAGCTTCAAAACACTCACAAGTAGTTTCATAGTTAGTTGTATCTGAATCGAAACTCATTCGTGAGTGAAAACTCTTATTGAAGTAGAATGAAGTCATTAAGATGATCAAGAAGATATTGAAATTCTCGCTGAATTCTATCATTGATAGTCATTTTGCTCAGTTATTCTGCATGTAATTGCAGTAGATTCTTAATTTGCATTCAACATCTTGATTAACTCATTTCAATTGATCATTAATCTTAAAATGATAAACTGTTAATAAATTAGTTGTGATTCTTAGTCACTTGCAAAGACTTTGTCACATGATTGATATGAATTGAAAGTCTCTGTTTGAAACAATAGAATTAGATAAATCATGAAGTCAATAAACGTTTCATAGCATGATTCAAATTATTTCTTCAACTGAGATGTCTTCATCTTCTCAATGATAAAAAACATAGTGATGTTTCTTGATGAGTTGACATATGATTGTGCAAATGACGTTATAATCTTCTGATAAAAGTAGCTCAGTAATGAAGTTCATAACTATATCTTTTCAGCATTTCTATGAAATCAAAAGAGAATGAAGAAATTCATTGATGCTATCTTTAAACGTCTTGCTTTGTTGACAAGCATGACAGTTTCAAATATAACATCTAATCATTGCTTAATGATTTGATCAATAGTAAAAACGTTGAACTAAATCAGTAGTTCTTCAATTGTCAGAGTGAAAGATGAAAGATTAATCATGAATTTTCTTTAGCAATTTCGTATGCATATTCTCAGAAACTCACAGTAAATCTTTTTTAAACAAAACGTTGTCAATGATCTTGCAATGCTTCAATTCAATGCTATGTAGCTTGAGCTTGTTTTTGCTTATAGCTTGTTTATACTTATTGCAAAGTTTATTCATCTTGTTGACATCTTTTACTCATTGATAGAGATAAACTTCAGATTCAATAGCTAGAACATTTATTCTATCAAGTGTCAGAATGATTTGATAGTGATCTTCAGTACGTTGAGTTGATTCAAAGATGTTAATCAGAAACATTCTGATTAAAGCATTAACTTTAATGTTTATTTTGTTTGATCAAAATATAATTTGAAAGTTGAACTTGAATAGAATGTCTAAATAATTGACTTGATGTCAAGTCAACTGTTTATTTTTCATAAAGATTTTCAGAGTTTGATGATCAATGAATATTTGAATGAGTAGTTCAATGCATTCAAGCTTAAGTCTTCAATGTTTGAAACATTAAATAATGACTAACAATTTCTTATTATAGATATGATAATTGCATTCAGCGAAAATCATGCTCTTGCTGTAGAAAGCTACTGAATGAAGAACTCTCTCATCATCATACTGTGATAGAATTTCATCTTTGACGTAGTCAGATGCATTAATTTCTAGAATAGTCTGTCATTTTGAATCGAAATGTCATAAAACTGAAGTTGAGCTGACTTGTTTCTTTAAATCATCAAAAGCTTAAATACAGACTTTGTTTTAAACAAAAGATGTGTCTTTTTTAGTTAACTGAGTGAATGATTTGACTAGCTTCAAGAAGTTCTTAATGAAACAACGATAGAAGTTAACAAATCTTACAAAGCTTTGAACTTTTTTTAGATTAATCAATGTAGTTCAGTTGACTATGACTTTCACTTTGATAAAGTTCATGCGAAGACTCTGTTCTGACACTATGATTTCTAAGAAGATTGTTTCTTCTACATTGAATTTGCACTTTCGAATATTCATCTGTAAGTCAGCTTCTCATAGATGACTCAATATCATCTTGACATGTTGTTAATGTTCTCATTAAGTTTTGCTGTAAATCAGAATGTTATCTAGATAGACTTGACAAA
>JAABUT010004804.1_pt1 | contig 10453 bp, 12 predicted proteins | sample 5559281 | NCBI WGS metagenome assembly JAABUT01 (sample SAMN10711880, study PRJNA513359) | rock metagenome | isolation source: Antarctica rocks | place: Antarctica: Victoria Land, Ricker Hills nord | collected 2016-01-04 | reverse complement strand
TCGAGCAGGAACAGCACGGGCGAAACACCTGGACGGGCAGGGGCGCGGGCCAGGGCGCCGAGGCCCTGCGCCACCATGAGGCGCAGCCAGCGGGCGTAGGCGTCGAGGCGATCGGGCGGCAGCACCAGGAACAGGGTGCAGGCGCGCTGCTTCAGCTCGGCGAAGCCGAAGTCGGAACGCTCCATGACGGCGGCCATGCGCGGGCTGTCGAGGAAGTGGGTGTGGCGCTGGGCCGAGGAGAGGACGCCGGCGGCCTCGCGATCCGATTTGCCGAGGTGGCGGTTGGCGGCGCGGGCGACGAGGCCGCCGGCCGCGGGACTGGCCTGCATGGTTCTGAGGAGGTCGCGGAAGGCGTCGGGCGCCAGGGTGAGGAGCTCGCGCAGGCAAGGGAGGTTGCGCCGGTAGTCCGGTTCCTCGGTGGCGACGAACAGGATGAGGCCGCCGAGCAGCGCCTTGGCCTCCTCGTTCCAGTGCACGTCCGATACCTGGCCGGGCGGATCGGAGACGAGCGCCTCGGCCAGGGTGGCGGCATCCTCGGCGACGTCGGGCGAGGCGGCATCGACGCCGTCGAGCGGATTGTAGGAGGCCGAGGTAAGGCCCGAGACGCCAAAGGGATCGAGCACCCACACGGGCCCGAAACGGCGGCGCTGCCGGGCCGTGACGCGGGCGTTCTCGCCTTTAGGGTCGACGCAGAGCACGGAGCGCTCGGCGGTGAGGAGGTTGGGGATGATGGCGCCGGTGCCCTTGCCGGTGCGGATCGGTGCGACGGTGAGGAGGTGGGCCTCGCCGTCGTAGCGGATGAGGCCGCCGTTCCTGGCGATCTCGCGGCCGACGATCAGGCCGTGGCCTCCCGTCATGGCGTGGACGGTTTGGGGTCCCATGAAGGCGGCCGAGCCGAAGGCGTCGGCGGATCCACCCCGTCCCCCGAACAGCAGGCGACCTGCGAACCAGATGACCGGCCAGAGCAGGGGCGTGCCGATCAGGAAGGCGACGAAAGCGGCCTGATCGGCATCGTGGAAAGGCCAGCGCAGGACGTCGCGGAAGACGCGCAGCGCGACGAAGCCGACCGTCCAGTAAGAGAGGGCGGCGGCGAGGATGAACGATCCCCAGACCCGGATCACGTGGTGGCGCCTCCGCCCTCGAACAGCTCTTTCAGCATCCCGATCAACCGCTGCTTTGCGACGCGCGCGTCGGGATCGTCGTCATGGGTCCGCGACAGGAAATCCTCGAGATCGTAGGTGCTGGCAACGCTGCGCATCCTGGCGTTTGACCCTCCGGCACCATGCCCCCGCTCATGCTCAACGCGCAACGTCCTGACCGTCTCGTCGAACACGAGGCTCCAAGCGTCTCCGGCCGTGTTCGCCGGGCTGGTGTCGGCTCGATACAGCTCGCGTGTGTGGATCGTCATCTGGCTTCTCCGATCGGCGGCATGACGGCAGCCTCCATCCCTTACTCTCCGCGGTCGGTCGCTTGCTCGGCGGCGTAGTGCCAGCCTTCACGCGCCGATCGCCGTCCCGGCCCGTAGGACGGACCGCCCGCGGTCGCGCCAGCGCGCGACGCGGGTGCGGCTGTACGAAGCATCGGCCGGTTCGCGCAATGCGTCCACGATTTCGAGGAGGGCGCCGAGGATCACGGCTCGGTCGTCGGGCTCGAGCGGGGCGATCAGCTCCAGCAGCCCGGACTTGCTGACGAGGCCGCCGAGCTCGATGAGGTGACGGGTCCGCTCGCGTCGTGCTTGGGCCCAATCGCGCGTGTCCATGCGGGCGCGTACCGCCTCAGCCCGCCTGGTCGCCGCCACTGAGAGGCGTAGCGCCGTCGTGGTCGACGCCAAATCCCTGAGCAGCGTCGCCGATGTTGTTCGCCTGCTTGCGACGTTGGCGGCGAAAGAAGGCCTCGCCCCGCCGCCGCCATCCCTCCTTGGCGCTCGGATCCGCCTTTGCCTTCTCGATCGCCTCGAGCAAGATGCCGGCGAGCAACTCGGCACCGAGAAGGTCGGCTCCGGTCGCCGCGACGAGTTCACCGAGTTGGGTGGTGCGCTTGGATCGGAGCAGCTTCTGCCTCTCCCCGAGGGCTTTCAGCTCGGCGTCGATGTCGCGCGGCTTGCGCATTGTTTCTCCTCCTCGTCGATGACGGCGTAGGCTTCGACTTCGACCCGCATGTTCGGCTGGAGCAGGGCCGCGACCTGGACCAGGGTGCTGGCCGGCATGATGTGTCCGAACGTCTCGCGATGCGCCCGCGCGACGAGCGCTGCATCAGCAATGTCAGTGACGTAGACCACGGTACGGACCACATCCTCAATTGAAGCGTCGGCCTCTGCGAGCGCGGTCCGGATAATGCCGAGAGCGCCCAGGGTCCGCTGGTAAGTGTCGCCGTCAAGATGCGGCCGCTGTGCGGTGGTGCCGGAGACATGAACCTGATTGCCGATGCGTACGGCGCGCGAGTATCCATAGACGGGTCCGAACAGGGAAGCCGAGGGGACGTTCTGCCGGGCCATGTGGTCAGGCTCCCATGCGGATGTCGTGCAAGCCTTCAGGCTTCATTCTGATCGCGTCCTGGACCGCGAGGCCAAGCACCTCTGGGGCGATGACACTGTATCCTTCGTCGAGCACCTCGGCTTCCACGTCGAGCTTGCCGCTTTCGGCATTTCCGATTGCGGCAAGCTGATCTGCGGGCATCCTCCATCTCGCATTCCAATCTACCGCGTTCCCTCGCAGCTCCTGAGAGACGATTCGCCATGGCCGGGTTCGCGGAGGCGTCGGCCTATTTCTTGTCGGCGTCATTCATGGCGGGCCGCCCTGGCTAACACACAGGATAGCGTCCCCGCTCTTGCAGGCCAAGAGGCCAACTAAGCGAAGCCCTCGCTGTGCGATACTCGTCATGATCCGATCTTGTGAGGTGAATGCGCGCTTATACGTCGCGTTGCGACGTGCTCTTGACGACGGCGGGAGTTGCTGGCCTTCTTGGGTCGGCCCGATGGCGCTCACACCTATCGCGGGCCACGGACTAACTCATAGCCGAGGAGCATCGACATGCGCATCGTCGCCATCGATCACGTGCAGCTCGCCATGCCGGTCGGCGAGGAGGAAAAGGCTCGCGCCTTCTACAATGGCCTGCTCGGTCTCGCTGAAGTGACGAATCCGGCCGAACTCGCCAAGCGTGGCGGTGCCTGGTTCGAAGCGGGATCCGTGAGGGTGCACCTCGGCGTCGAGAGCGGGTTCGCACCCGCGCGCAAGGCGCATCCTGCTTTTCTGGTCGAAGGGTTGGGCAGACTCATCGAAGTCCTGGAGAGGCGCGGACGTTCAGTTACGCACGACATGCCGCTGGAGGGCTACGACCGCGTCTACGTCACGGACGTATTCGGCAATAGGATCGAGTTCTTGGAGCGAGTGCTTTCGTGATGGTTTGAGTCGGCGGCGTCCTCATGGCGATCTACCACTTCTCGGCCAAGGTGATCTCCCGCGCGTCCGGTCGCAGCGCGGTGGCGGCGGCAGCGTATCGTTCCGCTTCCGAGCTGCAGGATGACCGGCTGGAGCGTGCGCACGATTTCACGGCGAAGACGGGCGTCGTGCATTCGGAGATCCTGCTGCCGGAGGGAGCGCCGGATCGCCTCCGTGATCGCGCGACGCTTTGGAACGAGGTCGAGGCAACCGAGAAGCGCAAGGACGCGCAGCTGGCGCGCGAGGTGGAATTCGCGATCCCGCGTGAGATGGGGCGCGAGGATGGTATCGGGCTCGCCCGCGACTTCGTGGATCGCGAGTTCGTCACCCGCGGCATGGTGGCGGACCTCAACGTGCATTGGGATCACGCGGCAGACGGGACGGCGAAGCCGCACGCGCATGTGATGCTGACCATGCGGACGGTCGGACCTGAGGGCTTCGGCAAGAAGGTTCGGGAGTGGAACGGGACGGACGAGCTCCTGGGCTGGCGCGAGCGCTGGGGTGAGCACGTCAACGGGCGCCTGGCCGAGCTCGGCATCGATGCGGCGATCGACCATCGCAGCCTGAATGCTCAGGGGATCGCACTCGAGCCGCAGGGCAAGATCGGGCCGGTCGGAGCGCGGCGTGAAGAGCGCGGCGAAGGCGCGGAGCGGGCCGACGAGCACCGGGTTATCGCCCGGCGCAATGGTGAGCGGATCGCGGCCGAGCCGGACATCGCGCTTCGGGCACTCACGCGTCAGCACTCGACCTTCACCAAGCACGATCTGGCGCGACTGGCGCATCGGCATTCGGACGGGGCGGATCAGTTCGCGCTCGTCATGGGGGCCGTCGAGGCGTCGCCCGAGATCGTCCATCTGGGCGAGGACGGCCGCGGGCACGAGCGCTTCAGCACGCGCGAGATGATCGCGACGGAGGCCCGGATGGCGGACACGTCCGTCACCTTGGCCGATCGGCGGCAGCATCGGGTTTCGGCCGCCATGCAGGTCACCGTTCTGCATGCGCGAGGACTCGGCGACGAGCAGGAAGCGGCGTTCCGGCACGTGACCGCCAACAGGGACCTGGCGCTCGTGGTGGGCTACGCCGGCACGGGCAAGTCGACCATGCTCGGCGCGGCGCGAGAAGCCTGGGAAGCGTCGGGCTACACGGTCCGTGGCGCAACGCTGTCGGGCATCGCGGCCGAGAACCTCGAAGCGGGATCGGGCATCGGCTCACGCACGATCGCCTCGCTCGAACACGCCTGGGGGCAGGGGCGTGACGAGCTGACGTCGCGCGACGTGCTGGTGATCGACGAGGCCGGGATGGTCGGCTCGCGGCAGATGGACCGGGTGATGTCGCGTGCCGCCGCGGCCGGCGCCAAGCTGGTCTTGGTCGGGGATCCGGAGCAGCTCCAGGCGATCGAGGCCGGGGCGGCGTTCCGGGCGCTGGCCGAGCGGCATGGCGCGGCCGAGATCACGACGGTGCGCCGGCAGCGTGAAGATTGGCAGCGCGCGGCCACCAAAGAACTGGCGATGGGCCGCACGGCGGAGGGAATCGGGCGCTACGACCATGCCGGCATGGTCGAGGCTCATGTGACGCGGGCCGAGGCGCGCAAAGCCGTGGTGGCGGGCTGGGACGCCGCGCGGCGGGCTGACCCCGAACAGAGCTCGGTCATTCTGGCCTATACGCGGGCGGATGTGCGCGAGTTGAATGAGCTTGCACGAGGACGGATGCGCGAGGCCGGCGTGCTTGGCGAGGATCGCACGGTCAGCACGGAGCGGGGCGAGCGGGCCTTTGCCGAGGGTGACAGGATCATGTTCCTGCGCAACGAACGCGGTCTGGGTGTGAAGAACGGCACGCTGGGGATCGTCGAGCGGGTAGGGGATGCGGGCATGGCGGTGCGGCTCGACGGCGCCGCTGGCCGCGAGGTCGCGTTCGACCTCAAGAACTACGCCCATGTCGACCACGGTTATGCCGCGACCGTGCACAAGGCGCAGGGCGTCACGGTCGACCGGGCACACGTCCTGGCAACGCCGCACATGGACCGGCACGCAGCCTATGTGGCCTTGACGCGCCATCGCGAAGGAGTGTCGCTGCATTACGGCCGCGATGATTTCCGGGATGGCAAGGACCTCGCCTGGAGCCTCGGCCGGGAGCGGGCGAAGGACACGACGCTCGATTACGCGACGGGGCCGGGTCACGGTTCGGAGCATCAGGCCGGCTTCGCCGAGCGGCGCGGGATCGTGCCCCGCTCCGAGATCATCGTGTCCACGGGCACGGTCGAGCGACCGGCGCATGAAGCTACGACACACACCAAGGAGGCTTCCGAGCGCGAAGCGCCGCAACGGGGCATGTTCTCCGGTCTCAAGCTGGGGGGTGGCGCCGCTCGTGGTCAGGAACGGGTCCGGGACGGCGCCGAGGGGCAGAGCCAGCGCAGCCCCTTCGCCGGCCTCAGGATCGGCCAGGGGCAGGGCGGGGCGGCTCCGGCGTCGGGGCAGCAATCGGGAGGGCTGGAGCCGGCCGTGGAGGGCTACGCGCGCGCCTTCGCTGACGCCGAGCGGATGCGGGCGGCACGATTGCCCGTCCTGGCGCACCAGGAGCTCGCTTTGCAGCAGGCGGGCGAGCGACTCGACTCGACCGACCGCCAGGTTGGGCAGGACCTGCGCAGCGCGCTCGAGCGAAGCCCCGGGCTCGCGGCCGGCGGGAGAGAGAACCGGGCCGCGCTGACGGCGGCGATCGACCGCGAGCGCAAGGTCCGCGAAGATCCTGGCTTGCGGGCCGAGCGCTACGTCGAACGCTGGGGCAAGCTCGAGGAGGCTCATGACGCCGACCGCTACGGGAAGGGCGAAGACGATGCGAAGCAAGCGATGCGCGTGCTCGCCGGCGAGATCAAGCGTGATCCACAAGCGGAGAGCGTCATGAAGGCGCGACGAGAGGAACTTGGCATCGAGCACGGCTCGCGGCTCAGCCGCGTCGTGGAAGCCCAATCCGAGCGCGAAGCGATGCGGCTCGGCCGAAGCCAGGGCCTTAGCCGGTGAGGGTGGGCCCTTGATGGCCGGTGGAATCGAGGAGGACGGGCTCGACGACGCCACGCGGGCTTTCGAGGGCCTTCGCGCCGACATCACCGTCCTGTGGCGCGCTGTCGAGGCAATCGAGCCGGTGCTCCGGGATAACCAGGCACCGGACTACAACCCGACGCTGGGCGCCCTTACCAAGAGCCTCGACGCGATCGCGTCGCGCATCGAGGCGATCGAGACGCACACGGGCGCGACGGTTCCGGCCGAAGTGGCACGACGGGAGATCGCCCGCGTCTACGACGCGAGCCTGCGTCCCGCCCGGGGCGACCTGGAACGGGCCACGCGCGAGGTGCTCGACGCCGCGCATGCCCTGCACGGAGCAACGGGCCATACCCGCACGGGCGAGGAGCAGCGGGGGTGGATGATCCGCACCGCCGCGATCGGCGCCGCGGTGGGCTTGCTGGCGTTTCCGCTGCTCGTGTTTCCGCTCGCCCGGTTCCTGACGTTCGGAAACCTGCCGGACGGTCTTGCGGCCTCGGCGCTCGGCCAGGATCGTTGGAATGCCGGCATGGGGCTTATGAGCCGGGCCAACCCGGAGAAGTGGAACGGCTTCGTCGCGGATTACACGATGGTGCGTGCTACGGCTGGCGAACTCAAAACCTGCTTCGATGCCGCGCAGAAAGCCGGGAAGGAGCAGCGCTGCTCCATCACGATCAGGCCTGCTCCGGCTCCCTAACCCCATCGCGCGCGACTTGGGGATCTCCGGGACGGCCGTGTTCGCAGCCTTCTCGGCGACGCTGCTGCTCTCGGCCGCCCTCGGCCCCGCGGTGGGCCGGGCCATAGACCGCAGCGGCGGGCGCGGTGTCGCGCACGGGCCTGCTCTCGGTGCCGGCGCGCGTGGCGCAGGCCGGGGCGCCGCTTGCCTTCGAGCTGCTGCTGGACCGGCTGGGCCTGGGCGTACTGGTTCTGTCCTCAGGGCTGGGTCTCGCCTCGACCGCCGCGCTGCTGGCGTTGCGCTCGGGCACGCGCGCCGTCGTTCCCTCTCTCGCGGTCGGCGTCCCGCGGCAGCGGCCTTGAACACGATCGCCGCCGACGACCGCAGGGCGCTGCGCGCGGCCGACCGCGCGCCGCTCGGCAACAAGAACTGCACGACGCGCCTGGGCTCCGCCGTGCTGCTCAAGGTCTTTGCAGTGGAGGGCCGCTTCCCACGCTGCCCCATAACGAACTGCACTCACTCCGACTGCTGTCGACCCTACTCGGACGTTCCCGGTGCGGTATGATTGTACTCCAAAGAGAACCGACATGATTGGCTGCGGTGGGTGGCGTGCGGACCTCGTCAAGGATGAGATTATGTGACCATGACCCAACCCATTCGGCAATCCGTCACGTCCACCTGCGAGAACCTCTACTGGCCTGCCGGAGAGCCGAAAGGGGGCATCGTCTGCCTGCACGGCAGCGAGGGCGGGATGGCGGGCTGGAACGACCTCACCTGTGCCTTGTTCGCCGCCCACGGGTTTGTTGCGCTCAGCCACAACTACACGATCAACGTACGCTGGCCGGTGCATCCAGACATTGATGACGTGCCGCTGGAGAGCACGCAGGCCGCCTTGGCCGCAATGCGTGCGGAGCTTGCCCCCTTCGGCTGCGGCCTCGGCCTCTTCGGCATTTCACGCGGGGCCGAGCGTGCGCTGCTCGTGGCGCAGCTACTCACGGAAGACGGCTGCGCTGAGGTGCCGGATGCGCTCGCGGTGCATTCCCCACCCGACGAGACGTGGCCCGCGTTCCTCGCGGCTGACTTCATGACCGACCAGCCCTGGGCAGGGGATCGGCATCGGCCGGCATGGTCATGGTGCGGTAAACATGAGCGCACGCGCCCTGGCACGCCGCTCGGCACCGCTCTGACGCGCTATCCTGTTTTCATCACACAGGGGATGGCGGATCGGACCTGGGACGCCGATATGGCTCGCCGGCTTGTGGTGCGGCTGACCGAGGCTGGGCGTGCGCCGGAGGCGCATTTCTTCGAAGGTGAGGGGCACATCTTCCGGGCCGAGGCGCGGAACCGCGAATGGGCGCTGCTGGCGGACTTCTTCGCACGTCACCTCGCGATCACCGCACCTGCCATGAAGGGCTGCTAAGGGCCGAGAGGGGATGCATTGGTTCGCTTTGGGTACCCATCAATCAGACCGTTGCTCAGCCCGCCAGATGATAGGCTCTGAGGTGTGCGGCCGCCGCCCGGTCACGTCCGCGACGAGCACCATGCCGTCACGTTCAGCCTCTCGCACTTCGTTCCACCCGATCGAGGACAAAGGAATCTTGATGCGCCAACCCCAGGGTGCCGCCGCAGCCTCTTGCCGCTTCCAGCTCAGGTAGAGGAACCGGGCCGCGGGCGAGCCGTGCGCGAAGGGTCCGCTGAAGACGGGCCGATCAGTGTCGGCTGCCCTGAGATCCAGTTCGAGATCGAAGCGTCGTGTCCCGCCCGATCCCGCCGTGCCGGGGTGAACGCCTCTCTTGACGTCCTGAACGCCGAAGCTGAGAGCCTCATCCAGCGGCGGACCCGGCTGCGCGCCATCATGGAGCAGCCGAACGCGGATTTTGCGCTTCACGGGTCACCTCGTCTGGTCCAAGCCGCTTATCATGACCCGCTCAGGGTGCAATGATCCAGCATGGTCGACTCCGCCGGCATCCCGCTCGTCACCTACGCAACGGCTTCGGCGACGGCGGTCTCGATCCTGCTCGACGAGCACTACGGCCTGCCGCGATCGTCGTCCTGCGCGCTTCTGAACCGCGGCTTCAACGAATGCTACTCCGTCGTCACTCCGGAGGGCGAACGCTTCGTGCTGCGGTTGTCGGGGCACCGCGCGCGGGGTCCGGCCGACGTGGACGCCGAGACCGCGTTCCTCGCTTACCTGGCGTCGGTTGGCGTGCCGGTCGCCACCGCGGTGCCGACCCGGACCGGCCCCCTGTTCACGTTGTCCAGCCTGCCGGACGGCTTTCGTCCCGCCGTGCTGTTTCACCATGCCGAGGGCCGGCGACCGGACCTCGATGGTCGCGACGACGCACGCCTGCAGGGCATGACCCTGGCCAGGCTTCACGACGCCGCCGACGCATACCCGGGCAAGACGTCGGGTCGATTCCGCCTCGATCTCGACCACCTGCTTCACCGCCAGGTCCGGGCGGTGTTGGCTCTCGACATCGAGGCCCCGCAGGCGCGAGGGGATCTCCTCGCGTTGGAGACGCGCCTCGGCGACGCGATCACGCGCTTCGATCCCGACCTGACCCGCACGCGCTGCCACGGCGACTGCCACGGGCTGAACGCCCGCATCAGGGCGGCCGGACCCGGCGTGGAGGAAGCCGTGTTCTTCGACTTCGACGACGGCGGATACGGGTACGTCGCCTACGACCTCGCAGTCCACCTGTGGGCGCAGGTGTCCTTTGGCCGACGGCGGCACGCCGTGTGGCACGCCTTCCATGCGGGATACCGCTCCCTCCGAAAACCTTCCCCCGCCGACGAGGCCGCCGTGCCCTGGTTCGTGGCCATCCGGCACATCTGGCTGATGGGCGAATATGCCGGGCGCACGGCGGAGTGGGGCTGCGAAGTCCTGTCGTCTGTATGGTTGGAGCGCGAGGTTGCGTTCCTGCTCGCCTGGGAGCGGGACAAGCTCGGGCCCGCCTTGCTGTGACGCCTGCGCGGCCGATTGCCAGGCCAGCAGGATGCGGGTCACGTCGTCTCCGGTCTCGGCGTCGTGGACGCAGAACGCTATTCCGCCGATCGCCCAGGCTCGCAGTTGCTCGACGGAGACGTAGCGCCGGTGCGTGGCGTCGTAGGGGCGGGCCCCGTGCACACCGCTTCACGAGGATCGGTTGGACGCGAGGCATGGTTATCATTGCAGCACCTCTAGTCTTACTGCGTCACGAACGGGGGATGAGCTAGTCGCGTGTCGTAGTGCTTGGCAGCAGGGACATCGATCGAGGCTCTTGGCGAGAGCAACGGTCAGCCTGCGGCGCATGGTGGCGATGGAGTTG
>JAABUT010004802.1_pt1 | contig 10455 bp, 10 predicted proteins | sample 5559281 | NCBI WGS metagenome assembly JAABUT01 (sample SAMN10711880, study PRJNA513359) | rock metagenome | isolation source: Antarctica rocks | place: Antarctica: Victoria Land, Ricker Hills nord | collected 2016-01-04 | reverse complement strand
TGCCACCCGGCAGGTGCCCTTCCCGTGAACGATGATCAGCTCTTAGACAAGCCGATTCTCGCTGCAGGACAGGGCATCTGTCGCCAACGACACACCATCAGCGCCGGCCAACTCGCGGATCTGGGTCAGATCGTCGGCGTCGGCGACGTCGACCGGGTGATGCTCGACCTCCACGGCGCAGTGACGCAGCACTGCCGCCCGCCGGTCACGGTCGTCGCCGAGACCGCGCAGACGGAGGAGGGCGTCGTCGTGGTCGCCCGCGTGCCGCGCGGGTCGCAGCGCCCGTACGCCACCGCCGACGGCCGCTACTACGTGCGCAGTGGCACCCGCTAGCGGCCCGCTAGCGGTGGTCTCGTCGCCGTCGTGGCCAGCGTCGAACAGTTCCTCGCCGTGCACCTGCGTACGGCGCACGCGCTGCGCGGCTTCGCCCCCGAGCGGCACCCCGAGCTGCCCACTGCCGCGCTGCGGGAAGCGGTCGTCAACGCCCTCGTGCACCGCGACTACACCATCCCGGCACCGATGTTGGTCTTCGTCTTTCCTGACCGTGTCGAGGTACACTCCCCGGGCCGGCCGCCCAACACGGTTGATGCGGACGCCATGCGGGCCGGGGTGCACGTGCCGCGCAATCCGCACATCTACTCCCGGGTCGCCGAGCGAGACCTGGCCACGCGGGCCGGCACCGGGCTGCGGCGGATGGCGCGGCTGCTGCGCGAGGCAGGCGGTTCCGATCTCGGCCTCAGCGCCTCCGACACCGAGGTCGTCGTCACGCTGCCGCGCCCCGCGCCAGCCTGACCCTCCGCCGCGGCGCCGGGTTCGGCGTGTCGCCGCTGCCAACCGGCGCTTCAGGCAGAACCTTGGGAGATGCCTCGTCGCCGCGCCGCCGGTCCCGCCGTACGCCATGTCCCCCAGCAGCGGCTGGTGCGACCGCGCCCGACGTCGACCACACCGGTGGGTCTCGGTGCCAGTGCGCTGCGCGCGCTCGGTAAGGGTGTCGCCGACGCGGTCGACCGCGAGGCCGCCGAGCTGACGGCGTCGTTGGTGCTGGCGCTGGCCCCGGATTCGGCGCTGCTCGGCCGGCAGCGGACCGCCGCCGGCGTCGCGCTGGTGGGCGAGGTGCTCGTCGCCGCGCGGTCGGCGCCGCCGAGTCGTTCGGTCGCCCGGTCACTCGCGGCGCTGCGGCTCGTGCTCGGCGACGACCACCCCCGCAGCGCTGATCTCGACGCGGCCCTGGCGTCGCTGCGCGTGCCCACCGCGTGGCTGCCCGGCGCGCCGCTCCGGTTGCACCGGCTGGTGTGCTCGACCGAGGTGCTCGGAGACGTGCGTGCCACCTACGCGCTCGTCGACAGCGACGACCTGCCGCTGCGCGTCCTCGGGGTGCAGACCGACCTCAACCTCGACCACGCGAGCGCGCTGCTCTACGGCACGCGGGAAGCCCTCGACGCTGTCGAGGCGATGACGGCAGAGGAGCCGACGGCCGACTGGCGCGAGGTCGTCGACCCGGAGGAGCGCGCGCAGGTGGTGGCCGAGACGCGGCATGCCCTACGTGAGCTCCGAGAGCAGCCGGTGGCCTGGCGCTGTCTCGACGGCTCCGAGCGCGGGCAGCAGGCGCTGCTCGAGAGGAGGTGGGCGGAGCTCGCCGATCTCGTTGGAGAGCCGACGCAGCGTCGCGCGCCGCCGGCGGCGGAGAAAAGGGCGCAGCTGCGGGCCAAGTTCCTGTCGTCGTACGAGCACGGGGACTTCCCGGCCGACGCGCCCGCTGTGGTCGACCTGCTTCTGGACGTCGATGAGCGCTGGGACTGCGGCTGGGGCCGGGTCAGCGCCCGCAAGCTCTCGCTGCTGCCAGAGCGGGTCTGCGAGCTGCGACACTGGCACGCCGAGGACCTGCCTGCCGGTTTCTTCGCCGTGTTGACGTCGTGGACCGGCTGGTGTGCGCGCCGCGCCGGCCTGCCCGTCGAGGACCAGCTGCGCGTGCTCGCGACCGTCGAGGCCCTCGAGCTGCAGTGGGACGAGCCCGACGGGTTGCTCGAGCTGGTCTGGGGCGGTGACGTCATGGCCGGCGCCACGCTCCCACCGGCACGGCTGGTCAGGCTCGCGGGCTGACGCAGGCGCAGCCGATACTGCTCGCGAACCTCAGCGGCGGCGTGCTGCTGATCGGCGTCGATGACGACGGGACGGTCCTCGGGGTGCAGGACCCGCGGATTGACGAGCGCGTGGTCAACGTCGCCACAGATCTCGTCGGCCCTCCCCTCGTCCCCTCCGTCGAGTTGGTTTCCGAGCAGCGCAGCGGCAGGCGGGTCGCTGTGGTGACCGTGGAGCGGGGTTACGCCGTGCATGCGCTGTGGCACCACAACCACTTCGCCTGGTAGGTGCGGGCGGGACGGCAGTCCCGCGAGGTCAGCCCGAGGAGATCGTCTGGTCCCGCCCGGGTACGCCGACGGGGGGTCGCTCGGTCAGGTACTCGACACGACCCTGCTCGTCCGCCCCGATGTCGCGGTTCGTGCGTACGACGACGGCAAGCGCATCGCGGCCGAGCGAGAGGCTCTGTCCAGAAGCGAGATCGGCACGAGCAACGTCCCACCCGGCGAGGCTGGAGGCGACCGACCAGCGCCGGACCGGCGCGGTGATGGCCGGGACATCAATCAGATCGTCTCCGCTGTGCTGGCCCAGCTCGCGGCCGGCGGTTTCGACGAGGCCAAGGTGCGCACCGTCGGCGAGAACGCGCGCACCTTGAGGTTCACGACGTACGGCTTCGAGGTGGGCTGACCAGCGGCCACTCGCGCCTGCGCGGAGGCCGGCTGCTCAGGTCATCGAGCGCAACCGGGCGTCAGTGTCTGCCAGGTCGAACTCCGCAGGCGCGAAGTGCTCCCCGGCCCACTCCCGGAGCTCCTCATGCCGCTCGTGCCGCGGGTCGGCGAGCGCCTCCAGCAGCTCCTGGAATCCCCAGGGCCCGCCACAGTCCTCAGGCGGGCAGGCCCGTCGACCGGCCAGGCATCGTGCGGTGGTCTCGTGCGGCAGCTCCGCCTCCAGCACGAGGCGGTGCCGCCAGCCGTCCCCGAAGTCGTACTCGTAGTCCAGCGAGCTCCCGACGGCCGCCAGCACCTCCGCGAGCCGGACGCTGGTCTCCCGCTCGGGGGGCTCTCCCCAGCCGCCGTCGTCGGGCACACCGATGCGCCGCGTCCCCACCTCGAACTGGTGCAGGTGTGAGTCGGTCCAGCCCATGGCCAGCTGCACAACGTCATGCACCCGGCCCAGGTGCCACTGGCCGGGCACCACCAGACGGCGCCACACCGGAGGTTTCGTGCCGAGGAGCGTGATCTTGACCTGGTACGCCGGCAGCTGCGTCGGACGGGCTCGGCGCCGTGGCGTGGCGGAGGTCGAGATGGTCACCTGCACAGCCTGCCCGAGCGCCCGCCCGCGTGGGCCCACGGCGCGCGTGTTTCGCTCCGCGTCCGACGTCGGCCGACGAGGAGTCGTTTCTCCTTCGCCGCTGCCAGACGGGTGGTCGGACGGCGCGGGGGAGCCCGCTAGCGTCGAGCCGTGCGGGAGGACACGGAGCGGCTGCTGGTCGAGGCGGGTCTCGACGCGGCGGCCGTCGACGCGCTCGTGCGCGCGGCGCTGACGGAAGACCTAGGCGGCGGGGTCGACGTGACCAGCGTGGCGACCGTGCCCTTCGACCTCGTCGGGACGGCCGAGGCGCGGGCCCGCCAGAGCGGCGTCCTCGCCGGCGTACCCGTCGCCGTCGCCGTCCTCGACGTCGCGACCGACGGCGACTTCGTCCTGCGCTCGGTGGCCGCGGACGGTACGACGGTGCAGCCCGGTGACGGCGCCTTCACCGTCGATGGCCTCGTGCGGGGGCTGCTCACGGCCGAGCGCACGATGCTCAACCTGCTCTGCCACCTGTCCGGCGTGGCCACGGCGACCCGCCGCTGGGCCGATGCGCTGGCCGGCACGGGCGCGGTCGTGCGCGACACGCGCAAGACGACGCCGGGGCTGCGGGCACTGGAGAAATACGCCGTGCGCTGCGGCGGTGGCGTCAACCACCGGATGGGGCTGTCCGACGCGGCGCTCGTCAAGGACAACCACGTGCAGGCCGCTGGCGGGGTCACCGAGGCATTCCGGCTGGTGCGGCAGACCTGGCCCGACCTGCCCGTCGAGGTCGAGTGCGACACCGTGCAGCAGGTGCGGGAGGTGCTCGCGGCCGGCGGCGTCGACCTGGTGCTCCTGGACAACATGACCCTGGAGCAGACGCGTGAGTCGGTCGCGCTCTGCCGAGCCGCCGGCACGCGGACGGAGGCCTCGGGCGGCCTGACCCTCGCGTCGGCGCGGGCGGTCGGACAGGCGGGCGTCGACTTCATCGCCGTCGGCGCGCTCACCCACTCGGCACCGGTGCTCGACCTCGGCCTCGACCTGCGGGCGCTCGACGCGCCTGGCGTCGTCAACTCCCCCGGCCGCGTCGACGCAGACGGCGGCTGACGTGCTCCTTGCCGTCGACGTCGGCAACACCAACACCGTCCTCGGCGTCTTCGCCGGCGACGAGCTCATCGACAGCTGGCGGGTCAAGACCGACGCCCGCGCCACCGGCGACGAGCTGGCCCTGCTCTACCGCGGGCTGCTCGACGGCCACCACGTCACCGGCATCGCCGCCTGCTCCACCGTGCCGTCGGTGCAGCACGAGCTGCGCGCGGTCTTCGCCCGCCAGTACGGCGACGTGCCCGCCGTCATCGTCGAGCCGGGCGTCAAGACGGGCGTGCAGCTGCACTATGACAACCCGCGCGAGATCGGTGCGGACCGGATCGTCAACACGCTCGCGGCGTACACGCTCTTCGGCGGGCCCTCGATCGTCGTGGACTTCGGCACCTCGACCAACTTCGACGTCGTCGGGCCGAAGGGGGAGTTTCTGGGCGGGGTGCTGGCGCCGGGCATCGAGCTGAGCTTCGACGCGCTGGCCGCCCGGGCTGCCCGCCTCCTCAAGGTGGAGATGGCCCGGCCCCGCAACGTGATCGGCAAGAGCACCGTCGAGGCGCTGCAGTCGGGCATGCTCTATGGCTTCGCTGCCCAGGTCGACGGGTTGGTGGACCGCATCGTGGGCGAGATCGGTACGCCGACAGCGGTGATCGCCACCGGCGGCCTCGCCCCACTGCTGCTGGAGGAGTCGCGCACCATTACCCGGCACGAGCCGGAGCTGACCCTGGTCGGCCTGCGTCTGGTCTTCGAGAAGAACGTCGGTGACTGAGCCCCTCGAGCCGCGCCTGGCCGCCGAGGACGCAACCAGCGGGCCGGCTGCCGACGACGAGGAACTGCAGGAGCAGCAGCGGGTACGGCGCGCCAAACGCCAGCGGATTCTCGATGACGGCCGCGAGCCCTACCCGCCCGGCTACCCCCGCACGGCCTCCTACGCCGAGGTGCGGGCAGAAGCCGGCGACCTGCCGCCCGACACCATGACCGGTCGCGTCGTCGGGGTGACCGGCCGCGTGCTGCTCAACCGGCCGGGCGGGAAGATCACCTTTGCCACCCTCCAGGAGGAGGGCAGCCGCCTGCAGGTGGTGCTGAAGCTCGACGTCACCGGTGCCGACGCCCTCACGCGGTGGGCCGCGGAGGTCGACCTGGGCGATCACGTGGGCGTCACAGGGGAGGTCGGCACAACGCGGCGCGGAGAACTCAGTGTCTTCGCCACCGGGTGGATGCTCACCAGCAAGTCGCTTCGTCCGCTGCCGGACAAGCACAAGGGTCTGGCGGACCTCGAGACCCGGGCCAGGCAGCGGTACGTGGATCTCGTCGTCCGGCCCGAGGCGCGAGCGGCACTCGAGGCGCGCGCGGCCGTGGTCTGGTCGCTGCGGACGTCGCTGCGCCGCCGCGGCTACGTCGAGGTCGAGACGCCCGTGCTGCAGCCGCTGCACGGCGGGGCGGCGGCCCGCCCGTTCGTCACGCATATGAACGCCCTGGACACCTCGCTCTATCTGCGCATCGCCACCGAGCTCTATCTCAAGCGGCTCGTCGTCGGTGGGGTCGACCGGGTCTTCGAGATCGGCAAGACGTTCCGCAACGAGGGTGTGGACAGCTCGCACAACCCGGAGTTCACGATGCTCGAGGCCTACGAGGCCTACGGGGACTACGACAGCATGGCCACCCAGACCCGCGAGTGGGTGCTCGAAGCCGCGGAGGCGCTGGGGTCGACGGTCGTGCCCGACGGGGCGGGCGGGCAGATCGACCTGGCCGAGCCGTGGCGCGCCGCGACCGTGCACGCGCTCGTTTCCGGAGCGCTCGGGGAGGAGGTCACGCCCGACACGGATGCGCAGGCCCTGCGCCGGCACGCCACCCGGCGGGGGGTCGCGCTGCAACCCGCGTGGGGCGAGGGCGAGATCCTGCTCGAGCTCTACGAGCACCTGGTCGAGCCGACGCTGCTCGCGCCCACCTTCGTGCGGGACTACCCGGCGTCGGTGCGCCCGCTCGCCCGGCCGCACCGGGCTGACCCCCGACTGGCCGAGGCGTGGGATCTCGTGGTGGCCGGCCGTGAGCTGGCGCCGGCCTATTCCGAGCTCGTCGACCCGGTCGAGCAGCGCCGGCGCCTGACCCACCAGTCGCTGCGGGCGGCCGGTGGCGATGTCGAGGCGATGCAGCTCGACGAGGACTTCCTGCGGGCCCTGGAGACCGGCGCCCCGCCGATGGGCGGGATGGGGCTGGGCGTCGACCGCCTCGTCATGCTGCTCACCGGCCTGCGCTCGATCCGCGAAGTGGTCCTCTTCCCCTTGGTGCGCACCGAGTCCTGACCCCACCCCCGGTGCCCTTGTCACCGGGGCGGGTCAGGCGGCAAGGAGCCGTTCCCGTTCCCGGATACCCCTGAGCTGGCCACGCGACAACGCGTCGGACTCCCGCTGGAATGCGTGTCGGATTGCGCGGAGAATGCACGGCGTGGTGAGATCAGGTCTCACACCGATGGCGACCGCGTTGTCGTGTCAGAACAAGGGATGGACACATGGCCAAGGTGACCCGAACCACCACCGAACTCACGGATGACATCGACGGGGGGGAGGCGTCGGAGACGGTTTCCTTCGCTCTCGACGGCACCGCCTATGAGATTGACCTGAACGAGGCAAACGCGGCGGCGCTGCGCGATGCCTTTGCGCCCTACGTCGGTTCGGCGCGCAAGGCCGGCCGCGGCACCGGCGCGTCGGGACGCCGCACCGCCACGTCCCCCCGCCGGGCCGCCAGCGGCAGCGCGACCTCCGGCAGCGGCAGTGTCGGCGACGTCCGCGCCTGGGCCCGCGAGCAGGGCCTCAAGGTCAGCGAGCGGGGGCGGCTGTCCGGCGAGATCGTCGCGGCCTACGAGGCGGCGCACTGACCTCGGCGACCGGGTCTTGCGCCGTGGGCTGAACACGGCGCCCCCGGTCCCCGGGCTCGGAATCGACCGCTGCGCGCGCCGGTTGTCCCAGCCAGCTTGAGCCCGGCACCCGGGGATACGATAAGCGGCACGGACGGTCCCACTCCAGGGTCCGCTCGGTTGACCGCAGCTGGCAGGGAGCGCCCCATGTTCGAACGCTTCACCGACCGCGCGCGGCGCGTCGTTGTCCTGGCCCAGGAAGAGGCCAGGATGCTCAACCACAACTACATCGGCACGGAGCACATCCTGCTCGGCCTCATCCACGAGGGCGAGGGCGTCGCGGCCAAGGCACTGGAGTCTCTGGGCATTTCGTTGGAGGGCGTCCGCTCCCAGGTCGAGGAGATCATCGGCCAGGGCCAGCAGGCGCCGAGCGGCCACATCCCCTTCACGCCGCGGGCCAAGAAGGTGCTGGAGCTCAGCCTGCGCGAGGCCCTGCAGCTCGGCCACAACTACATCGGCACGGAGCACATCCTGCTCGGCCTCATCCGCGAGGGCGAGGGCGTCGCCGCCCAGGTGCTGGTCAAGCTCGGCGCGGACCTCAACCGGGTGCGCCAGCAGGTGATCCAGCTGCTGAGCGGTTATCAGGGCAAGGAGGGCTCCGGCGCGCCGGCCGGTGGCGGTGCCGCCGAGGGCACGCCGTCGACGAGCCTCGTGCTCGACCAGTTCGGTCGCAACCTCACGCAGGCGGCGCGCGAGTCCAAGCTCGACCCGGTCATCGGGCGCGAGAAGGAGATCGAGCGTGTCATGCAGGTGCTCTCGCGGCGTACCAAGAACAACCCGGTCCTGATCGGCGAGCCCGGCGTCGGCAAGACGGCCGTGGTGGAGGGCCTGGCGCAGGCGATCATCAAGGGCGAGGTCCCGGAGACGCTCAAGGACAAGCAGCTCTACACGCTCGACCTCGGCGCGCTGGTCGCGGGCAGCCGCTATCGCGGTGACTTCGAGGAGCGGCTGAAGAAGGTCCTCAAGGAGATCCGCACCCGCGGTGACATCATCCTCTTCATCGACGAGCTGCATACGCTCGTCGGTGCGGGCGCGGCCGAGGGCGCGATCGACGCGGCCAGCATCCTCAAGCCCATGCTCGCCCGGGGCGAGCTGCAGACCATCGGGGCGACGACCCTGGACGAATACCGCAAGCACCTGGAGAAGGACGCTGCGCTCGAGCGGCGCTTCCAGCCGATCCAGGTCGGTGAACCAAGCCTGGCCCACACGATCGAGATCCTCAAGGGCCTGCGCGACCGCTACGAGGCGCACCACCGCGTCTCCATCACCGACGGTGCCCTGGTCGCCGCCGCGACCCTCGCCGACCGCTACATCAGCGACCGCTTCCTGCCGGACAAGGCGATCGACCTCATCGACGAGGCCGGCTCCCGCATGCGCATCCGCCGCATGACCGCGCCGCCAGACCTCCGTGAGTTCGACGAGAAGATCGCCAACGTCCGCCGGGACAAGGAGTCGGCGATCGACGCGCAGGACTTCGAGAAGGCCGCGAGCCTGCGCGACCGGGAGAAGACGCTGCTCGCCGACAAGGCCCAGCGCGAGAAGGAGTGGAAGGCCGGCGACATGGACGTCGTCGCCGAGGTTGACGACGAGCAGATCGCCGAGGTCCTGGCCATCTGGACGGGCATCCCGGTCTTCAAGCTGACCGAGGAGGAGACCGCCCGCCTGCTGCGCATGGAGAGCGAGCTGCACCACCGCGTCATCGGCCAGGAGCCGGCGATCAAGGCGGTCAGCCAGGCCATCCGTCGTACCCGCGCTGGCCTGAAGGACCCCAAGCGCCCTGGCGGCTCGTTCATCTTCGCGGGGCCTTCGGGCGTCGGGAAGACGGAGCTGTCGAAGACCCTCGCCGAGTTCCTGTTCGGTGACGAGGACTCGCTCATCCAGCTCGACATGAGTGAGTTCATGGAGAAGCACACGGTCTCGCGGCTGGTGGGCTCGCCGCCCGGATACGTCGGTTATGAGGAGGGTGGCCAGCTCACCGAGAAGGTGCGCCGCAAGCCGTTCTCCGTGGTGCTGTTCGACGAGGTCGAGAAGGCCCACCCGGACGTCTTCAACACGCTCCTGCAGATCCTCGAGGACGGCCGGCTGACCGACAGCCAGGGCCGGGTCGTGGACTTCAAGAACACCGTGCTGATCATGACGACGAACCTCGGCACCCGCGACATCTCGAAAGGATTCAACCTCGGCTTCGCGAAGGACAACGACGCCGCCGGGTCCTACGAGCGGATGAAGACCAAGGTGCTGGAGGAGCTCAAGCAGCACTTCCGGCCGGAGTTCCTCAACCGCATCGACGACATCGTGGTGTTCCACCAGCTCACCGAAGGCGAGATCATCCAGATCGTCGACCTCATGCTCAATCGGGTGGATACGCAGCTGAAGAACAAGGACATGGGTCTCGAGCTCACGCAGCCGGCGAAGAACCTGCTGGCCAAGCGCGGCTATGACCCCGTGCTCGGCGCTCGCCCGCTGCGGCGCACGATCCAGCGCGAGATCGAGGACGCGCTGAGTGAGCGCATCCTCTACGGCACGCTCAAGGCAGGCGAGATCGTCGTCACCGACGTCGAGGACGACCCGGAAAAGCCGGGTGAGAAGCGGTTCACCTTCCGCGGCGAGCCCAAGCCCAGCACCGAAGTTCCCGACGCGCCGCCGGTCGACCTGGCCAAATAGCCACTGGCACAACGGAAGCGGCACACGTACGACGATGGGGGCGGTCCTCCTGCGGGAGGGCCGCCCCGTCGCCGTCCGCGGCTGTCCACTCGCCCACCGGGCGACCCCGTGGGTCGAGCAGCGACCGCACGGCGCCGGCTCGGGCGCCAGCCCACGAAACCGTGGGCTGAGCGGCATGCGGGGAACGCCGCCGACAAGATCATCCCACGCGGGGACAGGGGCTTGGCGACGCTGCTCGGAGGTGCTCGGCCGCTGCGGTAGGGGTGACCGCTGCGGTAGGGGTGACATGGGGGCTGGGCGACGCGGCCTCGAGGTGCTCGGCGGCGGATGACGTGGCGGCGGGTGACGTGGCGGTCGTGGCGGTCGTGGGCTCGACCGCTCCGGGCAGCGTGAAGGTGCCATCGGGTAGGGCA
>JAABUT010004801.1_pt1 | contig 10456 bp, 8 predicted proteins | sample 5559281 | NCBI WGS metagenome assembly JAABUT01 (sample SAMN10711880, study PRJNA513359) | rock metagenome | isolation source: Antarctica rocks | place: Antarctica: Victoria Land, Ricker Hills nord | collected 2016-01-04 | reverse complement strand
CCCAGGACTCCAACACTCTGCGATCGGATTCCGACACCACCGGGACAGGATTTCGAGACATGCTCCATTCTCTCGAAACGCTCACACAATGTAAAGCCAACACGCTAACGCGACACTAGTGACGACCGTCGAGAAACTTCGGGAGAACGGCGCTCGACTCGTCTTCACGGACCGCAACGCAGCGCAGGGTGTCGCGAAGTTCACCGACGACCTGCAGCTACTCGATGAGCTGGTTGACTGGCCGCTCGTGCAAGCGAGGATGTGGAACGACACGACTGAACATCCGGACAGGAGGGAGCGCCGGATGGCGGAGTGTCTGGTCCACGAGCGCGCCTCCTGGGATGCGTTCACCGGGATTGCGGCCAAGGTGAAGGCGACCGCGGATGCAGCCGGGGCTACGTTAGGTACGGCTGGCAGCACGACGGAGATCCATGTCGTACCTGGCTGGTACTTCTAGGTTGTGGAGAAACGGGCATGATCACCGAGGCGCAGGACAACCTGTTCGAAGCGGACGTCGACGCACTCGTCAACACCGGCGGCATCATGGGCAAGGGAATCGCGCTTCAGTTCAGGCGGGCATACCCGGCGATGTTCGCTGCCTACGAGCACGCAGCGAAGAAGGGTGACGTGCAGCTAGGACGCATGCACGTCTGGCCAACCGGTGCGATGGCCGGACCTCGCTACGTGAGCAACTTCCCCACCAAGGGGCACTGGCGCGCCAAGTCGCGACTCGCCGACATCGAGTCCGGGCTCCGGGACCTGGGTAACGTGGTCGACGGGTTGGGGATTCGCTCGCTGGCGATCCCTCCACTGGGATGCGGCAACGGTGGCCTCGACTGGGAGAAAGTCGAGCCTGTCATTCGAACCGCATTCGAGCGTCAACCGAACGTACACGTTGTGCTTTACCCGCCCGGTAGAACTCCAAAGGCCTCGGATATGAAGACAGGGGGTGCGAAGCCCCAGATGACCGCCGCCCGGGCCGCTCTGGTTCGCGTCCTCACGCGTTACTCGGAGCGAGCACTGGATGTCTCGTTGGTGGAGGTTCAGAAAGTCCTGTACTTCCTTCAAGTGGCGGGTGAACCACTGCGGTTGAAATACACCAAGGCGCATTATGGCCCGTACGCCGACAACTTGCGTCACGCCCTTATTGGTCTCGAAGGTCATTACCTCACTGGCTTCGGCGACGGAAGCGCCACAGTCGCTGACGCTGAACCCATCCGTGTACTTGCGGGGGCGGACGAGGATGCCGTCCGAGCGTTGGCGACCCATCCTGAAACTGGACAGCGAATCGACCGTGCACTCGATCTGATCGATGGATTTGAGTCTGCTTATGGCATGGAGCTACTCGCCAGCGTCCACTGGATAGTCCAGGAATCGCCCGAAGCAGCGTCCGACCCCGATGTCGCTACCGACCTTGTACGAAGATGGACCTCACGTAAGGGACGGATGTTTACTCCCGAGCACGTCCGAATCGCTTGGCAGACCTTGCGTGACCGGGGCTGGTTAGCCAACTCGGGGCACCTTGTGCCTGCGTAACGAGACACGACGGCTTGGTGCCCGAGTACGAACTCCGACTGCGGAGCGTCTTGTCAGGCGCCGACCGAGGCCGCCGACCTGACCTGCTCCAAGGCGGCAACGATCTCATCGATGTCTGCGCCGCTGAACAGGCCGTCCGGACCCGACGGAGCGGAATCCGTGAACGGAGCTTCGTACAGTCGACCGATCTCCATCACCCCGTGCTCGGTCAAGTAGGTGATGATCAGGTTGACGAAATCCAGTTGGCTCGCGGTGAGGGTGCGTCCCGCGATGAAGCTCGACAGTGCATCGGTGGCGGCGTCGCGATCGAGTCCTACCAGCCCGCGGACGAACAGCCCGAGGCCGTTCGCCTGGTCCGCGGCCCGCTGCAGGTCCGCCGGTTGTGCGACACCAGCCCCGGTCAGCATGCGTTGCAGCTCATCGAGATCGGTCGCGGACAGCGGCCGGTTCCGGCGGAGCTTCTGCAGGGCGATGTGGTCGAGATGCGAGGCGAGGTAAACCCGCACCTTCGCCTCGAATCGCTTGAGATCGGTGCCGATATCCAGGCCCGAGAGTGTGACCTCGATTCCTTGGCCCAGTTGGTCCTCGAAGTCGGTGTAGATGACGAACCGGCGCGCTTTCGGGACCAGACGGACCAACAAGCGCAACCGGCGGCGCACCAGCTCGAGCATCGGCAGCGTGACGTCCACCCACCATTCGTCACCGGCGACGTCGTCGAGCAGCTCTCGCTGAGCCGCGACGGCGGGAATGTTCGTGACTTCCAAGAGGGCAGAGGCAATCTCCCGGACCTGGTCGCGAAGGCGATCGAATCCGGGCTCGCTGTTCACAACGCAGAGCTGCAGCCGGAGCATCAGCAGGTCGAACCGCTTGGCCTGTTCGTCATCGTCGCGGACGGTGCTCGGCAGGCCGGCCAGGTGCTCGGCGATCTCCTTGGCGTCATCCGGACTGAGCCGCATCCACCTGCCCGAATCCGAGTAGATCTCGACCCAGCGTCGATGCGGCCGGACGACGAAGTTGTGCACGTTCATGCCGACCACGATGTCGTGCAGGGTGTGCGCGACGTCCACCCGCAGGCCGCGGTCGGATCTGGTGCCGTCACCGTCGATCTCGGCGTTTTCGTCGGAGGCGTCGACGTGCATGTCGGTGAGCAGTGCAAGGCGTGCGGCGAACAGTCGCTCGGCGAGCGAGGCGGCGACCCGACCGTCGGCGATTGCCGGGTCGGTGTTGAAGAACTCGAAGTTGCCGCAGAAGTCGAAGACGTAGAAATCCTGCTTGTCGTCGCCCGGCCCGAACAGGTTCGGACATAGCCGAGTGCCGCGGCCGAGCATCTGCCAGAACTTCGACTTCGACCGCACCGGTTTGAAGAAGACCAGGTTGACGATCTCCGGGATGTCGATGCCGGTGTCCAGCATGTCGACGGAGATCGCAATGTGCGGCGCCTTGTCCTTGATCGAGAAGTCGTCGATCAGCGATTGCGCATACTCCGTCTTGTAGGTAACGACCCGGGCGAAAGAGCCGGCGTACTCGGGATAGTTGGCGTCGAAGCGCTGACGGATGAACTCGGCGTGATCGTTGTTGCGGGCGAAGATGATTGTCTTTCCGAGCCGGTCGCCGCCGGCGACGCGATGCCCCCGGGTCATCAGCGTTTCGAGCATCTTGTCGACGGTGTCATCGTTGAACAGCCACTTGTTCACCGCGTCAGACGCGATCAGCGTGGGAACTGTGCCGTCGTCGTCCCACTCGCGCGAGTCCCACTCGTCCTTCTCCTCCTCCGAGAGTTCCGCGTAGCGGATGCCCTCGCGGGGAAACTTCAGCGGCACCGACACCGCACGCGGCGGTACGAGATAGCCCTCATCGACGGCCTCATCGAGTGGGTATACGTCGGTCGGAACCCCGTCCTCGAGGTGGAACAGCCGGTAGGTGTTGCGATCGATCTCGTCCTTGGGGGTCGCGGTCAATCCCACGAGCAGCGAGTCGAACCAGGAGAAGATGGCCCGATACTTCTGATACACCGAGCGGTGCGCTTCGTCGATGACGATCAGGTCGAAGAAGCCAGGTCCGAACCGCCGCAGGTCGCCGGCGCCCTCGTTGATCAGTCCCATCATCGTCGGATAGGTGGACACGAAGACCCGGCCGTCGGTGGACCGGTCGGTGACCAGATTGACCGTGGTCGCCTCCGGCAGGTGCGTCTTGAACGCGTTGACGGCCTGGTTGACCAGGGCAACGCGGTCGGCCAGGAACAGCACCCGCTTGGCCCAGTTCGCCCGCATCAGCAGATCGGCCAAGGCGATGACGGTGCGGGTCTTGCCGGCGCCGGTCGCCATCACCACCAGCGCCTGCCGCTGCCGGTCGACCTCGAACGTCTCGCCGATCCGCCGGATCGCGCGCTGCTGGTAGTGCCGCTCGACAATCAGCTCGTTGATGGGCAGCTCGGCGAGTTCTTTGCGGGTGGTGCGGCGCTGGACCAGCAGCGCCAACTCGTCCCGGGTGTAGAAGCCCTCGACCTGCCGCGGCGGGTAGGCGGTGTCGTCCCAGATCCAGTGCTCGTATCCGTTGGTGCAGAAGATCACCGGTCGTTGCCCGAACCTCCGCTCCAGGCAGTCGGCGTACAGCTTGGCCTGCTGCTCGCCAACCTTGGAGTCACGGCGGGTGCGCTTGGCCTCCACCACCGCTAGCGGCTTACCGTCTGCACCCCACAGCACGTAGTCGACGTAGCCGGTGCCACCGTTGCTGGGCATGCCGGTGACCGGGAACTCGCGATCCTCGGGACGGTCGAGCTGCCAGCCGGATTCCTTCAACAGGACGTCGATGAACAGATCCCGGGTGGTCGCCTCGTCGTAGTCGTGCTCGTCCGGGCGAGCCTCGTTCGCCGCCTTAGCGGCCGCAACCTGCTGGCGGAGTTTGGCCAGCTCCTCCTGCAGAGCGGTGTTGGCCTGCCGCTGGGCAGCCAACTGCTGGTCCCGCTCGGCGTTCTGCCGTTCCCGATCGGCCAGCTCGGCTTGCCGCTGAATCCGCGCCTGCGCCGACAACGGACGCGGTACCAGTGCCGGGTCGAACGTGAGCGCCGGCGCTGGGAGGTTCGTCGTATCGCGAGAGTAGTTGCGGGCCAGCCAGTAGAGCACCTGGAACAGCTGGCCCAGCACCGGCAGTGAGTCGTTCGGCGTCACCGGCCGTGACTTGTGCACCGCGGCGTTGCCCTGCCGCCGGATCAGGTCGCACTTGGCCTGGATGTCATTGCTCACCAGCCGACGGAAGGTCGGTTCGAACAGCCGCGCCGACAGGTCGTCCCGGTACGGCTTCTGCAGAATGTGATCAGCCTGATACAGCCAATCCACGGTCAGCTCCAGCGCCCGACGGGCGTAGAAGCACGACGCCCGCGGATCCACAACGCCGTTGCGCTCTGCCCGTGTGGCCTCGCCGAACAGCTCCGGCCACTCAGCACGCAGGAACACGAAGTTACTCAACGCGCCTCCTCCGTCGATGGCCGCAGATCATCTCAGAGCTCACCCGCAAAGGCCCGATGTTGAAGGGCAGCGAACAGTAGATCGAGTGACTCGGACCCCGCAAGGCTGGCTAGCATTGCGCGTTCGACAGCAGCCGCCCGAAAGGTGAACTGTCGTTGGTCCGCTAATGGCGGAAGTCCGACATCGATGCGCAAGATCTTGGCTTGGGAGACGTTCTGCATCGATCCGCTTGTGCCAGTAGCGCGCTTCCCGACCTCCCTCCGGAAGGCGGGCCGTTTGAATAGGTGGCGGACCCACGTTGGATCGGCGCGTGGTTCCGGATACCAACGGAACCGCCACAGCTTGTCAGGCATCGCCAGATTCGTCGGGGGCCGGACCACCAGCGCGGTAGCGCCGACAAGTTCGGTTGTATTCGCTCGGCTGAAGAGGAGATCACCGTCCTTCACTAGGTGGCGGGCGGGTGGAACATAGTCATACGGCAATGCCTTGCTCTCGTCAGCCCGGAACCGTCCCGATGTCACTGCGCTGACCTTGAGGACTCGGTACATCGCTCCGGGGGCGTCAGCGTCTTCGGCCACAAGGTTCTTGCCGCTTTCGAATCCGGCCACGAAATCGCCGACGCGCGACGGCGCCCAGCCCCGATCGTTGTGGGTGGGCTCGCCGAACATGTCGAGGAAGATCGAATCGATGAGATCGTCGAGGTGGGCGAGGGCTTCGCGGCGCTTGGCGCGGAGGGCGTCGGCGCGATCGAGGATATCCGCGATCCGCCGCTGCTCAACGAGCGGCGGTAGTGGGATCGGCCAAGCCTTCAGATCTGCTTGTCCGATGTTCATCTGTGTTCCGCCTCGGCCCTTTGCCATCAGTCTTGGCCGCTCGGCGAGGAGGAAGTGAAATAGGTAACGGTTGTCGACGCGTTTGTGGACAGGCATAGCGAAGGCAATAGCTTGTGACGTACAGAGCTCGATTTCTGCGATTCCGAGCTTCCCGATGGAGCCGTACATGGCAATGAGCAATGTTCCCGGGGGCACCACCTTGGCCGAGCTATACTTAATACCTAGAGGCGTCAGGGACTCCTTTGCGGTGCTCACTGGAGCATCGTCAAGGTCGGCGATGGATAACCATGGAACTCCCGGCCCGAAGAACGCGCGCTCCGACCGCTTCGGTGTTCCGCCGCTGCCCCAATCGGCGACATCGCCGAGGGTAACCGTTGGCCACGGCATCAGAGCAACGCCTTGAGGTCAGAAAGTCCCCGCTGGATCTCACCCTGGAGGCGCTCAAGGTCGGCGATGATGTCCAGCGGCGCGCGATGCTCGACCTCGTCGTGGACGACCTCCTTGTACCGATTCAAAGACAGGTCGTAGCCCTGGGCGGCGATGTCGGCCTTGGGTACGCAGAACGACTGCTCGGTGCGTCCGCGTGAACCCTCGCCACGATCGCGCTCACGCCAGCGAGCGAGCGCGTCCGGCAGGTTGTTCTTCGCGCGCTCGACATCTGAGAGAGCTGCGGTTGGTACCGACCCGAGCTTGTCGTCCCCGAGCAGCGGAGTCCGCTTGTCGTCGAGCGACCAGCCGTCGGCCGTCACCTCGTAGAACCACACCTGGTCGGTACCGCCGGCGCCGGTCTTGGTGAACAGCAGGATCGCGGTCGACACACCGGCGTATGGCTTGAATACACCGCTGGGAAGTTTCACCACGCCGTCCAGTTTGTGGTCCTCGACCAGGGTGCGCCGTAGCTCCTTGTGCGCCTTGGACGAGCCGAAGAGCACGCCGTCCGGCACGATCACCGCTGCCCGGCCACCGGTCTGCAGCAGCCGCAGAAACAGCGCGAGGAACAGCAGCTCAGTCTTCTTCGTCTTCACCACCTGCTGCAGGTCCTTGGCGGTGGCCTCGTAGTCCAGCGACCCGGCGAACGGCGGGTTGGCCAGGATCAGCGAGTACAGCTCTGCCTCGCCGCTGGCGCCGTCGGACAGCGAGTCGCGATAGCGGATGTCGGGCGCCTCGATGCCGTGCAGCAGCATGTTCATGCTGCCGATGCGGAGCATGGTGCCGTCGAAGTCGTAGCCGTGGAACATGCTGTGGTTGAAGTGCCGGCTGGACTGAGCGTCCATCAGCAGATTGGGGTGCTCGCGGCGCAGGTATTCACTGGCCGCAACGAGGAAGCCGGCAGTGCCGCAGGCCGGGTCGCAGATCTCGTCCTTCACCGTGGGCGCCATCATCTCGACCACCAACTGGATGATGTGGCGCGGCGTCCGGAACTGGCCGTTCTGCCCCGCGCTGGCGATCTTGCCGAGCATGTACTCGTAGAGGTCGCCATTCGTGTCGCGGTCGGTCATCGGGATGTCATCGAGCATGTCGACCACACGGGACAGCAATGCCGGTGTCGGAATGGTGAAGCGGGCATCCTTCATGTGGCTTGAGTAGGTCGACGCCTCGCCACCCAGCCCGCGCAGGAACGGGAATACCTTGTTCGCGACGGTGGCGAACATCGAGGTGGGGTCGGCCTGCTTGAAGTTCTTCCACCGGCGTGAATCGGTGCCGCCGCCGTCGAAGATCACCCGTTCGAGCGGCTTCCCGGTGCGGTTGGCCTTGTTCTCGGCGAGGGTCTGCAGCTCGTCCAGCCGGCGCAGAAACAGTAGGTAGGTGATCTGCTCGATCACCTCCAGCGGGTTGGCGATGCCGCCGGACCAGAATGCGTCCCAGACGCGGTCCACTCTGCTCCTCAGGTCACCGGTGATCACTGGGGCACGATATCCCTCTGGCTCCGCAGCCGTGTCAGCCGAAGCGCCGGGCGAAGCGTGGCCCACTGCACGCCGCTTGTCGACTCAAGCGTCTAAAGCCAACGCCGCTGTTCACAGGCGACTCCCAGCGCTCGCGGTTGTCGTTTTGGTTTCTGTCCCGGTATCTTCAAGTGGTGAACGAGCATGAGGTCTACCCAAATGCTTCGGTCGTGGTCGCGACCGTCGAGGTCCGCCACACCGAGACCCCGACGCTAACTCAGCCCGAGCGCCAGACGGTCAAACAGGCGCTGGGCGAGTGGACACCGATCCAACGTTCGAGCAAGCAAGTGTCGATCGCCATGGCCCCTGGGGTGGCGGCACCGGACCAATCGGTCGAGGAGTTCCCGAAGTACTTCAGTCGAGACAGCATGCTGGCGATCTCGTTTCGCAAGGAAGCGGTCGTCGTCGAAGCCACCCGCTACGACGGCTGGCTAGCCCTCAAGAGCGTCATCAAGGGCGCCATCGAAGCTCGGAGCACGATCGCTGTGCCCGACGCCGCTGAGCGGATCGGTATCCGGTACCTAAACGAGATCCGTCCATCAGCTGAGCCACCCGTTGACTGGGCTGACTGGGTCAACGCCAGCATCCTCGGACCGGTCGAGCTGAGCGATGCCGTGGGGTTGTACGCGAAGCAGTGGCAGGGCCTCGCCGTCTATGGCCCGGCCGACGGCCGGAGCCTGGTGCTCCGCTACTCGCCGGGCGAGGGCCAGGCGGTCGAGACCGGTCAAGAGCTGGTCCGGTCGAGGTTCACGCCCGGCCCGTTCATGTGGATCGACATCGACAGTTTTTGGCAGCACGAAAGCAGTCTTCCCGAGTTCGACACAGAGGCGCTTGTCGCGAAGTGCGACGAGCTGCACCTGCCGATCCGTACGCTCTTCGAGAAGCTCATCACACCCAAACTCAGAGACGAGGTGCTCCGCCGTGGCTAGCCCGAGGACGCAGTGGGAAATATGGACGGACGGCGCACGGGACATCCTCGGCACGGGAAGCGGCTCGGTTCCTGACGTCTTGCACCAGGGTCCGACGCCGACGCAGACCTCCGCTAAGACGGCTAGCGACACTGCGATCAAGACTGACTGGTCGGGCATGTTCCGGAACATCGCCAACATCGTCAACGACGTGGCGACCGAGACCCACCAGACCGACTACATGTTGCAGGTGCGGCTTCGGACGTCCGAGTTGGTCGGTGCTGGCGGCCAGACCCTCCTCGGCGCCCTGGCCGACATGGGCTTCGCCTGGCGTGACATAGCCCGGATGGTCGGCGTCAGCGTGCCGGCGATCCAGAAGTGGCGTCGGGGTGAAGGCCTGACAGGAGGGAACGCTCGCAAACTGGCCGGCCTGGTCGCAGCATGCGAGGTCATCCAGAAGTTCAACCCGATGATCACCGATGTCGCCCTATGGTTCGAAGCGCCTATCGTCGACGAAGCGCCGGTGACCCCGATCGATCTCTGGGCGTCCGGCAACCAGCAGCTCGTATTCGAGCACGCCCGCCTGGAGGGAGACCCTCTGACGACCATGGACTCCTTCGACCCGAATTGGCGCGAGACCTACCGCAGCGAGTTCGAGACGTTCCGGGCCGGCGACGGTGACCTGTCGATCCGTATGCGTGAGCGGTGACGTCTGATCCATGGCTCACAACCTCGAAGCGCCGGGGACCGATGAAGCTCCGGAGCACGGGAGCCTTTATCGGGCCAGAGGTGACGAGGTTGTAGCTCAGCGACCGATCTTCACGGGTGATGTGTTCTTCGACGTAACCGTAGAAAGCGAGGAGCAGACCCGGAACGTCGTCGTTCTCCAGCACCCATGCGTCATCCGTAGGGGCGTCGAGCTGACGCCGAAGCTGCTTGTTGCTGAGGTGGCTTCGGCGGCTCCGCTGCCGCCTTCGCAGTGGGGCGAGAAATTCTTCCGTCAGTTGCCCTTGGCCGAGTTGGTCACCGGCGACAAGCCGAAGCACTTTGCGGCCTACTTCGATCGGCACCACTTGATCAAGCGCAAGGACCTCGAGCTGGATCACCGGGTGGCGACGATGTCCCAGCGAGGGGTCAACCTGCTCATGCAGCGCTGGGTGCATCACAATAGTCGGATGATCGTGCCATCGCAGGAGTACCAGAAGGTGACCAGCGCTCAATACGACGAAGCCGACATCATTGAAGAGTGGTGTGTCGATCGCGAAGACGACGGCGTGTTGCTCGACGACGCCACGGTTGAGATCGACATGTGGCTGAGGGGCGACACGAGCTCGACGTCGCCGCGTGCTCGGTTGGATGATCCACAGCAACGGAGCGCCGTCAGACGCGAGTTCCGCGCTCACCTTCGTTCGACGAGAGGTTGATCGAATGGCCGATGATCTCGCTCCGAACGAGATGGGCGCGCACTGCCCAGGGTGCGATGGTTCGGCTATCGGCAAGTCGCACAGCTGTGCGATGGTGCACGACCCGGAGGATGGCCCACTCGGACGACGGACCCTGCAGCAGTGCTCGAGGCACGTCAATCAGTAGCCGGGTTTACAAGTACGTCGATTGCGAGCGCCGCCGACGCCGAGATCAAGTCGCCTGCACGCCTGGCCCGCTAAGGGCGCGCCGATAAATAAAAGCTCTGTTTGAGATTCTGTCCGTCATGATGTGGTAATGGCTGTTGATGCGGACGTGGTGGCGTCGGTGCGGGCAAAGTTCGAGGCGGT
>JAABUT010004800.1_pt1 | contig 10456 bp, 16 predicted proteins | sample 5559281 | NCBI WGS metagenome assembly JAABUT01 (sample SAMN10711880, study PRJNA513359) | rock metagenome | isolation source: Antarctica rocks | place: Antarctica: Victoria Land, Ricker Hills nord | collected 2016-01-04 | reverse complement strand
AGACATTGAACAAGGGTGGAGCAAGCACACATCCTTGCTTGAATCCAACACTTGTGCCAACTGGGGCACAGTCAACCTCGCTGCAAATGACTGCTGAGTGATGCGTGTGGAGGTCCCTGATGAGAGCGACAAGCTTTGGGGGTGCACCCCTGCTGAGCAAGATCTGCCAGGCCATCTCCCTGTCCACTGAGTCAAAGGCTTTGGCCAGGTCCAGCATACAAATGTGGTAATATTACTCTTACCTCAATTTCAATTGGGCACCACATGTTGACAGGGTTCTGAAGGAAGCCAGGCAGAAAGGCAAGATGTTGCTCATGTCTCCCCTGTCAATCAAGCAGAAAGCTCAAGCAGTGGACACAATCATTGGCAGCTACATGGCATACTTGATGCCCCTGGGTCTCATGACACTGTCAGATGTCAGCAAGTGTGATGCCACCCAGCTAAGCATCCGCGAAAGAATATACAAGCTACCCAGGTCAACACCGTCTGCAATGATACACCAAGATAGGGAGCGTGCACGTCTGGGCCTAACCTCGATGAATCTGATGTGTGTCAAGCTGACATGTACATACCTGACAAAAGCTGTGAATGAGAAAGGCCCCCTGGAGTTTGTCACCTGTCCAGTGCTTCTGTTGCAGAATGAATTTATTAGTGAATTGCTCAAACAAGGACCCAGTGCAAGGTATTTGAGGCAGACATCACACTACCACATTGCACGCCAGCTAACAGTCGTGCAAACATCAGGGCTCGAGCTTACCCATGCCAGCAGGACACCAGGACCTGCAGCGCAGTTCTCTGAGCAGCACCCTAGTTAAAGCAAGATATGATCCCTGCTATCTAGGCCTAGAGCAGACAATACCCCCTCAAGTCTATCACAAGCTACTAGAAGTAACAGACAATCCTGCCGGACTGTGCTTGCCAAACAGACAAAATGTCATACTGCTCAGTACCTCGGAGCTGGCCCTCAACTTTGGCAGAATGATCCAGCACAAGATGGCACCCAGAAGGCACTCTGCAGCTGACCAAGCTGCTCCACCAGCACCACCTGGCGAACGACGACATGCATAAGGTAAGCTCCCGAACGGACCCCTGAGCATACACGAGTAGAATTGCGACCATAAATGGTCGCGCCTGCCGTGCCTTTTTTGTGCGGGGGTTAGGCGAGATTTAGGGACATGGCCGGGGCCTCAAATCCGTGGTGAGCGGCTGAGTATCTGAGCGTTGTGCACTGAGTAGTGAGCCGTTGATTCGTTTGGAGGGCGGATTGGCATGCACAAATAGGTCAAAGAGCTACTACTCGCAACATGACTCGTAGCTTTCCGAAGTGTTCAATGGATACAGGTGCTTGAAGCAACTGCAAAGCTCTCCTGACCATAAGCAGCAAATGAAAATGGATGTATTTGCGATGATACGTCAGTTGGGATTACCCACATGCATGCATTACCCATATGGTTTGTGACATTTAGCAGCAATGATGCAGGGTGGGCTGAGCTGATACGCACACTCAAATTCACAGTAGACAAAGAGGTCGTGACTGGTGAGGCACTACATGTGATTGCAATCAGTCCACCAACAAAACATGTCCTAACGCCATGATCTAACCCATCCTCAATGGCATGCATGGTACCACTACAAATACTACCAAACACTAACAACAAATCTACCATGTGATTCAAGGCAATATCATGCAAAACTTCACCAGCAGCTTGTAGAAAAGCAATACGTGCTTGTTCGGGAAAAGTGGACTGCTGGGATAGGGGTGCCTGCAAACGGTGCTGACGTCAATGAATGATAGGAACCGGGCAATGGCACATTGTGAGGTTACACTGTACCTTATGCAGCCACTTATGCAGAAGACCTTTTGCTTCGTGTTGTTGTACATGTCTGGTCTGATGTCCCAATCCACGTTCCTTGTTGCGGCTCTGCACGCCCTACTGCAGAGGAGCCATTGCTACACAGGCATTTACGCCAGTAACGCTGTAGTAATTACCATGTAGGTCGCAAGCTACACGGTTTCTGCACAGCCGGGCTCAGATTGAGCGTTGCAGCGGCGCAAAGAAGCACCGGTACAACCTGCAATGACGTCACACTCGGCGCAGAGCGACTTCATTCTAACAGTTTAAACCTTTGGATGCGTCCATGCTGCAAATTTACATCCAGTCGATCGCTGCAACTGCAAGTGAGCCTTCACCAAGTCACGCTCTCAGAATGGCTCCAAATTGTGTACCAAGTGCTGATGCGCTGTTGTGTCTTGAACTGCACACCCTTGACCTTGGCATACTTGTGCGACCAGCAGTCTCCAGAGAGCTTGCTGACAGCATGGTTGAGTGGAACAGACGCTGTTTTGAGCATCTGATACGTCTGTCCACTTCCAACATGCCTTCTCTTCGTGTGCAAGTTTGGGATGTGCAGTCAGGAACAACCTGCATACAGACAACTTTTACACACCTGAGCAACAAAATTTATGTGGCACAGGCAGAAGGCAAGCATCACACAGGGGAATGCATGGATATGGTCAATGGTCAGCTCAGAGCTTGCTGACACTAACTGTGACAGTTAGCATGCGCAGCAACAGAGCAAACACACTGTGACAAGCAGTGCTGACTCACTGTTGTAACTGTTGATTTTCTTCTGGCTCAAGCTTTGCCAAAAGCATGCCCCTGATCAATTCAGTTTCTGAAGCAAGTAAGTGTAAAACCGTACACTTGTATGCTCGCACAGTCGGCAAAGTCTTGATGCAATGTGTTCAAAGTTCTGCATGATGACCTAATCTAGGCCAACACTTAGGTGAATGATCGTCAAGACTTGAACAATGGCAGGCAAAGGCTGACAGATGCACTCAGCTTGAATAACGTTTGACCACCAATCGATCAGATTCATACAAGTGATCGACCAGCTCTTTGAACCAGATATCAAAAGTTCTGAGCTCAAGTAAAAGGCCTTCGCTCAACTTTTACCGGTATCATCGAGCTGCAACTATTGTGAAAAGATCGTTGAAGTATACCTTAAATGCCTCCACGCATCCGTGGCAGACAGGGCGGGCGGGCAATCATTGGCAGCAATACAGGTGACCTTGCAAGTTGAAAGTTCAGCGAACGGCATTATGCGGACACTTCAACATTCTCACTGCTGTAGATGCCCTTGCAAACATACAGGCTTCTGCACACTTGCCTGAGCATAGTCACAATTCACAGCTCCTTCTCTCAAATGATGCACATTGTCAGCGATGTGTGGTCCTTCAGGCCCAAAACAAGGCCGTTACTGTCACCTTAGCTGAGCAGGCAAATGAGAAGCGCCAGGCAGCCAAGAAGAAGGCTGCCCAGCAGAAAATCAAGAAGGCGGAGGTATAGTCTGTTGCACTGCTTCTGTCTGATGTTCTCGCAAGTTGCTTGCAGTTCGTACGACCATACCTGAGTTGGTGAGGGTGACATTGTGTGATGTGCACATCAACAATTACCAGGACGCGTTCAAGCTGTGTCCTGCAGCTGCTGGTTTAGACGCGCTCAAGGGCAAAAGTGAGTGCCGGTTCGGTGTGCCACACAGCCAGCTTGACACATTGCATTGCTGAATGGGCTTGGGAGTGTAAGACTCCTCACAGGATCAAAGCTCTTTCCAGACATTGGGATACTGTACTGTTTAAAGCTGCATTTGATTGTGCAGGACGTTGCACCAGCACTATATTTGCCTGTGAATACTGGCTCAGATGCTGCATGAAACATGATCATGTGAATCAGTGACTAACGAAGTCAGTGAAGCGACCTCGTAGAGCAGTGGAACATGCTTTAAACTCGGTTGTCGACCGCCATGCGTACGTCATGCATGCGTCAGTGAACTTGGCTTGCGGACGGACAAGGTTGCCGTCCACACAGTTGGGCTGCTTCAGAAATATTTCAGAAGTGAATAGAGGCCAAGGAATGAGTTTATGAAAATGTTGCTTGATGAGAGCCGAGGTGGCCTCATGTTCATAACCTCGGGGATATGATGCATGAGCTCCGGGTGACATCTCATAGAAACCTCCTAACGTCACCGTTCCCCCGTTTAAGCAGCCAATTGACAAGTGGTACACAACAGCCTGCGCATACCACCACGACTGTTGGTCCAAGTCATGGAGGTACGGCAGTAAAACAGGCACTGCCTCTCGATGTATGGCGTTAAACATAGCATCCGCGCAGTCATGCCGACGGAATTGGGTATGCAAGTTTCCGTCTTCCTCCTCTTGGTTGAATAGGTACAAAGTCACAACAGCAAATTGCTGAGGTCCGGTGAGGAATTGCACAAACTGGTCCATACAACACACGGTCGCTTTCATCCCTATCAAATGCTTGCATTGCCCGCACTGCAGATCGGAAGCAACGTCGGCGTCGGAAAATAGCCAATATTTGTAGAGGATATCAGCTTCTTGTTCTGCTGCGAACATCTCACGAGCCAAAGTGTTTCTGCCAGTTGTCCAGGTTGTGTTTGCTGTGTGAAATACATGATGAGCCAGAGATTCAGTGTGATTTATTCGCCTGAAGCAGGTGGTGGTGTCCACGTCGAAAATTAAAAAGAAGAAGTCAATCTGATGATGAAGATGTTGCTGTTGGATGACGTCGCACCAGATGATGTAGTCGTCACAAGACCCTTGAACACCTATGGCTACAAGATCAGAAGTGAAGTCAGCAGAAAACGCAGTACAAGTATGTTGTTGCCCTGGGGTAGCTTGCCATTGGTCCCGGACTATCACTAAAAACAATAGTGTGCACGCAAAAGAACAACTCCACGCCGTTCGGCTTGATACTGCACTGAGTTTCATTGCATCAGTCGTCCGCTCTATATCCAGCCCTGTACCCAAGAGTCCGCTCTATATGATACAGGGTAATGGATTTCGGCAAACCCTCTATGAACAATTTGGTTCACATAATCATAACCTTTCTCATTTGTGAGTAATATAGTACTTCTGAATAACACCGCGTATAAGCGTACACGTGCGTATAACTTGCACATTTCCCCGTTCTCGAACGGCCCGTAGAGCTGTGATCTAGGAGCTGTGAGGCGTATATACCCGGTATATACGCCATTTGCCAGAAACACCCCTGTATATACGCCAAAAACCCGGTCTGAGAATTTTGGATGCCTCATGGGAGTCAAACAGGGGTGCCCATTGAGTCCTACCCTGTTTGGCCTATACATTGATGCACTGGAGATCTTTCGGACACCAATGGCATTGATGCGGCCACTCTTACACATTGGCAGGTGCTAGTCTCACTGTTACTCTACGCCGGTGACCTCATACTGACGTCCACTACAGCATCAAGACTGCAAAAGCAGCTGGACGCACTTGCAAGCTTCTGCCAGCAACGTCAGCCAGCTGTCAACCTTGGCAATACAAAAGTGGTAGCGCACTGAACTGGGGCCTCCATCTTCAGTGGCGCAACTGCCGGCAGACCAGTGGACAGAGAGGAGTCCCACAAACATCTTGGCTGTACATGTCATGCCACCAAGAACATGGCAAATAAAGTATCACAGCTTGTGCTTGCTGCTAGGAAGGCTATGCATGCAATGCGATGTCAGTGTGCTTTTCTGCGTCTTTCTGACCCAGCTTTACAATGCCAACTTTCTGACACCCCCTTGTTACCAAATTTGAGGTATGCCGGTGAGGTCTGGGCAGTTGATCCCAAGTTGGGGGAGGCTGCTGAGGTACTCCACCGCCAATTTCTGCAACAGCTGCTGGTCCTCAGGAAGGGCACAAACAAACAAAATTGTTTTAGCAAAACTGGGACGGTTTCCATTGCAGATCCCGTTTTGACAGCAGATTCTGCGATTTCACAACAGGGCCATGAACATGCCAGTCTCTCGCATTGTCAAGCTTGCTGTAGCTGAGGGTTATGTTGTACACAATGATGGTGACTTTTACGACACCAAGCAGGGACACGTGGACATGTATTCTGCATGCATTTCTGAACACACAGTCAGGACAGCCTGAGCCTTGTACATCTTCATCGAAGCCATCATCAAGCATGAGCATCAATCATATGTTTCCGCTTTTTATTCCAGCACAGAGCGCAGTAGTCTTGTCTTGAACCGAACTCTGCAGCCAGAGTACCAGTATGCTGACTACCTTTCCACAGTCAGATGTTTCTTGGACAATTCAGCTTGTCACCAGATTCAGATGTGGTTGGTCACGGTCTGCATGTCGACACTGGCCGTCTTGGACGTGGAGCATAACAGCCCAAAAGAGAGGGTAGATTATGCCAAGCGTGCCATCCTTGCTCAGCCGAAACTGAGCATTACTTTCTGTTTGACTGCCCTTTGTGCAGTCATATCCACGACAAACATTCTGCTCTTTCTCAGAGCTTTTCACCTACAGTAGCAGATTTGCTCAATACTGCTGATCCTGCCCTGTTAAAGAGGTATCTCAGGAATTGCTATTCCATGGGCAATTTGTTTTGTCCAACCCCTCATTTGCCATTGCATCCATTTTTGACACAGCTGCCTCGCATCACCTTTATTCAGCGCACAGCTTCTGATGCTGCAACACTGCTAGCTTGGCTCAATTCTGCACCTAGTCATATATGTTTTGCTTAGGGTGTTTAGACACGCCGCAGTACTAGCATCCTCCATCAATATTCCCTGCAATCGCTGGTGCTCAATTGAAGAATGCAGAAACAGTTTGCTTCAGTAATGAATGAATGCACTCATTGTGTGCAGTAGCAGCAGCAGTAGCAGCAGCAGTAGCCTTTTAACGTCGGGCTAGCGAGACGGGGCTTTCTTGCAATGTTGTATGCATGAATCATCATCTCATTGTTGTTTCATAGTAGTGACATCGCTGTGCTGCCTCTGCTTTGGCTGCCTGTGTGATCACTGCGAGTGCCAACCTGGCACATCTATACTAACACTATTTTCTTACTGCCTGCAGCATGGAGTATGGCAGCTACATATTCTCTGCCTTCTGGGTGTTCTGCCTGCCTGTGTATGCTGTGGGCTTCCTGCCTGAGACCATGCCAGTCCCATTGCAGTTTCAATTGACGGAGGTGGGCGTCCTCTGGCAGCGTCACTTGTTCTGGAGAAAGGTCATCATGGCACCTCAGGAGCATGCTGCCTCTCACAAGGGTGACCACTTGAAAGCTGCAGTAACCACTGTGGATGTTGTAACCTGCCACATGGGCAACCACTTGGCTGTTGTCAGCAAGAATGCTGTAAACAACAAGCATGGCGGTGAGCTTGCGTAAGCCAGCTTCTTGCCATATGTGCACACAGCTTGCTAGTAGTTCAGATCTGCAATGTTGATGGTCCTGGCTTTAATTTCTGGCAAACTGCCAAAATCTGAAGTCTGTGCATCATGAACTTACTCATTATGTACTTCTGTCTTTTTAGTGACTAACTGCCCTTTGTGATGTTGAACTACTGTACGCTGGCAAGTACTGCCACAGCATCATGTTACACAGTCCTTTTATGCTGTGGCATTTCACTTTCCTTGTATAGCATGTGGACTTTGAGGTCACCCTGGACTGAGCTCGAAACCGCTATTTTTCATTTTCTTATGCAGGCACATCTCTGCTTCTGACATTTCTGCAGCTTGTTGCAGTGGAAAGCTAGCTCTTTTGCAGTAGCAGTAGCAGCAGCAGCAGCAGCAGTAGCAGCAGCAGCAGCAGCAGTAGCAGCAGCAGCAGCAGCAGCAGCAGCAGCAGCAGCAGCAGTAGCAGTAGCAGCAGCAGCAGCAGCAGTAGCAGCAGCAGCAGCAGCAGCAGCAGCAGCAGCAGCAGCAGCAGCAGCAGCAGCAGCAGTAGCAGTAGCAGCAGCAGCAGTGGTAGTAGCAGTAGCAGTAGCAGTGGCAGCAGTGGTGGTAGTAGTAGTAGCAGCAGTGGCAGCAGTAGCAGCAGCTAGCAGCAGCAGCAGCAGCAGCAGCAGCAGCAGCAGCAGCAGCAGCAGCAAAGCATTTTGAAGTTGGTTGTGGTTTGCTCTGAGGTTGCTGATGGACAATTCATTGATCCTAGACTGGCGCATCAGATGTATTTGGCCGACTGCTCGGAAACAGAGTCCAGTGAGACGGATGGCAATGCACATGAATGGGCCATTGCTCAGCGCTGGCTAGCCACAGAAGGTGCAACAAGTCACAAGTGCCAGTACTGCTGTGGGGGAGTTTGAAGTTAGTTTATTTTTTAAACCTCTTATATTCATACCAACCTTTGCAAGCATGCTACCACAGTGATGCATTTGGCAGAGCAGCCAGTAGACCCTGCCAACTTACTGACAGGGAGATAGAGACTATCACCCAAGCAGAATTCACAGTGTTTCATGACTTACTTCAAAACGAGAAGGCTGCTGAAGCAGCTTTAAACTAAATGAGGAAAAAGCACCAGGCGTTGTCTTGTGGTACCAGCGGTACAGTTCCGCAATATTGCGCTGAGCATCTGCACTTCAAGGGGAAGAACAGCCTTCTTGATTGACTGAGATGCTCACATCTAGCAAAACGTATACATGCTTGATAGTGACAACAATCTCCCAAAATCCTTCCATGAGGTCAAACAGGTGAGCAGTTCCATACTGCAGAAGTAACTTAACTTGCTGCTGTTTTGGGTCATCCGATCTGTTTTGAGCAGAAAATGGTACATGAAGTTTTGAGCAGGAACAGAGACCTGAAGTTGTTGCATCATTTCATTTTGTGCTATATGCGTGCCTCCCAGCTGTATGCATGCCTCCCTTGTGCACTAAGGAACTGTGGCCATCCATATTCTGCATTTATCAACAATGTTGCATGTTGTCTGTGCAGGTGCTTGGTGTGCGCTCAGCAGCAGATGCTGAAGAGCAGGTATGTGTCAATCACTGTTGAATGTTTGATAAGGTCCCCCAACGTAACTGGAAGTTTCACAGGGATGAGCAGTGATCAAAGTGAGCTTAGACTCAAGATTGTGTCCTTTGGGTGAGGATGCAAACCTCCATTGCTCCCCTGAAAGCGATTCTGGGATCTTGGTCGGGAGACTGTAGCTCAGAGTTTCCCCCCCCCCCCTCTAACCCCAACTGGTGTGCATGTGCAAACAGACTTCAGAGATTGACAAGCTTGGCCTTCTCCAATCGTGCGGCTTCAAGGACATGATGGCGTGTCTTGCCAAACAGCATCCTGGTGTACTAGATAATCAAGGCTTTGGCTTGTGAGATGCTGGCTGTGAGATTTTCCAGCCTTATCAAAGCAGCGTGGGTGTCTTGGGCATCAGTACATCTTCAACATGCAATGTGCTGCAGACATGCTTGTGTACGACTTTGCGCATGGTATGATAACTTGGCACAGCCAAGTGTATATGTGTCTCTTCATGCGATTGCTGCTGATTGCTCTTGAAGTTGACTAATTACCATGAGGCTCTACATCCCTGCCATCTGACATGTATACTAGCAATTCATGTTTTGCTGATACTGCTAGTCAGTGCAAGCCTGAGGTGCAACTGGGGTAGCTCAATACCAGGTTGTCGAGCTATAACTGTGATGCCCAACATGGTATTGCAGGTGTGCTGACATTCCATAGAACATCGCTGCAAGAACTTCAATGTACAGCCAGTGGTCATCATTCTGCCTGTACTAAATTGCAAACCCACCTGACACTGGGATGTCACAAAGTGGCTGATACAGCTTTCCAGGTTGCTGCTGCAGCAATAAGCTATGTATGTGTGAGCTATGTATGTGTGAGCATCTGCATATAGCTCAGAGAGCCACAGACAGCTGATTGACTATTAATGCTGTGAAGACACCACAGGCATATGCATTGCTCTGTAGTGCGCTATCAATGTACTCACAAGCACAAGCTTGTCTGCAGACAGCACATAGTCCATAGTACTTGACAAGGTAACAAGGAACCGCTGACGCAAGGTAGATCTCTGGAAGCAGATAACTTACCCGCATGACCAGCAAGACCAACAGCAAAGCAAAACTATGGTTGCAATGCTGACGTCTGTCATTTTGAAGCCATGATGCAGCCACTCCAAAACTTTGTTGTATATGATATCATGGGCACGCTGCGTATAATCAAGGACTGAGAGCTCCATAGGATTGGCCAATAAGTGCAGATCAAAATGACCACATCCATAGACCAGTGCATACATCTGCTGTGGTCATGGACTCCAAAGAGCTGATGTGACTTTGCTTGCTTGTCCTCTTCTGCATGTGTGACAATGAGGTTGTGGGTCTCTGAAATAGGGCTTGTAGCCCTTGCTTTTCAGTCGTCTGAAGTCATCGTCTCATTGCGTCTCTGTTGCTGTTGCATTCATGTCAGGCCATCAACTGCCAGTTGTTCTGAGCTCCTTAGCAAACTTCAAAATGCCATGCTTTGCATTATGATCTGTGAATGCGGGGTGCCATGGCCTGTGTTTGTTGCTGTGTGGTCTACCTAGCCTGACAGCAGTCACAGTAGCTGCATCTGCGGCATCTTCTGCGTCCCACCCAGCTGAAGCGCTGCAAACTTGCATGTATTCACGTCCTGCAAGGCTTT
>JAABUT010004799.1_pt1 | contig 10458 bp, 10 predicted proteins | sample 5559281 | NCBI WGS metagenome assembly JAABUT01 (sample SAMN10711880, study PRJNA513359) | rock metagenome | isolation source: Antarctica rocks | place: Antarctica: Victoria Land, Ricker Hills nord | collected 2016-01-04 | reverse complement strand
CGGCGATGGCGCCATTGCTGGCGGGCAAAGTGAAGGTCACGGCCGGATGTCCACAGTCAGATGCCCGTCGAGATATGCCAGCGCATGGCTGTCGGCGGTGCCGCACGCCAGCGCCTCAAGCATTCGGATGCTGCCCGCCACCGCGTTCTGTGCGGGCAGGCGTTGCAGGGCGGATCGGCGGGGCAGGGCGGTGGTCGCAGGGCTGGGTTCGTAGCGGACCGAAAGCCGCGCCATTGCGGTGCCCGGCTCCTGCAGCGCCAGCACCAGGGCCACGGCGAACGGAACGTCGATCGGGCGCCTGGCGTCCATCGGCGCCGGCAGCGGGTGGTCGTAGACGCACAGCAGCACGGCGCGTTCGTCGCAGGCGACCTCGACCATCGCTTTCAGCAGACCGGCGGCGAAGGTGGCGTCGTGGCAGCCCAGGCAGGTCGCCGGCTGCCGGCTGCCGGTGGCGATCGACCAGTAGCCGGCGGCGGCGTTGTGCACCGAGTTGTGGAACTGGGTCGGCGACACCACGCGCTGTTCGTTGCCCGGCCGGGTCAGCGCGTCCAGGATGCTGCCCACCACCACGCCGTCGCCGCTGCTGCTGGCGAACACGCTTTGCAGGCTTTCGGGAGGAAGCCGGCACATCTCCGCCGCCTCGTGCGCCACGGCCAGCGCCAGGCGCACCACCGGCCCGGTGCGGCGGCGTTCGTTGGCCGACAGGATGGACGGCGCCGGCGGCGGCGACGGGCGGGGTTCATAGGGCGCGCGGCCGGCCAGCACCTCGCGGCTGGCCGCCCAGCCTTCCAGCCCGGGACCCCACACCGACACGCCGAGGATGCAGGCCTCCAGCTGGCTCAATGCACGTGGCCGAGCACCAGGCTGCAGTTGATGCCGCCGAAGCCGAAGGAGTTGCTGACCGCGCGGCGCACCGGCCGGTGGAGGTTGGTGGTCGCCAGCCGGGCGCGAAAGGTCGGGTCGGCTTGTTCCACCCCCAGGCTGCCGGCGACGAAGCCGTGGCGCATGCACTGCGCGGCGACGACCGCCTCCAGGATGCCGCACGCGCCCAGGGTGTGCCCGGTCCAGCCTTTCGTGGAGCTGCAAGCGACGTCGGGGCCGAACACGTCGAACACCGCCATGTCCTCCATGGCGTCGTTGGCGCGGGTGCCGGTGCCGTGCAGGTTGATCCAGTCGATGTCGGCGGGTTGCAGCCCGGCGCTGGCCAGGGCCTGGCGCATCGCCCCGATGGCGCCGGCCCCCTGCGGATGCGGTGACGACATGTGGTAGCCGTCGCAGGCCGCCCCCGCGCCGAGCAGCGCCAGCCGCGGGCCGGTGGCGCCGTCCCGCCTGGGCGCGTCGGCGCGTTCCAGCAGCGCGAAGCCGGCGGCCTCGCCGATCGAGATGCCGCTGCGGTCGGCATCGCCGGGCCGGCACGGCGTGGGGGAAATGAGTTCCAGGGCGGCGAAGCCGTGCAGGGTCATGCGGCACAGGCTGTCCGCGCCGCCCACCACGGCGGCGTCGCACACGCCGCTGCGGATCAGCTGGGCGGCGTCCATGAAGCTCCGGGCGCTGGACGCGCAGGCCGTCGACACCACCAGCGCCGGCCCGGCCAGGCCGAGGGCGGCGCGCACGTAGCCGCCCAGCGAGAACAGGTCCTGGGTGTGGTTGAAGTCGAAGTCGTCCGGCAGGGTGCCGGTGGTCCGGTCGCGCCGCCCATAGGCGTCCTCGCCCGTGGCGACGCCGGAGGTGCTGGTGCCCAGCACCACGGCGATGCGGCCGGCTCCGTAGGCGGCGCGGGCTTCGGCGACCGCGGCATCGAAGCCGTCGGTGCGCAAAGCCATGTCGGCCAGGCGGTTGTTGCGGCAGTCGAAGCGGGCCAGCGCAGGCGGCAGCCTGTGCTGCTCGACACCGGCCACCCGGCCAATCCAGCCGCCGGCGGCCTGGTCGTAGTCGTTGGCGCGCAGACCGCCGGCGCGGTCCCGGAGTGCCTGGCCGTGTGCCGCGACACCCGACCCCAGCGCGCTGACGGCGGTGCTGGCGGTCAGCACCAACGGGGCCATGGCGCGGCTCATCGCCGAGCTTCCGTCGGACGTGCCTCGCCGGCGAACAGGAAGGCGAAGACCATTGCCAGGACCGCTCCGATTGCCACTGTTGTTCCAATGTCGCGCATGATGGGGGTCTGACAACCCGCCAGGGCGCCGAATGTCAGCAAGGTCATCGCGTTGCAGGTCACCAGGGTGCGCAGGGTGCGCGCGCGCTCCTCGGTGTCCAGCTGGCGGCGGGCGAAGAACAGCGCGTAGTCCAGGCCGACGCCGGCGACAAGCTGCAAGGCCACCAGATGCAGCAGCGACAGCCGTGTCCCATTGGCCGTCAGCAGCGCGACGGTGACAAGGATGGCCGCCGTGACCGCACCTGTGACGCGCAGCACCAGCCCGGCCTGGCCACGCAGGCCGACCGCCAGCACGCACAGCACCGCCGCCAGGCTGATGCCCAGCCATTGCCACGCGCGCCCGGTGTAGCCGGATAGGATGCCGCCCAGCTCGGACCGCATGTCCATGTAGACGGCACCTTGCAGCCCCGCCAGCCGCGATGCCAACGCCGTCGGGTCGTGCACCCCGAGCAGCGCCACCGGGCCGTGCCAGACGCCGTCGCGCGCGAACAGCAGCGGGTCGAGCCGTGCCGCGACCGGGGTGCCGGCCAGATCGGCGGGCAACAAGGGCACCATGCTGCGGGAGGCCTGGACCGCGTCGGTAAACGCGGAAAGAGCGTCGGCGCGGAACGGCAGGCCTTCGCGGGCCTGGTCCAGCCACGCGGCCAGGGTGGCGGCGTCCGGCAGCAGCGCGCGGCGCATATCCTGGGTGGCGGCGCTGGGCAGCAGTCGGGCGGCGAGTTCGGTGCCGGTCAGCACGCCGTCGGCCACCAGCCGGTCCAGCAGCGGCAGCAGCGCCTCCTGCGCGCGCAGCACGGCCTGCGGGTCGGGGCCGCGCAGCACCAGCAGCTGGCCCACGTCCGGGGCGCCGATGGCACGGCGCAGCTCCATGTCCAGCGCGCGCGACGCCGCCGGCACCGGGCTGAGGTTTTCCAGGTTGTGCTCCCCATCGGGACCGCCGCGCCAAGCCAGCCAGCCGGCCGCCAGCACGACGGGCAGCAGCCCCAGCCAGCGGAAGCGCCGGAGGTTCTCGACGCGCCCGAGCCAGGTCGGGTCGCCGGCGGCCACGGGCGCCAGGTCGGCGGCCACGATCAGCCGCGGCAGCAGGAACCACGTCGCCAGCGCCGCCGCCACCAGCCCGACGGCAGAAAAAACGCCGAGCTGCGACAACCCCGGAAAACCGGAGAACACCATGGCGCCCAGCCCAAGGGTCGCGGTGATCACCGCCAGGATGAACGCCCGGCCGATCCGCGCCCGCGTGGCCGGTGCCGCCTCGCCGGCCTTGCGGTGGCCGATCATCAGCACCGGGTAGTCCACCGACACCCCCAGCATGGTGATGCCGAACCCCAGCGCCACGCCGTGCACCGAGCCAAACATGGCCTGCACCGCCAGCGCCGCCGCCGCCACGCTGAGCACCACCGGGGCCGCAATCGCCGCAATCACCAAGGCCGAGTGGAAGCGCCACCACAGCAGGCCCGCCACCAGGATCGTCGACAGCAGCGAGATGCGCTCCACGTCGCTGCGGATCGCCCGTGCGGCGTCGCGCGCGAACACCGCCGGCCCCGCCACCAGCAGGCGCGCCGGCCCTGGCGCGGTCGCGTCGAAGGCCTGCTGGATGGCGGCGGTGGCGGTCTCCTGCGCCGGCACGTCCATGCCGCCGGCCTTCGTGCGGGCCAGCAGCAGCGCGCGGTCCCGGTCGGGTGCGAACCAGGCGCCGTCGATCAGCCGCACCGGGCTGCTGCCGATCCACGGCCGGATGGCGGCCAGGAAGGCACCGGGTGGGTCGGGGAGGCCGTAGCGCACCGCCAAAGGTGCTGCCGAGGAACGCAGCTGCCGCAGCACCGCCTCCAGCCCGGTGCGCAGCGACGCGGCCTCGAACGCCTGTGCGGTGGTGGCCGGCGACAGCAGGTAGCGGCGGGAGAACAGCAGCGCTTCCTCCGTTTCCGAAATCGGCGACTGGCCGCCGGCGACCAGCGAGAACAGGTTGTCGTCGCGCAGCGAGGCTGACATGGCTCGGCTGATGCGGGCGAGTTCCGCCGGCGCCGCAGCCTCGACGCCGATCAGAACCAAGCCGGTGGCGGCGCCCTGCCGCGCTTCCTGCATCACCAGCCGTGCCGCCTCGGTGCGGCCTTCGGGCAGGAAGGCGGCCATGTCGGTGCGCACGTCGATAAAGCCCAGCACCGCCAACAGCGAGACCACGGCGCCAAGCAGCCCGCCGAGAACCGGCAGAACCCTCCGACGGCCGGTCAGCGGGTCGGCTCGATGGACATGTATGTTTCATCGCCGTTGGCCTGGACCAGCAACACCTCGCGCATGTCGGCGCCGGTCCCGCTGATCCGCACCGCGCGCAGCAGGCGGGCGGCGCGCGGGTCGACCGGCACCAGGTCCAGCCGCCAGGCGTCGCGGGTGCCCTGGGTCCGCACGGCGAACGCGCGCTGCAAAGCCGGAAGGTCGCCGGCGAGCGGGCCACGCATCGCGTCGACCAGCACGCGCAGCTCCGGCTGGCTGCCCAGGTCGATCGCGCGGGGAATCTCATTGGGCAGATCAAGCGTCAGGCGGTTGGCGTCCACCACCAGGCTTTCGGGCAGCGGCGCGTCGGTGAGCTTTTCCAGGTGGCCGGGCTGGCGGTAGATCAGCCGGCCGGTGCTGACCAGCGGCACGGTCAGGGCGGCGAGGCGCTTTTCCTCGCGGAAGCTGGCGCGGCGTTCCGGCACCGCGGCCATCATCGCCATCAGGTCAGGCAGCGTGATCGGCGCCGGTTCCGCAGCCCGGCTCGCGATCGGAGCCAGGACGAGCAGCGCCGCCAGCACGAACCACGACATCGGCGGCAGGCTCCCAGAACGGAAAGAAGTTGAACCAGTTGAACGGGTGGGCGCGGCAGCCGTCCTCCACCGCCGCGGCGTAGCGGGCGACGGCGGCGGTCAGGTCGGCGCTGCGGCTGGCGCGGCGCAGCACCAGGCGGTCGGCGAACGGCGAGAACCGGATGGCGTAGCGACGGCGCCCGGTGCGCACGCCGTGAAACAACACCACCGGCACGCCGAGGGTTGCCGCCAGGACGAACGGGCCGGCGGGGAAGGCGGCCGGGTGGCCGAGGAACGGCGCCACCACCTGCGGATGGCCCGGCGGCGTGCGGTCGGCCAGGATGCCGACGATCTCGCCGCGCTCGACCGCCTCGCGCACCCGCAGCATGCTGGCGGTGTCGCCGATCTCGATCACGCTGTCGCGCAGCCCGGGCGACAGCCGGTCGAGCAGGTCGGTCAACGGGCCGGCGTTGGCCCGGAACATCAGCGCGCGCACCGGCACCGGGCTGTGCCGCGACAGCGTGCGCAACACCTCGAAGCTGCCCAGATGCGCGCCCATCAGCACGCAGCCCTGGCCGCGCGCCAGCACATTGGTGACGTGCTCCAGGCCTTCGGTGTCGATCCGGAACCCGGCGGTGCGTCCGGTGAGCAGGAACACCCGGTCCAGGATGGCGCAGGCGAAGCTGTGGAAGTGCCGCGCCACATCGCGCGACCGCGGCGGCCGACCCAGCGCCCGCGCCAGATATTCCCGTGACGATGCCCGCGACGGCGGCGAGGTGGCCAGGAACCACAGCGTGATCGGCAGCAGCAGAAGCTCGCTGACGCCGGCCCCCAGGTGCAGCGCGATCCACAGCATCAGCCCCAGCAGCGAGGCGCTGCCGCGCTCGGCGGCGTTCGACCAGCCGGCGGGGATGTCGATCTTTCGGTAGGCGGTCACGATGCTTCCCCGAGCACGAGCGTCCCGCGCAGCACGGCCCGCCCCGCCACCGTGCATTCAAATGCCAGCCGATTGTCGGGCCTCTCGTCCAGCAGCACCGCCACCTCCTGGTCCGGCAGCACCGGAACGAGGAACTTCACGGTCGACAGCGACACGACTCGCCTGCCGCCGATGACGGCGAACATCTCGTCCAGCAGCACGACGCCGGGCACGATCGGCCGGCCGGGGAAATGCCCGGCCAAGCTGGGGTGTGCGGAGGCGATCCGGAACCGCCCGGCCGGCCGCATCAGGGCGCGTCCGCGTGGTCGGCGCGCCCGAGCAGCGCCAGCAACGCTTCCCGCGGCAGCTTGCCCAGCTCGTTGCGCGGCAGCGCCGCCACCAGCACCACCCGGCGCGGCACGAACAGCGGGTTGAGGCCGGCGCGCAGGTCGGCCAGGATGCCGGCGGCGTCGCGTCCGGGTGCCACCACCACCGCCAGCAGCCGCGCGTTGCTGCGGCTGTCCAGGTCGTCGGGCACCACGAACACGCCGTCCTGCACGCCGGCCACCCCCGCCAGAACCTGGTTCAGCCGGGTCAGCGACGCGCGGTGGCCGCCCAGCTTGACGATGTCGGTGCGCCGGCCGAGCAGCCGGAACCTGGTGTCGCCCAACAGTTCGACCTCGTCGGCCAGCGGCGTATCGGGCGCCCAAGGCCCGCTGACCACCGCCTCGCCGGACGCGTCGGCCAGCAGCACGCCGGGATACAGGCGCCAGATGTCGCCTTCGACGGTGCGGCGGCTGGCGATGGAGCCGACCTCGGTGGCGCCGAATATCTCCAGCACCGGCGCCGACCAGGCGGCCTCGGCGGCACGTGCCAGGGCGTCGTCAAGCGGCGCGGTGGCCGAGATGATGGCATGCAGTGCAGGCAGCTTCAGGTCCGCACCCAGAAGACCGCGCATCTGCAGCGGCGTGGTGACCAGGATGCGCGGTGCCGGCATCGTGGCCAGGCCGTCGCCGATATCCTGCGGGAAGAAGGCCGGGCCGCACCAGCTGGAGGCCGGCGCGTGCAGCGGCAGCAGCACCGTGGTCTCGAAGCCGTACATGTGCTGCGGCGGCACCGTGCCCAGAACGCAGGCGGGATCATCCGGGTCGAGACCGAACTGCACCCCGGCGGCCTGGCTGCGCCGGGCCAGCGCGCCCCATGTCTTTGGATGCGCGGCCGGCACCCCGGTGCTGCCGGAGGTGAACACGATGGCGGCCAGCTGGTCGGCGGGAACGTTCGGGCTGCCGGCCGCGGTCACGTCCAGGCCGGACGGCGGACGCGGGGGCACAGGAAGCAGGGGAAGGCCGGATGCGGCGAACTCGCCGGGGTCGTCGGTGGCCAGGATGCAGCCGGGATAGCGCCGCGCCAGCGTCGCCAGGCTCGCTTCCGTCCGGTCGCCGGTCAGCAGCGCCGGGCGCTGGCGCAACGCGGCGGCGACCAGGACCACGGCGAAGGCGCAGCGGTCGCGGCACAGGTCAACAACGTAGGCACCGTCGGGAAGGCTGGCGGCCAAGGCGTGCGCGCAGGCCAGGAACATCGATGCCGTGACGTCCGCGCCGGAGCCGCGGAACAGCACCGCGCCGGCGGGCCGGTCGACCAGGGTGATCCGTTCCGCGGCAGCGCTCAAGGGGGCGGCGAGGCAGCCAGCAGGCCGGTCGCGCCATGCGCCTCCACATACGCCGACAGGCTGGCCAGGGAGGCGAATATCTGGTGGTTGCGCTGGTCGTCGGACCGCAGCTCGATGCCGTGCTCGCGCGAGATCGCCAACGCCAGCTCCAGCGCGTCGATCGAGTCCAGGCCCAGCCCGCCGTCCGGGCCGGTGTTGAACAGCGACGCTTCGGGCGCGATCTGGTCTGGCTTGATTTCAAGCTGCAACGCAGAAACGATCAGGCAGGCGAGCCGGTGTTCGGCTGGACCCTGCGTGTGGGCGGTGTCCCGGTTCACCGGAAACAAGGCATTCAGGTCGTTCACATGCGCTTCCATTGATAACAAACAAGATTGGACGACGGTCCAATGATAATCCTAAGCGGCACCCTCTGCAAAGCCAATGCGACCGCCGGAGATGCGCGTGGTGACACGGATGATCCCAGGGCCTACAGGCAGATATATGGTTCTCGCGCGGATTGGTGGCTTCATGAAGGCGGCGGTGCTGGTTGCCGCCGCGCTGTCGCCGGTCGCCAGCCACGCCGCCCTGCTGACCGGGCGCGGTTTTGCCGTGGCGCTGCCGCTGGCGGCCGTGCAGGCGGTGGCGATCGGTATCGCTGTTGCCGGGATCGCCGGGAGCGCCGCCGCGGGCCAGGCCGAACGACGCCGCAACCGCCGCCTCGCAACCCTGCTGGCCGCTGCGATGCTCATGATATTGGCGGCAGGCGCGTTGCAATCGCCGGGTCAAGGCCTGCGCATGGCGGCCGGCGTGACCCACGCGGTGTTGTACGGCACGCTGCTGGCAAGCTTCGCGGTCACCCTGCTGCCCGGCCGGACCGACATGATCACCGGCATCGCGCAGCGGCTGAACCCGCGTTTTCAGACCGACATGCGCCCCTACACCCGGCGCGTCACCCGAGCCTGGTGCGGCTTCTTCGCCGCCGAGCTGGCGATCTCCGCCGTCCTGCTGGCGGCGGCGCCGCGCGAATGGTGGCTGGTGTTCATCAACTTCCTGCACCTGCCGCTGGTCGGCGCGATGTTCGCCGCCGAATACGCGGTTCGGCTGCGGACCTTTCCCGACCGGCAGAGCACCCGCGTCACGGCGATGCTGCGCGGGCTGCGCCGGCGGAGGTGAGGCAGGCTCCCCGGTGTCAGGCTTCGACGTCGATGTCCTCCAGGCTGAACTGGTCGGCGTCTTCGTCGAACGAGAAAAGCTCGGCATAGCGGCCCCAGTTGATGATGGCGTCCAAGGTCTCGGCGGCGTAGTCGGGCGACATGTGGTCCTCCAGCTCGTCGCGAAAGCGGAGCGCGGGCGCGCGGTGGTTCCAGCGTTCGTCCAAAGTGCGGCGAATGGCGGCGGCCAGCGGCACGTGGGCGCGCAGCGCGCGGGCGAAGATGGCCTTGCGAGCGTCGGTGTCGGCCTCGACGAAGGCGCGGCCGGTGTCGAACAGGCGGATGTCGCCGTCGGCCAGCTCGGCAAGGCGCAGAAGTGCGAGGGACTCCACCATCGGGAGCAGCTCGTCGGCTTCCAGCTGCAGACGTCCGGCCAGGGCCGGCAAGTCGGCGCGGCCGTTGTACGGCTCGCTGGCCAGTGCCTCCAGCAGGCCGGCCAGCAGGTTGGTGGACACCGATTGCAAGGCCGTCGAAAACCCCGCTGCGGCCTGCGGCTGCAGGCTGGGCGCCTGCACCGGGGCGCGGCGGGTCATCAGCGCGTAGATGTCGTCGACCATCTGCCGGAAGGCCGGGTCCAGGCGGTTGCGCGGGTGTGGGAAGCCGACCTTCAGCTCGCTGGCGACGCGGCCGGGGTTGGAGGAGAACACCAGGATGCGGTCGCACATCAGCACCGCCTCCTCGATGTTGTGGGTGACCATCAGCACCGACTTGACCGGCAGCTTGGCGTCCACCCACAGGTCGATCAGATCGGTGCGCAGGGTCTCGGCGGTCAGCACGTCCAGGGCGCTGAACGGTTCGTCCATCAGCAGCAGGTCGGGGTGGACGACCAGCGCGCGGGCCAGGCCGACGCGCTGGCGCATGCCGCCGGACAGCTCCTTCGGGTAGGCGCTCTCGAAGCCGCCCAGGCCGATCAGGTCGATGGCGTCCTCGGCGCGTTTCTCGCGCTCGGCGCGGGCGACGCCCTGGGCTTCCAGGCCGAGCTCCACGTTCTCCTGCACGGTCAGCCAGGGAAACAGCGCGAAACTTTGGAACACCATCGCGACCCCGGGCGCCGGGCCGTGCAGGAGGGTCCCGCGCCAGCGGACCTCGCCGGCGGTGGGCGTCAGCAGGCCAGCGACGATGCGCAGCAGGGTGGACTTGCCGGAGCCGGACCTCCCGAGCAGACCTACTATTTCCCCTTCAACAAGCGTGAGGTTCACGTCCTCCAGCACCACCAGGTCGGCGTTGCTGTCCTTGTGATAGGACTGGCGGCAATGCAGGACCTGCATCAGCGTGGTTGCAGCCACCGGCGCGAGCTTCGTCGTTGAGGCCATGGCTCGTGTTCCCGTAAACTTCAGCCGATTGTGGTGCGGCGGCTGGCGTAGGCGAAAAGCGGGCGCCAGAACAGGCGGTTGAACAGCAGCACGAACATCGACATCACCACCACGCCCAGCACGACGCGCGGAAAGTCGCCGGCGTCGGTGGCGCGCGCGATGTAGCTGCCCAGCCCGTGCGCCGTCAGCTTCTGGTCGCCCCAGGCGGCCACCTCGGACACGATGGCGGCGTTCCACGACCCGCCGGACGCGGTGATGGCGCCGGTGATGTAATACGGCATGATCCCGGGCAGCATCACCCGGCGCCACCACAGCAGGCCGCCGACGCGAAAGTTGTTCGCCGCCTCGCGCAGGTCGCCGGGGAAGGCGGCGGCGCCGGCGATGACGTTGAACAGGATGTACCACTGCGTGCCGAGCACCATCAGCGGCGTCAGCCAG
>JAABUT010004797.1_pt1 | contig 10458 bp, 8 predicted proteins | sample 5559281 | NCBI WGS metagenome assembly JAABUT01 (sample SAMN10711880, study PRJNA513359) | rock metagenome | isolation source: Antarctica rocks | place: Antarctica: Victoria Land, Ricker Hills nord | collected 2016-01-04 | reverse complement strand
GCGAACCGCCAGGTCTGTGCGGCTTGGGCGGCGGCGTAGTCGTGCACCGGGGCCTCGGCGAAGAACACGCTGAACATGCTGCTCGCGTGCTGCACCTGGTGCGCCACACCCTGCGCGGTGAGCGCGGCGCTGATCATCGTCCCGAGGCGCTGCGCGTTGGCTTGCAGCGCGGAGTACACCTCGGCATCCGCGTTGCGGAGGGTGGCCAGGCCCGCAGCCACGGCCACCGGGTTTCCGGACAGCGTGCCCGCTTGGTACACGGGCCCATCGGGTGCGAGATGCGCCATCACGTCGGCACGTCCGCCGAACGCCGCGGCAGGCAGCCCGCCGGACATCACCTTGCCGAAGGTCGTCAGGTCGCCGGCCACCCCGTCCACGCCGTACCAACCGGCGGCGGACGTGCGGAAGCCGGTCATCACCTCGTCCATGATGAGCAACGCGCCGTGTTCGGTGCACAGCTGCTTGAGGCCGGCGTTGAACTCAGGCAGCGGCGCGACGGTGCCCATGTTGCCCGCGGCCGCCTCGGTGATCACGCAGGCTATGGCGTTGCCGCGCTCGGCAAATGCCTGTTGCACCGCTGCCAGGTCGTTGTAGGGCAGCACCAGGGTGTCCGCGGCCTGCGCTCCGGTGACCCCCGGCGAGGTGGGCAGTCCGAGTGTGGCCACCCCGGACCCGGCATCGGCCAGCAACGCATCGACGTGCCCGTGATAACAACCGGAGAACTTCACGATGACGCTGCGACCGGTGAACCCCCTGGCCAGGCGCACTGCGCTCATGGTTGCCTCGGTGCCGGAGTTCACCAGACGCACCTGCTGGACGGACTCCACCCGGCGCACCAGCTCTTCGGCCAGCTCGACCTCACCTTCGGTCGGTGCCCCGAACGACAATCCGCTGGTGGCGACGCGCTGCACTGCGTCCACCACCGCGGGGTGCGCGTGGCCGAGGATCATCGGGCCCCACGAGCAGATCAGGTCGACGTAGCGCTTGCCGTCCACGTCCGTTAGCCACGGCCCCGTGGCTGAAGCGATGAACCGGGGAGTGCCACCGACGCCGCGGAAGGCACGGACCGGCGAGTTCACGCCCCCTGGCGTGACAGCACTCGCCCTGGCGAACAGTGCCTGGGAAGCGGCAGGCGCCGAGCCCAGCTGGGTGCGCGCGGTGGCAGTCACCCCATCATTGTCCCAGCCTTGTGGCGTGCGCGGCGTGTGGGGGCTGAGACACCAACCACAGCGACGCTGCGCGCAGCCGGGAAAGTGTCGCTGTGTCATGCGATGATTTCTCCGCGACGAGCCCGTCACCACCACCGACGAAGCCCGTTTGAGCATGGTCGAGGAGTTCACGATGACGCAGACCCAGGTGCCGAATGTCCCGGAGCGCACCTCGACCAAGCACCGTCGCATGCCACGCGGGGTGCCGTTCTTCGCTATCATCGCCGTAGCCGTCATGGCGTTTCTGGCCGGCGGCCTGGGGGGCAGCTACCAGGGCAAGCTCGGCGAGGTACAGAAGAACGACAACGCTTCCTACCTGCCGGGTTCGGCGGAGTCAACCAAGGTGAGCGACGAGTCGGCGGCCTTCCTGACCGTGGAGACCATTCCCGGGTTCGTGCTGTTCCACCGCGACGGCGGGCTCGATACCGCTGACCGCGCGCACGTCGGGACCGCATTGGGTGCGGTGAAGGCCGTGCCCGGCGTCGACGCCTCCGCCGTGACCACAGCGCAGTTCTCTGCGGACAACACAACCGCGTCGATCTTCGTGCCCCTGGTGGCCAAGGACAACGGTGCCTCGGTGCAGGGTGACAAGCTCGCCACCACCGAGAAGGATGTGCTCGCGGCTGCAAAACAAGGCCTTCCCGATGGGCTCGCGGTGCACCCGGCGGGGCCCGGTGGGCTGTTGGTGGCCTTCATCGACGCGTTCGGCGGCTTGGACGGCGCCCTGCTGCTCGCGGCGTTCGGTGTGGTCATCCTAATTCTGCTGGTGGTCTACCGCTCCCCCGTGCTGTGGTTCTTCCCGCTGTTCTCCGCCGTGTTGGCTCTCGGTGTGTCCTCTATGGTCATCTACTTCTTGGCCAAGAACAACGTCCTCACCCTCACCGGGCAGAGCCAGGGCATTCTGTCGGTGCTGGTCCTGGGCGCGGGGACCGACTACGCCCTGCTGCTGATCTCCCGGTATCGGGAGGAGCTGCACGAGTATCCGAACCGCTTCGACGCGATGATCAAGGCGTGGAAGGAGTCCGCCCCCGCGATTTTCGCCTCGGCGCTGACCGTCATCGTCGGACTGCTCTGCCTCAGCTTCTCCCAACTCCGCTCCAACCAGAGCCTGGGCCCGGTGGCGGCTATCGGGATCGCCAGCACCCTGCTGGTCATGATGACCTTCCTTCCGGTGGCACTGGCCGCCGCCGGACGGTGGGTGTTCTGGCCCCGCAAGCCGCGGGTCGATCACGAGGCCGACCTGGCCACCCACGGGTTGTGGGGTCGCGTCGCCGCCTTCATCGGACGTAAGCACCGGCCGGCCTGGATCGGTGCGGCCGTGTTGTTGTTGTTGTGCCTCAGCGGTATCAGCACCCTGAAAACCGACGGGCTCACCACCGCCCAGGGGTTCACCGGCACCCCCGACGCCGTGGTCGGCCAGCAGCTCTACGACGCCAAGTTCGACAAAGGCACCGGTGCGCCAGCGGTCATCACCACCAACGCCGACGCCGTCGGACAGGTGATCGCCGCCGCAGGGGCAGTACCCGGCGTCGCCGAAAAGCCGGGATCGGTCTGCGTGCAAGCCGATTACGCCAAGCTCACCGAGCTGGCCAAGAAGGGCGGCGGCGGCGCGGGCCCGGTGCAGGGGTGCGTTCCGGCGGCTCTGCAAGTGGCACCGATCAACGGACGCCTCGTCGTCAATGCAGTCCTCGCCGACTCCTACGACTCCCCGCAGGCGCTGACCACCGTGGAGAACCTACGCACGGCTGTGCACGCGATTCCTGGGGCGAACGCCCAAGTCGGGGGGAGCTCGGCAGCGACGCTGGACGTGCACACCGCATCGGTGCACGACCGTAACCTGATTATTCCGGTGGTGCTGCTGGTGATCTTCCTGGTATTGGCGCTGCTGCTGCGGGCGCTGCTGGCGCCGCTGTTGCTGATTGCCACCGTCGTGCTGTCTTTCGCGGCCACCCTGGGCGTCGCCGGGTTCACGTTCACCCACGTCTTCCACTTCGCGGGCGCAGACCAGTCATTCCCGTTGTTCGCCTTCGTCTTCCTGGTCGCACTGGGTATCGACTACAACATCTTCCTGATGACGCGCGTCCGCGAGGAGGCGCTGGGTCACGGTACCCAGACGGGTGTCCTGCGCGGCTTGGCGGTGACCGGCGGCGTCATCACCTCAGCCGGGGTGGTGCTCGCCGCGACCTTCGCTGTGCTCGGCGTGCTGCCGCTGGTGTTCCTGGCCGAGCTCGGATTCGCGGTGGCCTTCGGCGTCCTGCTGGACACCGTGATCGTGCGCAGCATCCTGGTACCGGCGCTCGCCTACGACATCGGGAAGAAGATCTGGTGGCCGTCGTCCTTGGCCAAGGGCTAAGAACGTCCAGCCTGCCAAATCCACGAAAAGCTGTTGTGCACACCGTGCGCGGTTTGTACATACTCGGATAAATGGGCCATATGCGAGCGGCTAATCAGCGTCAACAGCCCGTCGTTCGGCCATCGTTCTGCATTGCGGGCGAGCATCCACGGTGGCGGCGCACGGTGTCGAGCAACAGCAAGGCGGCCAGCACCACACAGCCGACCGCCGCGCTCACCCACGGCCCGGAGTAGTACGTGATCGGCTGCACCGCGACGCCTTTGGTATAAGGCGGGAAGTCGGCGGTTCGCAGGCCGCGGTGCCAGCACCAGAACGCGGCCGGTACCAGGAGCACTGCTACCACGATCTCGGCTGCGGTCACCGCTACGCGGCGGCTCACGGGCGCATCCCCACGTCGCTTCGCTCGCTCACTTGTGCAGCACCTGCTCCAGCGCCGCACGGAGCCCGACATCGTCGCGCGCCCATGCTTGGGCCAGTCGTCCGTCGCTGAGCTCGAGCCCGATGCCGGTGTGCCGCCGTGGCACGCTGACGGACTCACCCAGCGCGGGCGCTGCCTCCCAGTCGAACGTGTCGTCGTCCCACGCCCGTTCGCCGGGCTCGTCGAACATCTCCACGATATCGGCCACCGGCAGCTCCTGGGTTCCTTGGCGCAGTGTGAGCGCGGTAAGCCAGACGACCCCGTACCTGCGCGCGCCGAGCACCTGCAGCGCGGTGATCCCCGCCAACAACAGCGCCGCCACCACCCAGGTGAGCCAGTGCACGGGTATCCGCAGCGAGAGCTCGAGCACCACACCCAGCAGGCAGAGCAGCGGTCCCCACACCACACTCCGCCAGCGTCCGCCTGCCTCGGCAAAGAGCACCTCGGGCTCGCCCATCATTTGCCCGGACGCGGCGCGAAGTACGCCTTGGCGCCCGCGCTGTACATGTACACCACCGCCGCCGCGATCAACAGTGCGTCGACCACGCTGAGTGCGGCGTCCACCGGACCGGCAGAACGCACTCCGAGCACAGCGCCGACGACCGACAGCACCCCGATCACCGTGAGCACAATCCGGGCCCATCGCCGTCCCCCCGCCAGTTTGACGATGAAGAACCCGTGGATCAGGAGACCCAGCACGATGATAACGGCGATGATGAGGGTGGCGAGAGTTCCCGTATCCGCCGTCGCCAGGTCCGGGGTGCTTGCCCACTGCTTGTGAAGCTCATCGCTGAACTGCTGCTTCATCGCGGGGAAGGTCACCACAGAACTGACCAGACCAAGAACCAAACTCATGATCCACAGGTACACCGCGACCTGCACCTCGTGCGGGCGCTGTAAATACGGCAGTCGTGGCGGCGGAGGTCCGAGCGGGTAATGCGGAGCAGGGCCACCGTGCGGTGCGCTCACCGCACCCATCCGGCGACTTCGGCGGCCCAATAGGTGAGCACGATATCCGCGCCGGCGCGCCTGATGCTGGTCAGCGTCTCCACAATGGTCCGATCGCGGTCGATCCAGCCCTTGGCCGCCGCCGCGGAGATCATCGCGTACTCCCCGGACACCTGATAGGCCGCGACGGGCACCGGAGAGCGGTCGGCGGTCTCCCGCAGTATGTCCAGGTAGGCCATCGCCGGCTTCACCATGACCAGGTCCGCACCCTCGGCGACGTCGAGGTCCACCTCTCGTACGGCTTCCCGACGGTTGGCGGGGTCCTGCTGATAGGTCCGCCGGTCGCCGCGCAAGGTGGAGCCGACCGCCTCGCGGAACGGACCGTAGAACGCCGAGGCGTACTTGGCGGAGTAAGCGAGGATGGCGGTGTCGACATGCCCGGCGAGGTCGAGGCCGGCCCGGATCGCGGCGACCTGGCCGTCCATCATGCCGCTCGGCCCCACCAGCTGTGCACCGCTTTCCGCCTGTACTACCGCCAGCTCCACGTAGCGCTGCAACGTCGCGTCGTTATCCACACTGCCGTCGGCCGCCAGTACCCCGCAGTGGCCGTGGTCGGTGAACTCGTCCAGACAGGTGTCCGCCATCAACACGGTGTCCTCGCCCAGCTCAGCGCGCAGGGTACGAAGTGCGACGTTGAGAATGCCGCCCTCGGCGGTGGCTCCGGACCCGGTGGCGTCGCGATGCTCGGGTACCCCGAACAGCATCAAACCGCCCACACCGGCGGCCACCGCTTCGACCGCGGCCGCACGGAGGGAGTCCAGTGTGTGCTGGACCACGCCGGGCATCGAGTCGATCGGGCGCGGCTGGGTGAGTCCCTCGGCGACGAACATCGGCAAGACCAGGTTCCGCGGGGCTAGTGCGGTCTCCGCCACCAGTCGCCGTAGCGCTGGGGTGCTGCGCAGGCGGCGCGGCCGGTCGGTCGGAAAGATGGTGGCTCCTCCTTCGTCGGAGCTTGTGCGTGAAAATGTAGCGGCAGTGGGCCTTTATCACGCACAAGCGCGTCAGCGCCTACTGCGGACCTTTTTGCGCGGCGGCGGCAGCGAGCCTTCGGCGCGAAGCCTGGTGGCGTGCTCGGCCAATGCCTCCACCAGCGACGGGACGTCGGCGGTCTCGGGCTGTACGTCCACCCGCAGGCCGAACTCCAGTGCCGTCTCGGCGGTCTTCGGACCGATGCAGGCCACGATCGTCCGCGCGTGCGGCTTGCCTGCGATACCGACGAGATTGCGCACCGTGGACGACGAGGTGAAGCAGACCGCGTCGAAGCCACCGGTCTTGATCATCTCGCGGGTCTGCGCCGCGGGGGGCGCCGCCCGCACGGTGCGGTAGGCGGTGACGTCGTCGATCTCCCACCCGCGCTCCCGCAGCCCCTCGGCCAACGTCTCGGTGGCGATGTCCGCCCGAGGCAGCAGCACTCGGTCCACCGGGTCGAACACGTCGTCATAGGGCGGGAAGTCGGCCAGCAAGCCTTCGCTGGACTGCTCACCCGAGGGCAGCAGCTCCGGGTGGATGCCGAAGCTGCGCACCTTGTCCGCGGTGGCCTCTCCGACGCAGGCGATCTTCACCCCGGAAAACGCCCGCGCGTCCAGGCCGAAGTCGGCGAACTTCTCCCACACGGCGCGCACCGCATTGGTGGAGGTGAACACCACCCACTGATAACGCCCGTCGACCAGTCCCTTGACGGCGCGTTCCATCTGCGCCGGGCTACGGGGTGGCTCCACGGCGATGGTCGGCACCTCCACCGGTACGGCGCCGTGGCTGCGCAGCCGGTCGCTCATCTCACCGGCCTGGTCCTTGGTGCGCGGGACCAGCACCTTCCAGCTGTACAGCGACCGGGTCTCCCACCAGGACAACCGATGGCGCTGGGAGACCTGCTTACCGATGGTGAGCACCAAGGGCCCGGTGAGCGCCGCGCCCATCTCGTTCAGGGTCGCCAGCGTCGCGTCCAGGGTGCGTTGGTTGCAGGTGGTGCCGTTGTTGGTGATCGACACCGGGGTCTGCGAAGCGAGTCCGTGCTCGACGAGAGCACTCGCCGTCTCCGCCAGGTGACCGGCGGTGGCGTGCAGCACAAGGGGCCCGGGCGCGGCAGCGACCGCCGCCCAGTTGACGTCGCCCCGCACGTCCGCCTCGGTGTGCCCGGAACCGATGGCGATGCCGGCGTAGGCGGGAACCGCTGTCGCACCGGTGAGTCCGGGCACGAACTCGAACTGCACTGCGGTACGGGCGACGGCCAGCGACTCAGCGACGACGGAGTCGGTGGACAACGGGTCGCCTGCGACCAGGCGGATGACGTCGTGGCCGGCCTTGGCCTCGGCCACCAACGCCTTGGCGACCTCTGCCGGCTCGCCGACCGCAGGACGGACGTCGGGGGCGGCCTCGTCAAGCGCGGAGCCGACCAGGTCGACGACACCGGCGACCACGTCGTGGTCGACGAAGGCCAGTGCGGTGGTGGCGAGCGCGGCCTGCGCCCGTACGGTGAGCAGCGCCGGGTCGCCGGGTCCGGATCCGATGAACAGGATCCGACCAGGGGTGATCTTGCGGGCTCGGCTCATGGGTGACTCTCCAGTGACGGTTGTGGCTCTACGAAAACAGCTTCGACCAGCTCATGGGCACCGAGCTCCAGCAGTTCCGCAGCGACGGCCCTACCCAGTGCCTGTGGATCCTGCACGGCGCCCACTCCGGACGCCCGCAGCACTTCCGAGCCGTCCAGTGCGGCAGCACATGCCCGCAACGAGATCTCTTCGATGACGCGGCCGTCGTCAGTGAGCGACTCGACGACCTCGGCGACCGCTCCGACGGGGGCGGTGCAACCAGCTTCGAGCGCGGCGAGCAACGCCCGCTCTGCCTCAACGGTCGCACGAGATGACGAATCTTCCAAAGTTGACAACAGCCGGGCAATGTCCTCGTCCCCGGCTCGGCACTCCAGGGCGAGGGCGCCCTGCGCCGGCGCGGGCAGCATCTGGACCGGGTCGAACGACTCCGTGATCTCCGCCAGCCGGCCCACCCTGGACAGGCCTGCGCGCGCCAGCACCACCGCGTCGAGCTGCCCGTCGGCCACCCTAGCCAACCGCGAATCGATGTTGCCGCGCAAGGGAACGACGTCGAATCCGAGGCCCAACGCCCGCAGCTGCGCGGCCCGCCGGGGTGCGGAGGTACCAACCCGAGCACCGGCGGGCAGCTCACCGAGCACGAGGCCGTCCCGCGCCACCAATGCGTCCCGCGAGTCCTCCCGCAGCGGCACCGCCGCGAGGTTCACCCGTGGGTCCGGGGCGGTCGGCAGATCCTTGTAACTGTGTACCGCTACGTCGACCTCGTCCGCTACCAGTGCCTCGCGCAACGCGGCGGTGAACACTCCGACGCCGATCTGCTCCACGGGCGCGGCAGAAGCATCCCCCGCGGTGCGCACCACCACCAGTTCTGCCTGCGCGCCCGCGGCCACCAACGCGTCCCTGATGGTGCCGGCCTGGGTGAGGGCCAGGTGCGAGCCCCGTGTCCCAATGCGAAGTACGGCCGCGCTCATGAGGCACCGTCCGCACCGGTTTTCGCGACGTCATCGGCCAGCGCGCTGGGCGCCGCAACGGCCTCCACCGCTCCCGGACCCAGCTCGAACAACTCGCGCAGCGCCTCGGCGTAGGTGTCGCCGCCCGGCGATGAGGCCAGCTGCTTCACCCGCACCGTCGGCGCGTGCAAAAGCTTGTCGACGACGCGCCGGACCGTTCGCGCGACCTCATCCCGATCGGTGCGCGCCATCAGCGGCAACCTGGTCTCCAATCGGAGCAGTTCGGCCTCCACGACCTCGGCCGCCCGCTTGCGCAATGCGGTGACGGTCGGGGTGACTTCGGCAGACCGCTGGCTCGCCAGGTAGGTCGCGAGCTCGGCGGCCACGATTGAGCGCGCGGCCTCGGTGTCGCGGGTGGCAGCGGCCGCCTCGGGGGCGCGTTGCAGCGACTCCAGGCCGACCAGCACCACACCCGGCAGCTCGGCCACTGCGGGCTCGACGTCCCGCGGCATGCCGAGGTCGCAGATCACCAACGGCCCGCTGCCCGCCGGGCGGGCGGCAAGGGCGAGATGCGCCTGCGCCAAGGTGACCACTGCGCCGACTGCACCCGTGCAGGTCACCAGCACATCGGTCGCAGCCAGCACCGCGGGCAGCTCGTCCGCGCCGATCCCGCGCGCCGTCATACCACTCGCGACCGCGGTGCTCGCCAGGTGCACTGCGCGTTCCGGGGTGCGGTTGACCACCACGAGCTCCGTCACTCCCGCCCGCTGCAGCAGCGCGACCGAGAGCCCGCCCATCGCCCCGGCGCCCAGCACGACAGCACGGCGACCGGTGAGGTCGGCCGAGCCCAATGCGGTCGCGGCCCGCTGTAGGGCGACCGAGACCACCGAGGCACCCGCGGAGTCGATTCCGGTCTCTGTATGCACCCGCTTGCCGACCCGCAACGCCTGTTGCGCGAGCTCGTGGACAGTGCGGCCGGCGGCCTGCTGCGCATCGGCTGCGGCGTAGGCGGCGCGGATCTGGCCGATGATTTGCTGTTCGCCGACCACCATTGAGTCCAGCCCGCTGGCCACAGTGAACAGATGCTCGATCGCCGATTCGCTGTACCGCACATAGAGGTGCTTGGTCAGCTCGTTCACCTCGGTGTCGGCGTGGCGGCCGAGCACCTCTCCGACATCGGTCAAGGCGCCGTGGAAGGCATCGACGACCGCGTAGACCTCCACCCGGTTGCAGGTGGACACCAGCATCGCCTCGGAGATTCGCGGGGAGCGCAACAGCTCTTCGAGCAGCTTCGGTCGCTCGCTGTCGGTGACCGCCACGCGTTCCAGCACGCTGACGGGCGCACTTCGATGTGACACCCCGACGAGGAGGACACTCACGGCACGATCACCGGTCCATTCTTTCTGCTGCGTTCCTCGCCTGCGCGGCGCGCGACGTGGAAGGAGAGCACCTGCATCTCCGCCGCCAGGTCGACCTTGCGGACGTCGACGGTGTCCGGCACCTGCAACACCACAGGCGCGAAGTTGAGAATGCAGCGCACCCCTGCCGCCACGAGCCGGTCACACACCGGTTGAGCCGCACCGGCGGGCGTGGCGACGACGCCGATCGAGATGTCGAGCTCGACGCACACGTGATCCAGCTCATCGAGGTGGCGTACCACCAGCTCCCCTACCTCCTGCCCCACTCGCGAGTGGTCGTTGTCGAACAGCGCGGTGACCATGAAGCCCCGGTCGGCGAAACCTTCGTATCCGGCCAAGGCGTTTCCGAGGTGTCCGACTCCGACGAGGGCGACCCGGTGGCGACGGTTCAGTCCCAGCGCCTGCTCGATCCGGGCCACCAGCCGGGGTGCGTCGTAGCCGACGCCCCTGGTGCCGTTGGACCCGAGAAAGGACAAATCCTTGCGCAGCTTGGCCGAGCCGACACCCGCAGCTGCCGCCAGTTCTTCGCTGGATACGGTGGTCATCTTGGCCTCGAC
>JAABUT010004790.1_pt1 | contig 10466 bp, 6 predicted proteins | sample 5559281 | NCBI WGS metagenome assembly JAABUT01 (sample SAMN10711880, study PRJNA513359) | rock metagenome | isolation source: Antarctica rocks | place: Antarctica: Victoria Land, Ricker Hills nord | collected 2016-01-04 | reverse complement strand
ATGAACAAGCATAGATGAAACGTCATTTATGAAGTAGATGATCAAGTTTGATTAGTCTTTGAAAACATTAAAATCACTAGATCATGCAAAGATTTGAAAGACAAGCAGCTCAATCTCTATTTAATCACAGTCAAAGTTGAGATCTTCTATCATTTTCAGCTATTTAAAAGCATGAAGCATATACATTCAATGTTCAGCTTGAAGTGTTTATGATCTTTATTAAACAATCTTCTATCAAAACAACACTTTAAGTTCTTTAGATTAATGATCATTAAAGAGAATGAAAAGCATTGAAAAGTAGATGATATATTTAACTTCAGGCGATATAAAGAAAGACTACAATACAAGATCAAATAAATTGAGATAAATCATGATGACAAATGATACTATGTCAATAAAGAAAAATTCAATGACTTGAAGAAAGTTCTGAATGAATTTCACAAGCTATACTTGAATAAGTTGCACTAAATTAAAAACACGATGAATTTTTTGCTTTTATTTCTTTTCTATTCATGCAAACATGAATGTTCAAAGAGAAAGATAATGTTATGAACATGTCTGAATTGATCAGAGTTCAGATCTAACTTTAATTAATTCATAATCAGTTTAAGCGAGTTGATTGTGAATTGATTAAAGCAAGTCATAATGCTATGTCTAGTTTAAATTTAGCGCATCTTTATTGAATTCTTCAAGTCATTCTCAGTACTTCTTCTCGTTGTTCAGCACTTTCTTCATTCACTTCTTTCATCATTCTTTTAGATAAACACATCTGACATATTACATCACATCTGTATCAAGTTTAACGCAGTCTCAAGTCATTATTTATAAAAGAGCTTGCACTCTTTCTCTTCTGTATTCTTAATGTCTTGTTATAGCTATCTTTAAAAAGCAATACATAGATATCAGTCTTGAGCTTCTTTGATTGAATGATCTAAATATGATCTCAACAAGAACTGCATCTGAGTGAGATTTGTAGAAGTAAATCATTCAACTACTGCTTATACTTTTCTGAAATTCATCTTTAGTTCTTCAATAAATAGTAATAGTTTCAGAAAGAAGATCTTCTGAACATGAAACTGTTACAAGAATATCAAGATCAATAAGACTGAACAAGATTAAAGCTTTAATTAATTCGCAATGCACGCTAGCAAGTACTTTGTGTAATGATTAGAGTTAATCAACAATTTAGTCGAGATCTGATCTAGATCTGACTCAGATTTGACTCAAATATGACTCAACATTCTTTTTCTTCTTTAACATTCTTTTCTTTCATCAACATCTTGTTCATTTACATCATCTTTTTTTCATGTCACAAACACATTTCTTTCAAGTTTAACACAGTCTTTGAACATTACATAAATAGAAGCTTTTGTATCAATCTTCTTCTGTATTCTTAATATTCAGTTATAGTTATTTCTAAAGATCAAGCACTATCAACTCTGATCTTCATTGATTGTATCATTTAGACATGATTCTGACATTATATTAAGAATTCGTTAATTACATGATACTGATCTCATTACTCATTCAATTAACTTGTACAGATGAATCAAGTTTAAAGAAATTTGTTTATCTGATGATTCAATCTTGAAAGACAAGAACAACATCAGAGAATTCATAGAATTAATGAGAACATATGATCATTGAATTGCTAGAAGATTTATCACTCATTCAGTATGCATTTGTTCAAAATTGATTAATAAAATCTGTTAGAAATCAGCATAAAGTGAGTCAATATGAGTGTCATTTAACTAGAAGATAAATGCTAAGAAAGAAAGATAGTTACAGAAAAGAAGCTGACTACATATATGTGTTTCTCAGTCGACGCTAGGCTCAATAGAGACTAGTCAAGATGACGAAGCGAGAATAAATCTGACAAGGCTAAAAGACTAAGTCTGACAAGGCTAAAATCGTGACATTATCTTCTCTCTTTGATGATTCATGTTCACATGAATGTATTTTCTGCTCGACTTGATTGATTGCTTAATCATGATTTCACAGACTCAGATCTGTTAAATCATGATTGATTGAATTGTTGATTAGTGTGATTTGTTTGAGTATCAAATATGAAAATCGTTAATGATCTTCTGAGCGTTCATAAATTCGTCGTTATCAGCGTTGTATTAATTGAGATCATTATCATAATCATTTCATTTGACTTTATACTGAAGTCATCTTCGATATCAACAAGAATTCAATATATCATCGATTTCTCACTCGTCTTCGTCATTTATCACTATTAAATCTGAGAGTTCGTTCTTTTGATCAGGCAAGAGATCATTGATGACAGAGCGAAGCAGGTCAGAATGAAATACATTATAAACATGCATAGACTCTAATAATTTCAGTTTATATGAAGAGTCAATGAGATCTAGATTGATGAAAGAATTAAGCATTTTGTCATTTAGCTTCTTGAAAGATCTCACTGTAATGATGTTTCTTTCATTCAGAAACATCTTTGATTCAATCTTATAATCAACTTCTTTTCTATGCTTATTGATTTGTTTCATCATTTGTTTCTGTGTTTTGACTAGTGACTCGCAAGCAAACTTCAGTATTTTGTTCATATGTTCAGATATATTCTCGACTTTAGTCGTCTGCAAGCGTTCATGAAAACTTTCATATTCAATGACATCGAATTCAAAGCTCATACAAGAATGAAAGTCTTTGTTTAGAAAGAAAGAGATTGAGAAGATGACTGAGAACAGAGCATTATTGTTGATGAACTCGATCATGAATAGTAGCTTAGCTCAGTCATTCTGCATGTATGAACAGAAGAATCAAAAATATCTTTTGACGTTCTGATTGATTCATTCACTTTGATCGTTGATCTGAAGATGATAGACTGTGAAGAGTTGAAGATTAATGTCTAGTCTTTTGCAAAGCAACTTTCATAGAATGAAGGTAAATTGAGAGTCTCGATTTGAAACAATGAAATCGAGTAAATCATGTATTTGATATATTCACTGAAGCATTAGCTCAGCTGTTTTTTCTGCTGTGATCTTCTCGTCATCAGTGAAGCAAGAAATATAATGTCGTTTCTTTGTCAGTTTACATATCACTGTTAGTATGATGTTTTTGTCTTTTGAAAAAGATAAGTCAATGATGAAGTTCATGACTATGTTCTTTCATCGCTGTTCAAGTATGAATAAAGAATGTAATAGTTCATTGAATTTATTTCAAGAAGTCTTTGATTGCTGACAAATGTAGCAGTTTCAAATATATCGACTTATTGTCTTTTGCATTGAAAATCAATAGTAGTATCTTCTTATGATCTTCATCGTTCTGAGAATTTTGAGATAATCAATAGAAGATTGATCATGAACTTCTCGAATTAACTTCATTTGAAGATGCTCATCGAAGAAAACTCATAGAAGATCATTTCGATAAAGTATTTCGTTCTGAACTCGACAATTTCTTAATTTAGTATCTTCATATTGAGCTTCATCTTTTAATACAACTTCACGAAGTAGCGTACAATTCTCATCAATCTCATTAATCTCAAGAATTTGTTTATAAATTGATTCATCAATGTTCTTCTTTAGATCAGCAATTTTCATTCAATTCAAAGTCAGAATAGTGATTCATTGATAGCAAATGCACTCATCTTCTGAGCTTCTAGAAACTGAATCGACTCGACGAGTCAATGCATCGACTTTGATGTTTTATTTGTCTGAGCGATACATGATTTTGAAGTTGAAGTCAATGAGCTTTTGTATTCAGCGCATTTAATTTCTACTTAGCTCTTTATCTTTCATTAATGACGTTAAAGCTTGATGATCAATGAACATCTTAATGAGTAACTCAGTCAATTTTAGCTCAGATCATCAATGCTTGAAGACACGAATGATTGCTAGTAGTTTCTTGTTATAGATCTCATAATTGCACTCAGCGAGACTCAGATTCTTGCTGTAGTAAATTATTGAATGCAATGTTTCTTCATCATCATATTGAGAAAGTATGTCATCATTGACGTAGTTGAATGAGTCTGTTTCAAGAATAGTCTCTTTATTCTGATCAAAATGACGAAGAATAGAAACTTCAGTCATTCATTTCTTCATATGATCAAAGATCATTTGACAAGCTTGATTTCATTCAAATATCATCTCTTTTTGAGTTAGTTGAATCAGAGAATGAACAATCTTCGAAAAGTTCTTTATAAAACGTTGATAGAAATTGCAGAAGTCGACGAAGAACTGCATCTGAGTGAGATTTGTAGAAGTAAATCATTCAACTACTGCTTGTACTTTTCTGAGATTCATCTTTAGTTCTTCAATGAATAGCAGTAGTTCTAAAAAGCTGATCTCTTGAACATGAAACTTGCATTTGTTTATATTCATCTGTGAATTGATCTCTCGTAGTTTATGTAGAACTAGTCGTACGTGTTTCTTATGTTTCTTCAGTGTTTTGCTGTAGATGATAATGTCATCTAGATAGATCTGACAAAACTGATGTAGATAATCAAACAGTACGTCGTTCATATAGTGTTGATAGAAAGTTGAGTTGTTGATTAATTTGAAAGACATCACGTGATATTTGTAAAAGTCAAAAAAGATAATAAAGATAATCAAATCTTCGCTTTTCAAATGCATGCGTAGTTTGTTGAAGATGACTATTATATTCAATCGAGTCAGATACTTGCTATCTTAAATATGAGCGAGAGTTTCGTCTATTAAGAGTAGAGAGTAGCGATCTCATTTAATCAAAGCATTGAGCTTTCTATAATTGACGCAGAAACGCAGACTATTGTCTTTCTTTTCGATGAATAGTATGAGCGAAGCGTATGAGATTGAGCTGAAAGATATAAAGCTCTTATTCAGATGTTTAATCAGATAATTCTTTATCTTTTGAAGCTTGTAGTCAGACATATGATAGAGACGACTTCGAGAAGATGTTTTCTCGTCTGTCAACTCAATTTTGTAATCATAGAAGCGATGAGATGATAGTTGATCAGTCATAGCTCAATCAAACACGTCTAGATAGTCATGATATTTCGAAGAAAGCTTAGCTTTGACTTCTTTCAAGATCTCTTTGTGTGAAAGCTCTTGTAGATCTACATCTTCAAGTTTATTTATAGCTGTTTTTAAAAGTTGATTGATTTTCGTGATGATGATCGCGAAAGTAATCACATTCAATCGTTTGACTAGTGATTTATATGCTGCAGTCTCTATCATTGCTATGTTTATTGAATTGAAAGACGAAATGAAGTTGAGTGAATTAAATGATTTCACGATTTTACTGAATGAAGATGACTTCTCGCTGAGTCGAGTGATGACAGAAGAAGTAAATCTCTTTAGTATTTGAGTAAAGATTAAACTTTTCTGTTTTATCACGATTTTCTTGATGATAGAAAGAGAGATCGAATGAGCTTTGATAAAAGCTTTGATATGAGCTTCAAAACTAGAAAATTGAAGATGATTATCTCTCATATCAATAGTCATCTCAATCTTGTTCATTCATGTTTTTTCAAGAATCATCTGATGCTGACTCAATCGAGTAATCAGCATAGACACGAAACGTTTCATATAATCTTGAACAGTCAGATTCAAATAAATTGCATGAGTAATGAGCTTTTTTGCATAATGATCATCGAATTTTCTTATTGACTTGAGCTTGATTAAAGATAATGATTCAATTTGCAAATGATCACAAACATTCTGCGCGATTAATTCATCAATGAACGAATAGTCAGCTGCTTCAGTGTCAATCAATGATTTTAATGAGTAACTAATTTCATTGCTAGATAGTACACATTCAGTAGTCAAAGATTTCGAAGCAAAGAAATCATTTAAGCTGCTCATTGTTGAAGAAATTAACACATCTTTCATCACGTCTTTGATGAAAGTCACTAGTTTTTTGTCTCATTCTTCAATTTCTCTGTAAATAATTTTTTCTCTTCTTTCAACATGATGATCTCATTGAGACAAGAGATGAATGCATAAGATGTCGAAGTACTAATCTTCAGCTGAGAGCAATTCTTTGAAAAATGACTCAATACTTTGCAGTTGAAGCAGATGATTAACATTCTTGATCATTCAGATTCAAGAGTGAAAAAAGTAGCAAGTCAAACATAGCTAGTAATTGAAGCTGAAGCTGATGTCAACGAAGAAACAAAACGTTTTTTCGAAGCTGCTATTGATTTGACTGTTCATTACTCATCACGTAGCTGATAATTGACTTGTTGTTTGTTATTCACATCTTGAAGAAAGATCTTAAGCTTGTCAAGCAAGCTAAACTCTATGAGGCAAACTGACAACACGTTCTGAAGACAATTGTTGATTTTATTCTGAATGTTGTTCATCAGAGTGATATCATCGTAGTTCAGAAAGCTGAATATTCTAGTGAATTCTGAATAGAAGAAGCTGAAGAGCTTGTTGAGCTGCTTCAGAGCAATGTATTTGCAATGACACTTTTGAATCAAATTCTGATCTTCGTAAATTTCTTTCAGATGTTTCAGTAGCTCTGATAGTGACTGATAAAATGAGAAAGCATCAACACAATGCTTTGCATAAATTTGCTGATCAGCATTGTCTTCTAGTCTGAAAATCACATAAACAATACGAATCTTTTCAGTAGAGTAATGATTCGCGTTGACATTGAGCTTGTCAGCTATTTTGATGTTTCATGTCTCTCAGATAGAATCATTTGTTTCGATGAAGATGAGTGAATTCGAAAGCTTGATGAACTTGTGATGATTATTCCCGTTTTCATTATCAGATAAAGTAAAAGATTCTCATTAAGAGCGAGCTTTGAAAGTTGAGCTTCGTTCAACTTCAAAGCGACAAATCAAAACTGAGATCGTAGAAGCTTCTTTCTGATTGACTCATTGCTCAGCTGACTGAGTATCTTGACGAGACATAGATTGATCAGCTTGACGTTGTTTTGTTTTGAAGTTCAATCACTCATCTTGTAGCTGACTGATCTTTTTCTCTAACTCATTGTTTTTATCAAAAGTGACTTCTAGTTGTTTCACTCTCTTTTTGTGATCTTCTTGTATGAGAAGTCAGTGTTCATTGAGTTGTAAAGTCAAGTTTCGCTGACTTTGAAGCTCATTCAGCATATTGATGACTTCGTCAAGTTGATTGCTGATTCAATGAAGCAGTTATTTCTTGATGTTTATGTTTCATGCAATGACAGCTTTCTCAGCTTCAACTGAAGCATTAATGAATAGAAGTGAAACTCTTTTATTGACAGTGCTTCTAAGCAGACAAGTTGTTCAAGACTCAACTGACTTGACATTACATGTCATAATGAAAGAAGATAGAAATTGTTGAGGTAAAAGTAGATGAAAGATTGACGTTTTTTGATGAGTGAAAATTCAAAGAATTTCTTGTGAATTTCAGATAATAATTGAATGCTTTATTTGAAGAATTTCTTGCAAATAGAATGATGAAAATAAGTGTAGAATCGAAGAATTTCTTGCAATCTAAAATGATGATGCAAATTTGAAGAATTTCTTGCAAATTTTCCTTACTGAATAGATTGTTTCATATCGTTTATTCATCGATAGCAGAGTAGATAATGAGCATTTATTTAATGTTAGAAGTCAGCATAAAGTGAGTCAATATGAGTGTCATTTAACTAGAAGATAAATGTTAAGAAAGAAAGATAGCTACAGAAAAGAAGCTGACTACATATATGTGTTTCTCAGTCAACGCTAGACTCAATAGAAACTAGTCAAGATGATGAAGTGAGAATAAATCTGACAAGGCTAGAAGATTGAGTCTGACAAGACTAGAATCATGACAAAATCTATGATAAAGAATTTTCATGAATTGCTAGAGAATTAAATTGATCAAGAGAATTACAATAAAGAATCTTCATGAATTGCTTCAAGATCAATCATTCTCATAAACATTTTCTTTGTTGAACAAACATTTGTCTTTCTTCATAAAACTACTGAGCTTCGTTCTTCATTCAGTTCAAATCAACTCTCATCTTCTTCACTATGACATTTAAGAACACATCTGATAAAGATAAAGCTTTTATTGATTTCTTGCAATAAACACGTTCTTAAGCTCTCTCTTTTATCATCGACTCACAACATGCTTCTTCATTCATTGCTTTCAACGAATTAAATGCTGAAATCATCATACTCAATGATATAAAAGTATGAAAGAAATGTATTTATGATCTTAATAAAGAAACAGATCATCTTGTTGAGATAAAACAACGAGACAAGAGCGAAATTCAACAGTTGAAAGCACAACTACAAGCTTTCACTGCTATCACATTCAATGTAATCATCACTGTTCTCTTGATTGTTATCTACTTTGAACAATCTAAATATCATAAAATACTCGATTCTTCAATGTTCACTGATGAAAGAAATTCTACTTGAAAGAATTGATCTCTTGACATATGAAAGAAGCTAGCAATGAACATTGACATCTTTTCAAATGAACTCTACAAGCTGAGCTACATTAACTCTCAACTAGCAGATGATGTCATTGAAGTCACTCAAGTCAGATGTGATCTCAACTGTGATAATCTCTATCTGACTGTTAATAAACTTCTAAAGAAACTAGCTCAATTATTTCATGACTTTGATAAGAAAGATAACTATCGTAGAAAATATATTAATCTGATTCAAGAATCAAAGAAATTCAGCGATTTCTTTAATCAGTTTCAACAACTATACATTTATTTAAAGTATCAGAAGAACGTACTAGTCATTGATTTAAAGAATAAAATTAACTCTTGTCTTTGAATCTTTTGAACAGCTCAGATGAAGTCACTCATCAACATTGATGTTTCAATGAAGAGCTTGAGTAGCTTGTAAGCTAGTGAGCAACGACATCTGAATCTTAATGCGCTTGAGACGCATATGCTAGCTACTAGATGAGACGTTTGCTACAAGCTAGCTGTCAGCTGAGTTTGCATCGTTGATTAGCTTACATGCTACATAGATCAGCTACAAGCTGATTTAGCTGATTTAGCACTACTCTTCATTCTACTCGTTTATCTACTCGCTCATCTACTCTTCATTCTACTCGCTCATCTACTTTTCATTCTACTCTTCATTCTACTTGTCTATCTACTCGCTCATCTACTCTTCATTCTACTCGTCTATCTACTCGTTCATCTACTCTTCATTCTACTCGCCTATCTACTCGCTCATCTACTCTTCATTCTACTCATCTATCTACTCGCTCATTTACTCTTCATTCTACTCGTCTATCTACTCGCTCATTTACTCTTCATTCTACTCATCTATTTACTCGCTCATCTACTCTTCATTCTACTCGCCTATCTACTCGCTCATCTACTCTTCACTCTACTCGTCTATCTACTTGCTCATCTACTCTTCATTCTACTCGCCTATCTACTCGCTCATCTACTCTTCATTCTACTCGTCTATCTACTCGCTCATCTACTTTTCACCCTACTCATCTATCTACTCGCTCACCTACTCTTCATTCTACTCGCTCATCTACTCGTCTATCTACTCGCTCATCTACTCTTCACTTTACTCGTCTATCTACTCGCTCATCTACTTTTCACTCTACTTTCTATCAAACGCGTCAATCAAGCGCATAAAACACGTCAAACAGTGCTTCAAACAATGCTTTCTACATGACTTTCTACCTACTCGTCATTCTACATGCTCAGCTATCTACTCGATAATCTTCGCTTCGAGCCCTATAGGGCTGACGCTAGAGAGTTCGAAGTTTTCATCTTCTTTTTCCCTTCATAGTTTCTACTTTCTAGAACAATAACAATCAAAATATCAACATGTTCAGCTATCAACTCAGTTATCTACTCGTTTGTCTACTAGTCAGTCTACTCGCTTCAAAACATGCTTCAAAAGACGCGTCGATCAAGCGCATAACACAGATCAAACAGTGCTTCAAACAATGCTTTCTACTGAGCTTTCAATCAATCTTTCTATTGATCTTTCTACTAGTGAGCTTTCTACTGATCTTTCGATCAAGTCATCTAGTGAGCTTTCTACTGACCTTTTGATCGAGTCATCTAGTGAGCTTTCTACTGACCTTTCAATCGATCTTTCTATCAACCTTTCTATCAATCTTTCTATCAACCTTTCTATCGACTTTTCTACCAACCTTTCTATCAATCTTTCTATCAATCTTTCTATCGATCTTTCTACTGAGCTATCTATCAAATGCTCTATCAAACATTCTACATGCTTCAAAATACGCGTCGATCGAACGCATAACACGAGTCAAACAATGCTTTCTACATGACTTTCTACATGGCTTCCTATCAAGCACCCTTTATGTTTCCCTACCAAGCGCCCTTCATGTTTCCCTACCAAGCACCCTTCATGTTTCCCTACCAAGCGCTCTTCATGTTTCCCTACCAAGCACTCTACCAAGCACCCTTCATGTTTCCCTACCAAGCACCCTACCAAGCACCCTTCATGTTTCCCTACCAAGCGCCCTCCATGTTTCCCTACCAAGCACCCTTCATGTTTCCCTACCAAGCGCCCTTCATGTTTCCCT
>JAABUT010004789.1_pt1 | contig 10468 bp, 13 predicted proteins | sample 5559281 | NCBI WGS metagenome assembly JAABUT01 (sample SAMN10711880, study PRJNA513359) | rock metagenome | isolation source: Antarctica rocks | place: Antarctica: Victoria Land, Ricker Hills nord | collected 2016-01-04 | reverse complement strand
TTTGATCATATGAAGAAACGAATGACTAAAGTCTCTATTCTTCGTCATTTTGATCAGAATAGAGAGACTATTCTTGAAACAAACTCATTCAACTACGTCAACGATGACATACTTTCTCAGTATGATAACAAAGAAACATTGCACTCGATGATTTACTACAGCAAGAATCTGAGTCTCGCTGAGTGCAATTACGAGATCTATGACAAGAAACTACTAGCAATCATTTGTGTCTTCAAGCATTGATGATCTGAGCTGAAATTGACTGAGTTACTCATCAAGATGTTCACTGATCATCAAGCTTTAACATCATTAATAAAAGATAAAGAGCTAAGTAGATGTCAAATGCGCTGAGTACAAAAGCTCATCAACTTCAACTTCAAAATCATGTATCGTTCAGATAAACAAAACATCAAAGTCGATGCATTGACTCGTCGAGTCGATTCAGTTTCTAGAAGTCTCGAGAATGAACGATGTTGCTATCAGCGAACTACAATTCTCACATTGAATCGAATGAAAATCGCTGATCTAGAAGAGAAAGAGAATGATGAATCAATTTATCGATTGATTCTAGAAGCTAACAAAATCAACGAGAATTGTATTCTACTTCATGAAGTTGTATTAAAAGATGAAGTTCAATACAAAGATACTAAATTAAGAAATTGTCGAGTTCAGAATGAAATACTATATTGAGATGATCTTTTATGAGTTTTCTTCAATGAACATCTTCAAATGAAGCTAATTCGAAAAGTTCACAATCAATCTTCTATTGATCATTTCGAAATTCTCAGAACGATAGAGATCATAAGAAGATACTACTATTGATCTTCAATGCAAAAGACAATAAATCGATATATTCGAAACTGCTACATTTGTCAGCGATCAAAGACTTCTCAAGATAAATTCAATGAAGTACTATATTCTCTATTCATACTTGAACAATAATGAAAGAACATAGTCATGAATTTCATCATTGACTTATCTCTTTTGAAAGACAAAAACATCATACTAACAGTGATATGTAAACTGACAAAGAAACGACACTATATTTCTTGTTCTACTGATGACGAAGAAATCACAGCAAAAAAAACAGCTGAGCTAATGCTTCAGTGAATATATCAAATACACGATTTATTCGATTTCATTGTTTTGAATCGAGACTCTCAATTTATCTTCATTCTATGAAAGTCTCTTTGCAAAAGACTGAGCATTAATCTTCAATTATTCACTGTTTATCATTCTCAAATCGATGATCAAAGTGAATGAGTCAATCAGAACGTCGAAAGATATCTTTGATCTTTCTGTTTGTACATGCAGAATGACTGAGCTAAGCTACTACTCATGATCGAGTTCATCGACAATAATGCTCTGTTCTCAGTCATCTTCTTGATCTCTTTCTTTCTAAACAAAGACTTTCATTCTTGTATGAGCTTTGAACTCGATGTCAGCAAATATGAAAGTTCTCGTGAATGCTTGCAGACAACTAAAGTCGAGAATATATCTGAACATATGAACAAAACATTGAAGTTTGCTTGCGAGTCGCTAGTCAAAACACGAGAACAAATGATGAAACAAGTCAATAAGCATAGAAAAGAAGTTGATTACAAGATTGAATCAAAGATGTTTCTGAATGAAAGAAACATCATTACAGCGAGATCTTTCAAGAAGCTAGATGACAAAATGCAATCTAGATCTTGTTGACTCTTCATATAAACTGAAATTATCAGAGTCTATGCATGTTCATGATGTATTTCATTCTGATCTGCTTCGCTCTGTCGTCAACGACTTCTTGTCTGATCAAAAGAATGAACTCTCAGATTCAATAGTGATAAACGATGAAGACAAATGAAAAATCGACGATATATTGAATTCTTGTCGATATTGAAGATGACTTCAGTATAAAATCAAATGAAATGACTATAACAATGATCTCAATTGATACAACGCTGATGAAGATGAATTTATGAACGCTCAGAAGATAGTTGACGATTTTCATATTCAATATTCGAACAAATCGCGTTAGAAGCACTTTCAACTATTCAGTCAATCAGAATTTAATGAGTCTGAGTCTGTGAAATCATGATTGAACAATCAATTGAATCGAGCAGAAAATACATTCATGCAAACATGAATCATCGAAGAAGAGAAATAATATCATGATTCTAGTCTTGTCAGATTTATTCTTGCTTCATCATCTTGACTAGTCTCTATTGAGTCTAGCGTCGACTGAGAAATACACATATGTAGTTAGCTTCTTTTCTGTAACTATCTTTCTTTCTTAGCATTTATCTTCTAGTTAAATGATACTCATATTGACTCGCTCTATGCTGATCTCTAACATACATAGAGCATAATCTTTATGCTGATTTCTCTCTTAGACTCAAGAGATTACTCAAAGAGTTTTCTTGTGACAGATTCACAGTTCAAGATGAACGAGATCTCTCACTACTTAGATTTTGACAGTTTACTTCTTAAGCACGAGTTGCAGACGTTTCATCTGTGATATGCATATGTATTGCAGTCAATTTCTTCTTTAATTACATTGATATATGCTACTGTTCTCTCAAGCTATACAGATGATGTCTTCAACTAGAAATTGATTCTATCATCAAGACATTTGAGAGTCAAAGCTCAGTGAAGAAATGAGATTCTTGAGATTAACAGTCATCATCATTGTATATCATGTTTCGCAGATGCTCACTTCACTTGTAAAGCATGCAACTCATCTGTTTCGCGTTATCTGTAGAAATCTTTCTCATGCAAATTGATTGTATCTTGCAAAGATGTTCATATGCTACACTTTTAATCAGACAGCATAGTTCAATCATTCTCTACTAACTCGCTTATGTTTCTCTTCTTTTAACGAAGTCTTCTCATCAGCGTATTGCTTACATATAGAATGTCTGTGTCTGAACGTCTGTTAAACGATATTAATGAGACTCTTGAGTTTGCTCATGTTGAACTTAACAAGACTCGTGAGTTGCTTATGTTGTAGTAACAGACACGCAGTCTTAACAAGATTTATACATAGTTAGCATGTAGATTTAAAGAATGTTCATGATTTAAATTCTTTCTGCTAATCATTCTCAACAGATCAAATGCAAGAATGTTCTGTCTCAGTTTTTATTATCATGACGACAAGATGCTGAATTGAATGAATTTCATAAGCAATTTCTCTTGTAATTCTGCGTTCTATTTGACTTTCTCATCTGCGTGAAGATTGCTTTTGTAGCATGCGCATTGAGATTATCAAAGTCTGCGCGATCGCGAAAACTCTGCACGCGATCAACGCACAACACTTCATCATCACGCAGCATCTCAATGTCATTCAAACTTTTAATAATTTCTAGACTTTACTGTAGCTAGACAGTAGATTCGTAGTCAGCATTGCATACAGATGAGTTTCATTGCTGATTAATAACTTATCTAAATCAACATAAAATAATCATTGAAAATTTCTAATTAAAAAGAAATCAAATGTTAATAAATTCTGTAAATAATTGATTAATATCATCATTGAAGATTTAAATATTGAAATCTGTTGTTTCAAAAGTAAATAGTTAATCAACATTTTACAAATTTGAATTAAATGAAATCTGCAAAATGAAATGAAAAAACTTAAACTTAATTGTTACATTAACAATCATCTTGAAGAGACTCATGAATCAGAAATCAGTGAATAAATTCATTGAATCTGCTCAATTCATTGAATCTACTTTCATAGCAAAGCAAAGCACTTAAGTTGATCTCAATCAACTTCGCTCATTTCAATCAACTGAGACAAAGAAACTCATTAATATTGTCATGATCAAAGTTGCTGCATATCAAACTTTAGTCAAGAATAAAAAGATCAAGATCTTCTTCTTGATCATTAATGAAATCAATAAAGTGCTTAGCTCAATTGAAGATTTCGCGAAACTGAATAAAATAATTTCTGTCATGTCATTAAATAAACTGAAGAAGAAGCTTTCAATAATTTATTATAACTTTCTGAATGTTTTTGATAAAGAAAAGACAACACAGTTGTTTTTGCATCAATCATATGATCATAAGATTGAATTAAAAGATAAGAATCAGTCTTTTAAAAGTCAATTATATTTCATGTCAAGTCACAAATTGCAAAAGATTAAGAAGTATTTAAAAGAGAATTTAAAGAAGAAGTTTATTACATTTAGCAAAGTTCTCTTCGCTTCATTAATACTATTTGTTAAAAAGAAAGATGATAGTCTTTACTTTTGTATAAATTATTGAAAACTGAATGCTCTGATTAAAAGAAATCATTATTCAATATTCTTGATAGATGAAATATTAACTTGAATTCAAGACAGTAAGTATCTGACTTGATTCAACATTATCATCACGTTCAATAAACTGCACATGAGTTCAGAAAGTAAGAATTTGACTACTTTTATTACTTTCTTCAATGTTTACAAGTATAAAATAATGCTATTTGAATTGATCAATGAACTTACGTCTTTTCAGCATTATATCAATAATGTATTGTTTGACTGTCTGCACAAGTTCTGTCAGACATACTTGAATGATATTCTCATCTATAATAAAATCTTGAAAGAACATAAAACTCATGTAAAAGAAGTGTTAAATAAGCTTTGCAAAGTTGACTTGCAGATAAACATTAACAAGTGCAAATTTAAGATTCAGAAAATCTCATTTCTTAAATTACTGATATTCATCAATAATCTGCAAATGAACTTTTGAAAAGTAAATGTAATTTGAAGTTGAAAAGTGTCTTGATCATTGACTCATATGCAGATTTTCATTGACTTCTGCAATTTCTATCAATGATTCATAAAGAATTTCTCAAAGATCATTCAACTCATGATAAAGCTGACTTGAAAAAATTATTTCTTTGAATGAACAGAGATTTGTCAAATGATCTTTGAAGAATTAAAGTAATAGATGATGATAGTTCTCATTCTGAAGCATTTCAACTTAATCAGAGAAGTTATTCTGAAAACTGACTTCTTGAACTATGTCAACAACGAAGTATTATCTCAGTATAATGATGAAGACATTCTACATTCAATGATCTTTTATAACAAGAACATGATTTTCGCAGAATGCAATTACAAAATCTATGACAAGAAATTGCTGATCATCATTTGCTGCTTGAAGCATTAATACTTCAAATTGAAATGTATAAATATTTTAATTAAGATCTTCATTGATCATCTGAATTTAAAGTACTTCATGATCATTAAAGAACTGATCAGATGACAAGTTAAATAAGCTGAGAAGTTATCTGAATATAACTTCAAGATCATATATCAATCAAGAAAACAGAATCTGAAAGTTAACACACTGATCAGAATGTCAGATGTCAAGTCAGTTAAAGTAAATGATGATCATAAGTTATATCAATATCAGATGCTATTATCAAAAGATAGATTTAAACTTCAATCAATAGAAAATAATCAGAAAGCTGATCAAGATCTGATTCAAATCTTGCTCAGATTTAACTCAGAATCTAACTCAGATTCAAAACTTGAATCAAAAGTTAATCAAAATTTGATTGAAAAGATGATTTCTATTCAGAATCAGATTATAGTTGAAAATTGAACAAATCAACTGTGCTTTAATATTCAAATAATCATGAAACAGAACAGAAAGACTTATCAAGATATTAATTTAGACAATTGCAAAGTACTTAATGAAGTACTTTGAAAAGATAATAGATTATGAGTTTCTCAATCAATGATTACTTTATTGATAAAAGAAGCACATGATCTTTTGATCAATGATCATTCTGACATGAATCAAACATTGAACTTGCTGAGACAATCATATTGCTGATCGAAGATGAGAACAATGATTAAGCATTACATTCAAAACTGTTACGTTTATCGTAGATCAAAAGCATCAAGAGATTGAATCAATGAACTGCTGAAATCATTGCTCATACTCAAGCAGCAATGATAAAACATATCATTAAACTTCATTATTAATCTATCAGAAAGTGATGAAAGCAACGTAATTCTGACAGTTATAAATCAATTGTTTAAGAAGCAACACTATATATCATGTTGATCAGATGATGAAGAAATCTTTGCAGAATAAACAGTCAAACTATTGTTGATCTGAATCTTCAGAATTCATGAACTATCAAGATCAATAATGTTCAATCGTGATTCATAATTCATATTGATTGTCTGAAAGTCTTTATGTCTGAGATTAAACATCAAGATGAAACTATTCATCAATTATCATTCTCAGATCAATGATCAGACAAAAAGAGTGAATAGTCAGCATTCTTTCTGAATAAGAACTTTCACTTTCATATGAGCTTCGATTTGAACTCAATTGAATATGAGACTACTTAAGCTAGAATTGAAGCAGACAAAGCAAAGAATATATTTAAACATATGAAATGATCACTAGCATTAATTAAGCAAGTCTTGATAAAAGTCAGAATCATAATGAAGAAATAAATTGATAAACATTAAAAGAAAATGATTTATAAGATAAATGACATGATGTTTCTGAATTTTAGAAACATAATAATCTCATGATCATCAAAGAAGTTAAACAATAAAATGCTAGAATTCTTTAAGATTTTGATTAAGATTGAACATGTTTATTGACTGAAATTATCATTGACTATGAAGATACATTCAAAGTTTGCATCAAATTTGCTGCAATTAAATTTAAAGAATTCTCTGAATGAACAATGAAATGAATCATCTGACTTTATAGTGATCAACGATGAAAATGAATGAAAGATGAAGAATATACTGAATTTTAAACATTATAAATGAAATAAATGACTACAATATTATGTCAATTAAAAAAAATACAACATTGATCTACATTGATACAACGTCGATGAAAGTGAATTCAAAGAATGTCAAAAGATTATAAATGACTTTCATGAACAATATTTGAACAAGTTAAGATAGAAATCGACTTAAGAAAGATTAATCAAACTGCAACAATGAGAACATTACTAAATGAAGAGAAAGAATAATGTTGCAATCGTGCACTTTGAATTAATTTAACATAGATCATGTCAGACTATCATAAACTAGTATAAAGCTGATGTTGACACGCTAGCGATCTAGCGTGTCTTCATGAGTAAAACTCACGACGTGTTGCATCTTTTTTCTTCTTCAGCTTTGAACTTCTAGTTAGAATACACTCATATGATTCGCTTTATGCAGACTCATAACAGTCATGAAACTTAGAGTTTTCATTTCTCTGATTGCATGAAGAGTCACATTGTTGACATGATGTGATATTCATAATTTCAATATACATAGATTTCAAAGTAGCGTAATTTACAAGGTTTGATTTTAAATATGTTGTGTTGTTGTTTTTATGTGAGATCTTTTGTAGAGCTATGTTACATGATCGAGATATCATTCTGTCATAAATTTCACATTCAAAATATGTGTCGATGATTGCATGTTGAAGAGCGAATCATCTTATTTCTCTTCACATTTCATCAAATAATTTTTCACCTTCTTTAAACACGGCTGAGCTATTCTCGATTCTCATACCTTCATATGTCAAAAGTACGCCCAGGCGTTCTACCTTCAGTCGATTCGTCATTCATGATGCACCTGCCCAACTATTCAGTGTCGTCGCTCACAATGAGCAGCCTTCGCTTCCTGAGAGCTTGCTACCATACAGGCGCAGGCAACACCGTCCGAAAACCCACAATAGCCTCTGTGAAGACTCACACCATGGGTCAATCTTTGTCCGAATACCTTCGCATGAAAGTTCACCCTTTTATTCACACCAACCACTGGTCTCGAATTGTAGTCAAAGGCGAACACCAAAGAGACCCTTCAGTGGTCCGCCATCGAGAAGAAAGACAAACCATGCAATTGGCAGCGCCCCACAGTCTCTGTGACTGGCTCCAAGACGCTTCATCTGCATTGCTTTCCTGGTATTGACTACGTACAGCATTACGCTGCCATCACGGCCACGTATCTCTCCTTAAAGAGCGGACAGCGGAATGTTGTGCAGTACACTCTACCCTCTGAACATGAATGCTTGGAACCCCTCTTGAGTTCGAATCTCGCAGAGATGGATGCTGTTGATATCATCGTCGTTGGTTACGTCCACGGCCTTGAGCGTTGGACTCGAGGCCCGTGGGAAGGTAGCACCAGCAATAAACTTTTCTCGTGGAAGAAGACCACCAGCCGGCGAGGCTACCGCATTGCATTCTTGGGCTGCCGCGTCAGCTTTTGGGGAGATGTGGCAGGAAATATGGTTCGAGCACTGCAGAGACTGAACGGCGCAAGATGCGTACTATACATTGGCAAGCTGGGAAGCCTTCGCGCTGAACATGTCCCCAATCACTGGCTTGCAACGGGCTGCCAGAGTGTCATTCGCGACAAGTTGGTAACTTGGGCGAATCCACTCGAACCTCAGCTGAAGCATTCTCCAAGCGTTGCGTACGGAGTTCATTGTACCCTAGGGTCTGTGCTAGAGGAAACAAAAGACTGGCTGGTTGACTTTGTCGATCCAGAGATTGGACACATGGCTAAAGCTTCGTTGGATGAAGGCACGGAATTTGAATACCTTCACATAATATCCGACAATCTAGCTCCAAAGTACATACACGACTTATCAAATGAACGTCTAGCCGATGTTCTTAAAGATAGAAAGAGGTTAGTTTCTAAGATTCAGGATACCTTAGGCCGTTTCTTTGATCATTGGTCACCAATTTGATGCACTGCTCGAAGGTTGCAATGAGATTCGAAACCATAGATTGCATATTGCCACCTTCATAGCGAATGATATGTATATTTAACGAAGGCAACCTATCGCCAGGTCATCCCCACGTACGCATGCTGTGACTGCTGATTGGCGCAAAAGAGACAAGTCAAAGATCATGCAGCAACTCTGCTCTCATACTGACTCGGACCCTTGGTACACTCCGCTGTAACCATCTACAGGCTCACTCATTTGATGAAACGCCATCTGCGCCAAGCGAGCATCTCGAAATAAAAGCAAGCCATGCGGGTTCATGATCTGCAACATGGCGCTCACCGCCCCTTTATACCCACTGTCCATCAATCCCGCGCTCAGCAATGCTCCGGAACGAAACAACGAGCTGCGCACAAAGATTTGGCCCACTAAAGACAAAGGTGTATCAACAGTCTCGTTAAACTCCACTAGATAAGCGTCTGACTTGAGCATAACTGACTCTTGTTTCCATGCATATGCTTCTCAAGCATCGCAGGATCGTCGAAGAGAGTCAAATGGAATTGCGCTGGGAGGTCCTGGAATTGCTTGTGTTGTTTGATGAACGGAACTTCCACGGTTGACGCGTTCAGACGCAGGCTATTGTCGAAGTCAACGCTGCCCGGAGAAGTTCATGTCTTGATGCGTTTGAGCGTCAGGTCCACGCCGCACGGTTGTGCCTGGATCTTGGCGGATCGAACATTGCCGATGATTTTAGGGATGACTGAGCGGTCGGGGAGTAAACATCTGATGGGTACAGCGCCAAGAACACTGTAAATGTGTTAAGAAGATCGACAAATTGAAGGCTGGCCTGGAAGTGAACCGTGCTAAGCTCTGCAATGACAGGGCACACCTTTTTCTCCCATACTCGAGTCAGTCTCGTATAAAGACTGTTTGAATTGCTGTTATCATGCATACCTTCACGTTAGGCGATTACAATTCTTTACCAAAAGTCTTTGTTGTAGTACAGTATCAATTCCTTGACAGCATTCGGCACATTTTCTTGTAACCTGAGCAAGTCCGTTCTCGTTCAACAAATCTTTCTTCCTTCGACCTTGATGAACGTATGAAGAAGTGATGAGAATAGGTTAGAGATGTGACGAAGCTTCAACGCCTCAAGGCTAACATTCACATGATGTTATTGTAGATGCAGATGAAGAACATGAAAGATGACGGTGACGAAAATGAAGAAGAACGAGAGTAGGGCACGAACATGTTTAAAACATGTTTTTTGACTACCTTCTTTAGGCTAGCTCAAAGCGTGTTTTATACACGCTTTTTGATGAGGTTTAAAATATAGGGGTTATATTTATAGTAGCAAGTTAATAGAGGGGTTAATTTGCCTGTAGGTTGACCCCTTCACCATGTAAAGGAAGCTTCAAAAGCACCTGACCGTCGCTATTCAAATACTCGTTGAGGTTCTCGCTCGAAGGATTCAGCCTGAACATAGCAATTTCCTCCTTCACGGCACTGAACAGTAGCAAGCCTTCCAGGTACGATTATCTGCTGGAAGTTATCGACGACGAGCTGGTTCAAAGGCCTACCACCACGTTGCGGAGGCATTGCTGGAGGTCTGCAAGACTGCAAGCAGGTTAGCTAGTAGAACTGACGACAGCGAGGGGTCAACAGCGAGGTGAACCTTCCTATCATAACCCATGTCTAGCTTACATAATAAAAAACCAAAAAAGCGAAGCAAAAAAGCCGCTAAGAGGTATTATACATGCTTTTTGTAGAAAAAGCGGTTTTATTCGTGCCCTAA
>JAABUT010004788.1_pt1 | contig 10469 bp, 11 predicted proteins | sample 5559281 | NCBI WGS metagenome assembly JAABUT01 (sample SAMN10711880, study PRJNA513359) | rock metagenome | isolation source: Antarctica rocks | place: Antarctica: Victoria Land, Ricker Hills nord | collected 2016-01-04 | reverse complement strand
CCACCCCAAACAGAGGGGATGTAGGGGTTGCTGTTACTAACAGCATGGTTATCTTCAATGGGCGTTTGATTGCAGAGCACTCATCAAGTACCGTCAGGAGACCTCAGCCGAGCAGCAAGAGGCCGACAAGCCTTGCGAAGAGACTAATGGCAAAGCGCCCCCTCCCCCACCCTCCAATGACCCCTCCCGGCACCCCTCTCAGTCACAGGGGCCCCGTGCCGGCAAGTCTCACAATCAGCGCAGCTCAACCTCAAGCCCTCAGACTCAGAGCAAGTCAAAGTCTCAAAATCAGGATGTTGATTGCAATGGTGAGGCTCATAGCACTCATCTGGAGCATGCAGAGGAAGGTATGGGAGATAAGATGGCTGACACGCTGAGTACAATTCATACCCCTAATGCTGCTGATGACCGAGGCTTGACAGGATCTCCTGAGCAGTCATCACATCAGTCACCAAATCAGTCATCAACAGTCTCATCCGCAGCTTCTCCTGAAGCTTCTCCAGAGAAGGTGTCTAATCACAGGGACAGCCATGTGATTGACATGCCTTCTGACAGACAGCATGCGCTGCCTCCACCTTCTTGCTCAGCTTCCTCAGTGCATGGCGCATCTCCTGCTCCCGCCAAAAGTTCCCGCCAACCAGCTTCCGCCAAAAAAGCAGACATTCAAGATCTGAAAAACATGGAGGAGGGAAGCCACGGCGCTGACAATCAGAAGGAGCAGAAGATGAATGGGGAGCGCGACCCAGGGATGCAGCACAGCAGGATGTCATCGCGCAGGAAGCTGAATCAGGATGAGTTTTTCAGGAAGGACTTCATGTTGGCGCCAAGCTCGTATGCCTGTGAATATGAACCTGACATTGCGCCTGACAAGCTGGCAGATATTTACACAGGTGTGTATCATTTCTCCGTGCTGATGTCATGTATTTTGAGTTGTGCAACTGAGATATGTCTGAGATATACATCATTCAGCATCTCTGCAGTTGTCTCTGCATTTGCTGTGCGTGCGTGAAATGATGCTTTCCTGTCCACACAACATGTGTGCCAATTTTTGGGAGACATCAACGCTGCTGTTGTGTCATCTGGTTGTGGAAAGTGCTGTTCCGTTCTTTTCAGCTGGCTGTATCACCTCAGCTGTCGTCACCACGTCAGGCCATGCAGTCAGTCATTGCACTGTGGCAAAAGAGTATGTCACGCTTGCTTGCTTGCATTTATGCATCCGCTTATTCATTCATCTATGCGTTCTTTTTTCAGTTGTCCTTTCATTCACTCATCCATTCACTCGTTGATTCACTTGCTGTTACATATGGCAAGCACTGGTTCTAGCTGATCAGTCTTTGGCATATCATCTGCCTAAGCTCTTTCTTTCTCAGGGCCAACCTGGGACTGTGCATCGTTGAATTCCAGTCAAAGCTCATGTTCTGTTGCTGACTGTGCCATGCGCTGCAACTGTACACACCAAGATTCAAAGCATGAAGACTGTGCTGTGCAGACGGATGTGCTGACCACCAGGAGAGGATGTCACATCCTACGATTATCGACTGTGTGCTCTGTTTCAAACATACACACCCAAGTTGTAAAGCATGCAGCTCACTGGATGCAGGTTGTAATGAGAGGGTGCCACGGCCAGCGCTTACTGACTGTGTGCTCTGTTTCGAACATATACACATTCAAGTTGAACAGCATGCAGCTCATTGGTTGCATGCAGGTTATAAGGAGAGGGTATCACGGCCTGAGGTCACGGAAGCTTCAAGGTTTGCAAAGTATGCCATTGCGGCGTATGGCGCAGCAGGCTTCCAGTATCTGCACCAGACCTCGTAAGCTTTGCTGCCTCTTGACAAGCTTCCTCAGTTGAGCTTGTCTACTGATCAAATGCTGCCTTGCTGCATATCATGCATAGAGTTCCCAGTATCTGCTGCAGAGCTTATATCGTGTACTCAAGACACACTCAGTTTGCGCTGCTCCCTTCTGTACTCATGCTGATATGCTGCATTGTTGGTAGGGTCCTGCTAGGATGCAACCTGCATGTGCTGTGCTGCCAGTAGGAGCAGAAAGCTGTCTGTTTCTGCACCCAAACCTTGCAAGCCCTCATCACATTCTGCAGTGAAGCAGCTGCAGTTGGCACTGCATGTCCCTATTTGTATGTCTGTTGACTGACTGCACAGCAAATGTGCAAGGAGGCGCCAAAGCCCCATACATCCCGGTTATCGATTGACTGCATAGAAATCATGCAGGAACATAAAAAATAATACACATGCTGTCTGCCGACTCACTGCACAGCAACCTTGCAGGAAGGTGAAGAACACATACAACCTGTTGAAGAACCGCGGCAAGGATGCGTACAAGGCCAACAAGCTGATGAGCAGCAAGATCCAGAGCCTGGAGCAGCACCTGGACTATGAAGCCATCATCCAGATTGCTGAGATTGATGACCAGGACCTCCTGTATCTCAACTTTGACAACCAGGCTCTGGGTGAGCACTCTTTCATTTTGTCTTTTTGACAGTCAGGCTCTGGGTTAGCACTCTTTCACCTTGTGTTTTGACAGTCAGGCTCTGGCTGAGCACTCTTTCACCTTGTGTTTTGACAGTCAGGCTCTGGGTGAGCACCCTTTCCTTTTGACTTTTGACAACCAGGCTCTGGGCTAGCACTCTTTCATTTTGTGTCAACAGTCAGGCTCTGGGCTAGCACTCTTTGATCTTGACTTTCTGACCACGCTGCCTATGACCTCTGTGCACGTAGCTGACGGGTGTGCAGGAGCCGTGTCTGCATCACCTTATGTTCAGCAGCTGTGCATTGTCTGCTGGTTGTTTGTAGTGTTAGCGTGCTGACAGTATGTCTTGTACGACAGTATGTTTAACCCAAAAAGTGGCTGCATTATTGGTAGTTGCATGTAAATGCACAGCCTTCTGTCTGGCAGCAACCCTGCTCTCATCATTCCTCAACTGCAGTGTACCTTGATGTAGTCCATCAGCCCTTCGAGATGCAGAAATGTCACCTTTCTTGTGAAAAGGGCCTGTTGCATAAGTACAAATCTAAACTTAGATATGCCTGGGGAGTAGTACCGGGCGTTTCTACCTTAGCGGGGTGTCTCAGGAGCTGCCTTGCATGCAGGTGACTCGCCGTACCTGCTAGCGCTGCACAGGAGGACTTGTGCATTTTTGACTGCTATGCATTGCTACAGCCCATCCCAAGCATCAGTCTTCACCAGCAATGTGCCTTAATGTAGTCTGTCAGGAGGTTGACGACATGCAGGTGATCTGCCGTACATGCTAGCGCTGGACAGGCCGACCAAGAGTGTGGTGTTGTCTATCAGAGGCACGGTGTCTGTTGCTGATCTGGCCACAGACATGCTGGCTGACCCTGAACCCATGGAAGAGTGGCTGCCTGATACCATGACTGAGGTACACTTATCATGACTGATACCATGACTGATGCCATGACTGATATCATGACTGATATCATAACTTGGTACCCTGACTGAGGTGCAGCTGGCTCAAACAAAAAGCTTCAGTTGCTGCTGCTGAAGCTCGTTTTGCCTTGCTGGCTTAGTCAGCCTGCACGGGTAGAAACGTTTCCTGCTGCAGCACCACCCGAGGCCACAAAACTATGAGTGGAAATCAATGGCAGCAATCAATGCAGCTCTTGCAACTGCTGCTGCAGCTGCTGCTGTCGTGGTTGTCCAAGCAAGCATCAAGGCCGCATTGAGAGCAGCCTGGAATGCTTCAGCATGGCCTCATTTCAGCCTGGGTCGCTTCACCACCAGCAAGAGAAGATTGCACAACTCACTCTGACTCTGCACGGTACAGGAAGAAGAGTCGTGCATTGAGCAGGGGCCCAGAAGGGCGCATGCCGGCATCATGGCAGCAGCCACAGCAATCTGGAAGGACCTGAGGCAGCACCGCATCCTGCCTGCCCTGCTGAATGTGTCACCAGACTCTGACGATGAAGACAACCCTGAGTACGACATTGGAGCAGGTATGCAATCATCATTTCTGGAGAATCATCCACACATATATATATATATATATATATAGGTTTTGCATGAGATGTGTTAGGAGGGCATGAGATGTGTTAGGAGGGCACAAATGGTGGAGGTAGACCTTGAGTAGTAGGGCATTGGAGCAGGTGTGTTACATGTTGCATCGGCTCTCAGAGTGTGTGGGTGTGTGTGTGCGTGAGTGCGTGCGTGCGTGTGTGTGTGCGTGTGTGTGTGTGTGTGTGTGTGTGTGTGTGTGTGTGTGTGTGTGTGTGTGTTACATTTTGCACACATACGTCTGTTAGAGCACGTAATCAAGACTGCTGACGCCACAGCATGCAAAGGTGCATTAACTGAAGCCTGCCTGCTGCTGCACAACTTTACTAGAGCAGACTTTTGACAATTTGCAGTCCCTGTAAAAAGACCACAGAATCAAGACAACCTTTTGGTTTCCTCTTTTTACAGAGATAATGAGGTGACTGTGAGGCGTTGTACAAAGGCTTTGCTGGACCAAATGGTGCAATCAAGCACGGTATTGCAAGGGCTATAATTGTTGTGTCAGCAGTGAACTGCACAGCATCGACCAAGCTAGCATTGATATCAGTCCTGATGCCAAAACTGATGCTCAGAGTTCAGTCACGTGACAGACCGTGCAGACACATCTCCGCTGATCTCATTTTTTGTAAAGCTGCAGGAGAGCATGCCATGTCTGGGTAGGCATATGGATGTGCCTACTACACAATCAAATCATGAGTCAGTGTTGTGACAGCCACATGCCCGTTACTAGCCAACACAGCATGGCGGCAGTGCATGTTAGGATTCAGGGTTTATGTAAGTGCAGGTGAACATGATGGCTTTGATGAGGCCTATGGACCTGATGATGATCCAGCGCCAATGCCAGAAGATCAGCGCCTCCCCGCCCCCCATGAGCAGCCGGGGGCCCACCACAAGAAGGAGCCGATAGCACCAGCTGATGATGGTGAGTGTGGCACTTGACAGCATGCACATGATCCCACATCTGCACTGATTGTCTCAGAGACATGTGTTGAGCGTTGAGTGCTCATTGTATGTTGGTTTTTCAAACTTTGTTTGATGCCCCTCCCCCCCCCTAATGAGTCCCAACAACAGGAAATGGAAATTGACAGACTGCTCGGTCGGCTGACTGGTGGGTCAGCTGGCTGGTTGGTTGATTGACGGATGGACTGGTAGCTTGCTGGCTTGGTTGGTTGGTTGATTGGTTGGTCCATTGGTTAGTTGATTGGTTGGTTGATTGGTTTGTTATGCCAGCAAGGTGCAGAGGTACCACAAAAGTGCCAAGTCCACCTGCTGCTGGCGCTCCCTTGATGTTCAGACCTTTTGGGACGACAGTCACTACCACCTGCCAATGTCAGTTGTACTGTGTGGACCCACATCCGGACACAAGTGCTGAAACTTGCAGAAGCAGACAACTGTACATGTCATGACTGTCCTGAGGGTTAGTCTGTGGTCTGACATTGGAGCAGCCAACGGTCGATATCAAAGCAATTTTTTCCATCAGAGAGAGAGGAGCCCGGTGTAGAGGACACCGGGCCTGTCGTCACACCTGCCTAAAGTTTTCTCAAGGCAGAAATAAGCAGACATGCATCATGCTGTTGCAGGTACACATGGGCATTCACCAAGGAGGCGTCATGCTGATGATGCTGAGACACGCGAGGCCAGAAGGCAGGGCGAACACACAGAAAGGCAGGCGTCTATGAACCCTATCACGCTTGTGGGTAAGGGTCTGCATGCCGGCGTCAGTTCCCTACAAGAGGTGCCCCAGCAGGCCATTGGTCACATGATGGGCGGAGTCAGCGGTGGTCACAGCTCTCAGAGGCACCTTGCAGAACAGGCCACCGCAGAGGCTGCAGGCAGCAGCCCTCGCAAGGCTGCTGGACACAGCCCGCATCGTCAAGCCAGCGCCAAAAGCCCTCAGAGGAGGAGAAGGCGGCAGGCGGCAGCTGTAAAGAGGAATCAGAATGCAGCTGCTGCTGCTGATGATGCCCCAAAAGCCCGGGGAACTGGCAGGCAAATGGGATCAGACCATCCTGAGTCAGATGGCTCAGCAGGTGGTCATCCGCAGGATCAATCTGATGTTTCCTCCGGCCTTAGGGGCTGGGACAAAGTCAGAAAGGTAGTCAGAGGTACACCAATGGTCAAGTCCAGAGGTGATGGTGATGAACGAAGCGTCCCCTCCCTGGCTTCTTCTTCACCACCGCAGGAGGGAAATCCAGAAACTCGGGAACTGAAGCGTGACTCAAGTTCTGGCGGGAGCTTGAGCAGGAACACCACAGGCCCTATGCAGTATATGTGGAGCAGGGGAGGGAAGATGGCAGCTGTGTTAGCCATGATGGGCAGCAGGGCCAATGCAAGATATGGGTCCGACGAGGGTGGCTTCCAGGAGAGGCATGTGTCTCATGACAATGGCCCATGTGATGTCACATCCCAAGGGGCTGCAAATGCTCCTGTGGATGATGCTGTATCTCAAGCTGGAGCTAGGGATCCCCAGAAGTCAGCTGGGGCTCAGGTGGGTCAAAGGCAGACACCTTGCTGTTGTTCTGCATGCAAGCGCTAGCGCAACAAAGGTGCTCAACGCAGGACCTGCACGCATGATGACAAACATGGCAACACAAGACGCCTCAAAAACATGAAATGTTGGTGCAGATCCATCCGTGTATTGGCATTGATGTCTCACTGTTTCTGCAATGCTCTGGCCATTGTTCACGTCTCCAGCGTTGAGTCAGTCTCATGCCATCCTCATGTATCTATGCATGAGAAGACTCATCCAAACTGCCGTTTTTGCAGGAGTCCTCGGGTGGTGAAGAAGGTGTTGAACAGAGCAAGGACAGTGCAACGCGTAACGACTACGCTGCTGACATCATCAGGAGGGGCTTGAACAAGGAAGGCTGGAAGCTTGTCATCACTGGTGAGACTGGATTCAGCATCAGTCACCCCTTGCCACACATCTGGCCTGTCACTTTCACGAGCGCTAGGATGTTTTGCATCTTCTCTTGTTGTTTCTGACGTCTTGCAGGATACGCTTCTCTGCTACTGAATGTGCAAGTGTATTGATTTATGTATATTTCTAACACGCCTTCTGAGAAGTTTTGGATTTCCTTTTCCACACAACTTCTGATAACTTGTTCATCACACCACTTCTGCCCTGCTCTGATTGTTTTACAAGGCTGACAACGTTGTGAGTTTTGTGTAGTCCCATGGATGTCCTGGTGAGCTCAGTGCTGTGCATCAACTGCTTCCTTGCTGTTACGTCCTGTTCCTCTTCATCATTGACGTCATCTTGATCATACCTAATGTCATGTTGTTTGTGATCATCTACTGCTTCAGCTGTGAGAGCCATGCAAGCTCTCTGTGAGGTTCAGGTCGCAGTTTTTGAGTGGGAAAAGAAAGAAAATAGAAAAGATGGCGCCGTTAGGCCTTCAATACACAGAAGCTTGTGGTGATCCCAAGTTGGGCCCAAGCATCCCTTGGTGTTTTGAGTACTTGTGCCGCAGCATCAATAGCACTAGAGACAAACTCCACCTCAAGTGCAGGGCTCTTTGATGGTTTCAGCCAACAGTCCCAATCACTCATTGCATACTCTGTCTAGGGTGCAGGTGACAGTGCCAAGGCTGATGGAGCAGCCTGATAGTCTTCACAGTGATGGCTAGGGTTTCAGAGTTCAAGTGCAGGGCCTTGAAGCCGTTCAAGGTCTCAATCAAGCTCTAACCACGGACTGCAGACCCCTGATGTGCAGGCCTTTCTGGTGCAGCAGCGTTAGCAGCCTTCCCCAAGAGTTTGAGTGCGAAGTGCTCAGGCTTGCCGTCCATCGCCTGGCCACTAATCAGCCTTGTCTACTAATCAGTCTACTGATTTGTGCAGGGCACAGTCTGGGTGCTGGTGCAGCAGCCTTGATTGCCCTCAAGCTGAAGGACCGGTTCCCAGAGGTCAAGTGCTGGGCCTTCTGCCCCCCGGGGGGGTTGCTGACCCCCAACATGGCCCACTCCATGAAGCCCTTCTGCACCAGCGTGGTGGTCAACAAGGACGCAATCCCCAGGATGTCCCTCAAAAATCTGAACCGGTTTATGGAGGGAAAGCTGATGGCTTTGGCGTGCAGCAGGCTGAACGCTTTTCAGATTTTCTGGGGATCGTACGGGAAGGTGAACAGGCGGCATTTCTTTGCCAAGGAGATTTTCAGGCCCATCAGTGAGATGCCGGAGGAAGCCAGGGAGATGCTGGAAAGGTATGCATCACCCAATATTGTTGTTTCCATTCCAGTAACAATGTAAAATCTTGATGATGACAACTTTTTTATTTATAACTTTTTGTTGTTATTTTTCTGAGTCGACGTCAAGTGTGTCATGTAAAAGTAGTCTGAACTTTGGCAACTGGGACACCTCCATGACTGACAAAACACACACACTCCATCTTTGCATCAGAGCTGGTGCATGTATGTCATTGCCTGCCGGGTTCAACCCGGCAGGCAATGACTTAGTTCCATCAGCACACTCAGGGCAAGCCTTTCCTGAGCAGCAAGAACGGCCTTGCACCTTCCTGTAACTTATCCTGGCAGAGGTTTTGACTGCTATCACTCTGTAGGTATCACTGTACTAGTATCACCATACTAGTATCACTGTACTAGTGACACAGTACTTGTATCATTGCTGGTATCACTGCTAATATAACTGTTCCAGTGCCACTATACTGTCATCACTATCCTAATACTGTCACCACATCAGTTTCACTGTACTATCATCACTGTACTGCTATAGCTGTACTACTATCACTGTAGTAGTACCACAATTCTGGTATCACTGTACTGATACTACAGTACTGGTGTCACTGTGCTACTGTCAATACAGTTGTATTACTGTGCTAGTACTGCATACTGTTATCACTGTGCCGGCGTAGTATCACTGTATTGTTATCACTGAAGTACCATCACTGAACTAGTGTCACTGTGCTAGTACAGCAATATCTGTTCTAACATTGTTGTATCACCACTGTATCGTTGTGACTGCAGGTTCCAGGAGTGTACCTTGACTGATGTGAGCGCGCAAGACATGGTCCCTCCGGGACGCGTCATGTACCTGCGCCGCTTCAAGGCCTCGCCCAACGCCTGCCCCATCAAGCAAGAAGAGCACCGGCAGCGTGCCAGGGCACACAAGCCCAACACCAGCAACCTGCGGGGGCGACTTGGCACCAGCTCTGGTGATAGCTCAGGGAGTGAGTCGACCTTTAGTAAACTGAAGCAGGTGCTGAGCTCAAGCAGCTCGGATGAGGGTGTGTCTAGTCATCATCAGGAAGCTGGGGATGGGTCTGGTGACAGACAGCAAGCCGGGGATGAGTCTGGTCTCAGGCAGGAAGCTGGGTACCCCCAACAGCATTTGAGCAAGTCTGATGCACAGCAGAGTCAGCATTCCAAGTATGGCTCAGTTGACCCCAACTCAGATCCACAGCAGGAAAATGAGTCTGAGCACAGGCAGAAATGCTCTCAGCAGCAGCAGCAGCAGGGTGAGCAGTTGCCACGGCAGCAGAGGCGGTCACTGCTTCAGGTCCAGGATCACAGACACACCAACGGACTGCTTCAGTCTGGGCCAGAAGCAGGCGAGCAAAAGAAGCAAGCAGTCCCGGTTCAGCATGTGTCAGGTCATGACCAGCATCATCCTCACAGTCAGAAGCAGAGGCAAGATCAACACCCAGATCAGGGTCACAGTCAGGCAGATGATCAAAATCAGCGCGATCTGGAGGATCAGGATCAGGATGATCTAGATGAAGAAGCAGAGTACTATCGCCAGGCTGGGCTGCAGAAGCCAAAGGGACCATTGCAAGGGGTGGAATCAGGACCTGCCTCAGGGTGGGCTAGCAGGAGGAGGAAGAAGAAAACCCTTCATGAAAGCTTGCAGAAACCCAAAGACCTCTTCTGGGATGCTGTGTGGATTGAGCCTGAAGACATCATCAGAGAGGTTAGTCATTTCGTCTGTGAACAGAGGGAATTGTGCTGCCACTGATTGATGAGTCATGCTTTATTTGGGCTGTGGCATTCCTCTAGCCAAGTTGTCAAAAGCTCATGTTTTTGAGAGTTTATGACAGTGTATGACTGCACATTTTGCTCATTGTTACATGCTGCCGTCCCTGCTTTGCTCGCGCTGCCTCAGCAGAAACACTATGTCAAGGCAACAGGCAAGGCCGGCATTGAGTGCCCTGGAGCCCACGCATGCAAGACTGGGCGGCCCTTGTCAGGAACTGCTGAACCTGTCATGCCTAACTAAGGCAGAGTCATGCATTTGTCACAGGGGTTGCTTGTGTCCCCAAAGATGACTGAAGACCACTACACCATTTCTCTGCTAAGATCGCTGAAAGCAGTCAGTGAGCGGCTGGCAAGTCAAGAAGGCAAGTCAGGCAAGGAGAGCACCCAAGGATCGACTCAAGTGGCGGCTGCTGACAAGAAAGACAACTCGAGTGGTCAAGGGCTGGGG
>JAABUT010004786.1_pt1 | contig 10469 bp, 8 predicted proteins | sample 5559281 | NCBI WGS metagenome assembly JAABUT01 (sample SAMN10711880, study PRJNA513359) | rock metagenome | isolation source: Antarctica rocks | place: Antarctica: Victoria Land, Ricker Hills nord | collected 2016-01-04 | reverse complement strand
CCAGCACCGGCACCTCCAGGGCTCGCGTCCGCGCCAGGTAGCACCAGGTCGGCGAGCCATGTGTCAGACTACGCCGTGCCGTCCAGCGCTCTGCAGGTGACAGCTCAGGCTTCTTCTCCTTCTGAGCAGCCAGGGCGACGGGGAACGAGGGAGCGATGCCGGACAGCGCACGCAGCAGCTGGCGCACCTGTCCGAAGTTGAGGCCGGGCTCCAGGAACTGCGCCAGGGCGAACACGTCGCCCCTGGCCTGGCTCCTGGCATCCCACCAGCCCAGGCCGCCGTGGTTGACGATCACCAGCCCGCCGGCGTCGCATCGGTACTTCCAGCAATGCCGGGTGCTCTCGGTCTTATCGAGCTTCCAGGCCCTGCGCTCCAGCAGCGTGGCACAGCTGACCCCTGCCCTCAGGTCCTCGATCTCCTGGTCCTGTCCGCTCATCGTCCCGCATTCCCTGTTCCTGAATGCGATCCGGCAACCGCGTGCCGGGCGTGGGACAAGGGCGGGGGCGCAGCCCCCGGGAGCGCAGCGACGTACCCTTGTGGCACGTCCGGCACACGCGGTAGCAGCTTCATCATCTCAGCCCTCCTGATCTCTCCTCAGGAAGCTTCAGGGGTCAGGATGCGAATACGGCCGAGAATAAGATGCTAAGAGTTGATCGGATCAGCGTAAGTGCATGCCTACGTTGATGTGTAACCTCATCAAACTTTTTGCTGCACGCCAGGACTCTGGGTGTTCCTGTCGCTCTGTGTTATCGCAACACCCACGCAGAAAAATTTCTGACACTGCCCCGCTCCCCAGAGCAAGCTCACCGCCAGATCTAATCACCCACATAGATATATACACATATATATTTATATAATCAGATTAGGTGGCTGTTGTTTTTGAGCCATTGGTTCAACGCCTCCTCCACGATGGCTTGCTTCGAACGTCCTGTCTTGAAGTGATGTGCCCTTAGCGCGCGGCTTGCCTCGGGCGTCAGCTTAAAGTTCATTGCTGCCGGACTCTTGGGCGTGACATCCTCCAGTTGCCTCGTCACATCCGGTGCCTGGTGCTTCGGTGTCTCGGACAGAGCTGGTGTCGAAGGGACAACTACTTGCGGTTCAGCATCCTTGCCAATGGGTTCAGGAACGTAGGCAGCTCCCTTAGTAGCGGGGACGACCATTGCGAGAGGTGTAAGTGGACGTTTGCTCACGAGGTCAACTCCAAGCGTGAGGCGACGTAAGCCCAAAGTCCTTGGATCTCTGACGGGGTAGGGCTTTTTGCGTCGAGCTCGGGAGCGGTGAGGCCGTCAGTCATAGCGGCGGCGTAGTCGGTTCGATCGTGCAGCAGTGGCGAAATAACTCCATGGGGAGCCAGCGCTTCATACGCTTGGACGGTAAGCCTGACCCGGGGCTTCACACGGTTGATGATAAAGGCAAGAGGTTTCTTCAAACCATTTGCCATACCTACCGTCGATCCTGCTGCGCGGAGATCATTTGGCGATGGCTGAACGGGGATTAGAACGAGGGACGCTGATTCAACGGCGAGCGCCACTTCCGGGCCAATGGATGGGGGAGTGTCGACAACCAGGAGTTTGAACCCTTGCTTTTTCAGCTGGGGCGCCAAATCCGCGACGGCTCCTTTAAATAGAACGGGAGACTGTTCCTGCCTAGCGTCCCACCACTGGGTCATGCCCTGCATGGGGTCGGTATCAATTAGAGCGACTGGGCCTGCGCCCACCCGCTCTGCTTCGACTGCAAGATGAGCCGCTATCGTGGTTTTACCTGCGCCGCCCTTACGGCTGGCCATAACGATTATATGCATACATACACCCATATACAGATACATATGTATATCTGTCAACAGGTTTTATCTAGGGCGGGAATGCATGTCCATAGCTTAATGCATACAGATATACATATATACATTTGTTTGGAAGTGGGCGGAACTGCTGGAATGGCATTCCGATGCCCATAAGTAGACAAAGCTGGGACACGACTTTCTGGGGCGTTGTTGCACGGATTGTGAAGCTGGCGAGGTGTTCCGGTCCGACCACGAGGATCAGATCCGACGCGCGGAGACAGGCTTGGCAAACCGGATCATTTGGTTGAGCGCGGCAACAGCAATGGCGGTCTCACCCTGCTGACCAGGCAGGGTGCGGACGCTGAGCTTCGGGCCGATCAGGTGCTTGTAGCAGCCGATGGCAGTTTTCCTTCATGCAGCCGGCTCGTGAGGTGGCGCTCTATCTTGCTCGTCTTCGTCCTGCTGCGGTTGCGTTTGCAGGGTAGCCTCCAGCCCAGCGATCCGGGCGAGCGCTGCCGCGAGTTCCTGCTCGCGCTGCCTGAGATACCGCTCCAGTTCCAGCCTCTGCCAAGACTCGCCTGCGACAAGTCCGCCCTCCGCTCCTTCGACGTCCTTTGCCGCGCCTCCACCCCCTGCCAGCATGGCCGCGAGGGCGGCGGTGTCCACGGGCGGCCTCGGTCCTGACGCCGGGGGCCGCTCGTGGCGCTGTGGCGCGCCCGAGCTGTCGAAGCTTTGGATGGCCGGGAACGCCACCCGCGCCAGCACCCCGTCCGAGGGCGCCCACACCCAGCCCTGGCCCTGCCGCAGCCGCGGCAGGCCGGCGAGGATGCGCTGGCCTTCGGCCCGGTCCGCCTGACCCTCGATCCAGCGGCCCACGGCGGCGCGGTCCTGGCTGGAGGTGAGCTTCATCGAGACCAGGACGTCGGCCTGGCTCAGCACGTCCTTGTGCAGCACTGCCGGACGCTGGGTGATGAGCCACGGCACGAAGCCCCGCACCCGGCCGCGGCGCACGATCTCCTCGACCCGGCCGAGCAGGTCGTAGCCGTCCAGCTGCACCCGCTGCGGCGCCCACAAGTCCGCCTCGTCCAGCACCAGGTGCAGGGGCTGCGTGTTGCCCTCGTGCAGCGCCTCCGTGAACGCGGTCACGAAGGCCCGCCGCCCCGCGGCGCTGCCGAGGTCGGACACGTCCACCACGCAGGCGAGCGCCTGGGTCGCGACCAGATGGCCGAGGGCGGCACCCATGCCCGGGGCGAGGGCGATGTCGGCGTGTCGGCCGCCGAACACCACCACGGGGTCGGAGGCGGGGGTGGTGCCGTCGGCAGCCATGCGCAGGCCCCACCACACGCCGAGCGGATCGACGATGCAGACGCGCGCACCCCTGTCGATCAGGCGCTCGACCAGGCCCTTGGCGGCGTAGGTCTTGCCCGACCCCGAGGTGCCCACGATGGCCAGGCGCTGCTCCAGCACCGCCGCGGGCAGGACGCCCGCGACCCGCCCGGGCTTGGCGCCGACGCCGATGGCCGGCGGCAGCTCGCCGTCTGTAACGCCGGCCGCCTGGAGACCGGCACGGTGGACAGCGAGGATGCGGCTGACGGTGGGCTCGCTCACCTCGTAATGCCGGGCCATCTGTGCGGCGCGGCACCGTCCGCTCAGCACCTCGTCTACAAGCGCCGCCTGCTGTGGGCCTGACAGCTTCGGGCGGCGCCCGGACCTGCGTCCTGTCGGCCGCGCCATGCGACGGCCGATGCCGCTTCGTGCCTCGGCCGCGTCACCCTCCTGCCCGCCTTCGGCCATGCCGTGAGGTGCCGTCAAATCTTCCATATCACGTCTTTCGCAACCGAGGTCGGAAGCGTTCCAGATCAGACGCCTACCCGTTCCGTAACCAAGCCGTAAGCCTTCCGTATCTCCGATAGTTCCGCAACCATACCACAGCCGGCGTTTCCTGCTTTTCCTACTTCTTTGTCCGATAAATGTGATTCCCGGACAGAGATGAAGGTGGTAGAGAAGGGAGCGTGAGCAGATCCACGAACCCTGCCGAACTCGACGCTGACGCCGACGCCGGCGGCACCGCCCTGGTCGTCCCGGCCGCTGCGCCGACGCCGGACGCGGCCGATCCGGTCGTCGCCGACCTGCCGAGCCTCGCCCACGCCGAGATCGCCACCGCGCGGCGCTACGCCGACGCCTCTCGCGCTGCCAGCACGCAGCGAGCCTACGCCAGCGACTGGCGGCGCTTCTCGGCCTGGTGCCTCGCCCGCGGCCTCGAGACCCTGCCCGCCGACCCGCGCGCCGTCGCCGTGTTCCTCTCGACCGAGGCAGAGGCCGGATCGGCGCCGCTCACTGTCGGCCGCCGCCTGGCCGCAATTGGCTGGATGCATCGCCGCGCCGGGCTGCAGCCGCCCCAGGCCCGCGAAGGTGCAGCCGCCATCCTCGAGGTCATGGCCGGCATCCGCCGCAGCCATGGCATCGCTCCGGTCAGGAAGCACGCCGCCGACGCCGACGTGCTGCGCGACGTGCTGCGCGCCATCACCGGCGACGAACTGCGTTCGGTGCGCGACCGCGCGGTGCTGGCCTTCGGCATGGCCGGGGCGTTCCGCCGCTCCGAACTGGTGGCGCTCCGGCTGGCCGACATCGAGCGCGTGCCAGAGGGCCTGCGCGTCACCATCCGGCGCAGCAAGACCGACCAGGACGGCGCTGGCGCCACCATCGCCATCCCGGAGGGACGCAGGCTGCGGCCGAAGGCGCTGCTCGACGCCTGGCTCGAACAGGGCGGGATCACGGACGGCTTCCTGTTCCGACGGCTGGCGGCCGGGCCTGCGGGGGTCGCGTCCGCCTCGCCCATGTCGGACCGTGCCGTGGCGCGGCTGGTGCAGCTGTGCGTCGCACAGGCCGGCTACGCGGCGGCGGACTTTGCGGGGCACTCGCTGCGGGCGGGCTTCCTGACTGCCGCCGCACGCGCAGGGGCGTCCGTATTCAAGATGCGCGAGGTCTCGCGGCACAAGTCCATGCAGGTGCTCGCAGACTACGTCCGCGACGCCGAGCTGTTCCAGGACCACGCAGGCGAAGGCTTCCTGTAGCCATGCGGACCCGATCACCCGGTTCGCTATGACGCGCGTGTTTGGGGGAGGCGCACGCCTCGTGATTTGCTGGCACCAAGCCGCGCTTCAGCCTGAGGACCCGTCTGCCAGGCGTTCCCGAAACCAGACCGCCAGGACGTCCTCTGCCAATGTTCCGCCCGCGACCGCCTCCACTGTCCTGACGGCGTCCGCAGGATCGAACCGCAGGCGACAGCCGTTGTCGGCAAGGAACAGCCGCGCCGTGACCCAGGCAGTCCGCTTGTTGCCGTCCGAGAACCCGTGGTTGCGGGCGAGCCCGTAGGCATAGGCAGCCGCAAGGTCGCAGGCGTCCGGCTCGCCATAGGCCGCCAGGTTCTGCGGCCTTGCCAGGGCGGACTCCACGGCACCGACATCGCGGATGCCAGCCAGGCCGCCATGCTGGGCGAGCTGACGATCATGGACTGCATACACCACCTGCGCGCCGACCCAGCGCCACGCGGTCACTTCGCGAGGGCCCGCAGGATCTCCCGGTCCTCGTGCATGATCTCCTCGGCGAGCGACATCTGACGCTCGAACTCGGGATCGTAGGGAGTCAGCCGATAGCTGCCGTCCGGGGCCTCGGTCAGGTAGAGCGTGTCGCCCTTCTGGACCTTGAGGTAGGCCATGGCTTCCTTGGTCAGGATGAACCCGGCCGACGAGCCGACTGTCGTGATCTTGAAGCTCAGCATGACCGATCCCCGCTATATAATATCTGTTTTATAGCATGTATAGCGCCGCCGAACAGGGTGGCCAGGGCGCGCCTGACCCGGCGCGTGTTGGTGCCGGACAGTTAAGCGCTGGCAATCAGCGCCTCGACCTGCCGCGTCATCCGGGCGTAGCGGGGCAAGGACGCGCTGCGCCACTCGCTCGTGCCGCCCTCGGCCGCGGCCATGCGGGCGCGCGGCACTTCCAAGTAAACCGGGCCGAAGCTGCCCAGGAGCTGCCGCTCCCGCGTCGCGTTCCGGTTAGCCCTTCGGCTCGCCGATGGCGCGCTCGGACCGGCTACGCCCCAGCGCCGCCGTCAGCTCCTGCTCCAGCAGCTCCTGGATGAACCCGCGCACCCGCTCGCGGATGCCCGCCTCGATCGGGTCGAACCAGGCGTCTGCCGCAAACAGCCGCGTGCCGTCCGCTTCCGCTGTCGTGCTACCCTGTTCCATGGCGTGGTCTCCGCCGGCGTGCCAACGCCGGAATGGCTCGTTGCTACAAGCCGGAGACTACGCCACCTCCGTTTCCACCACACTCGCGACGGCACCTTGCGATAGCCCTGTCCATGCAACAGAGTCGCATGGCGCGAGAGGCGACCGATGAGGTATCGTCCGCGTCGATGACCCTCGTCAGCAAGCAACGGGCTACGCCCGACCTTTGGAACCGTTACAGCCGGTTGGACGCGGCCCATCAGACGGTCATGCAGCTGAAAGCCCTGTTCTGGCTTCCCAGCAACAAGACGGCGTTCCTGTCCTGCCTCACGCGGACCAGCCTGCGGGCGCCGGACGGCAAGGCGTGGTCATCGCGTTCCCTCAACCCGGTGCTGGACGACCTGATCGCCCGGAAGCTGCTGACGGACGACCTGGCCTGCCCGCCGGCCCTGCTGCATGCGGTCGCGATCGAGGCAATCGCGTCGGCGGACGGCAAGCGCCTGTGCGAAGCCGTCCGCGCCTGCTTCCCGGCAAGACCCAGGCCTGCCTACTACGGATCCCGCGAGGACACAGACGCCGACGCGGCGCACCGCCTGCTCCGGCTGGCGATCTACGCCAACGACGACACCGGCTTCATTGCCGCCTGGGACCTTCACGAGAAGGAGCCTGCGTTGCCGCCGCCGACGGAGGTCGTCGCGGCCGTGTTCGCCTTCGTTCCACTGGAACCCGACTGGCTCGCAAGCCGCCACGCCGTGATCCGGCTCGCGCTGCTCGACGCGAAGGTGTCGGCCCTTCTCTGGACCGGTGCAGCCGGCCCCGACACGGCGGCGGCGATCGCCCAATACCGGGCGGAGCGGACCGAAGGCGTGCCGCCCGTGCTGCTGTCCTACGACCTGCTCGCCGGCCGGCTGGACGGGGTTCGCCGCGGCATCGCAGGCGCCGAGGGCGCGGTGCGGCACGCGCTCGAGGGCACGGTCGCCTTCCTCGAAGCCCGCAACGCCGACGCGTTGCAGCACTACCGCGAGGCGCTGAAGCTGCATCGCAAGCAGATCGGCAAGCGCAAGGTGTTCCTCGACGACGTGCACGGGCTGCTGTTCGTGCTGGCCCTGCTCGGCGCCAATGACGCCGCGGTGCTGGCCGAGGCGCAGGCCGGCCTGGACACCGCCACACAGACGGACTCGCATTACGCCGCCGGGTTCCTCGCCCTTCAGGCGCTGGTCTGGCTGGCACAGGGGCTTGAGGCGAAAGCGCGCGACCTGGTCGAGCAACTGCAGGCGTCCAGGGTGGTCGAGCCGCTCTCTGCGGCCTGCGTCGCGCTGGCCGCCCATGCGACGGATGCGGAGCTCTCACGCAGCAGCGGCGCCGGCCTGGCCGAGCGGTTCGAAGCGCTGAAGGACACTCTGCCGCTGGTGGCGCGCCTCTACGCTGAGATATTGGCCGAGGTGGCGCTCGTGCCGGGCCCCTATGCGGCCTGGCTGGAGGATACGGCGCAGGACATCAAAGTCGCCTTCACGCGCCTGCTCGTAATGCGCAAGCCTTGGGAACGTGCGCTGGAGAACCTCGCGGCCTTTATGAACACGGGTAACGCGCCGCAGGCTACAGCCAAGCCGGCGGCGAGGTCCAAACGCTTAGCCTGGTTCCTCGATCCCGAGACGCGGCATGTCGAGGTCGCCGAGCAGGCGGAACGGGGCAGGGACGCGTGGACTGACGGCCGCCCGGTGGCGATGAAGCGGCTGCACGAGCGCGACCCGCGGCTCGACTATCTGACGGAGCAGGACCGCCTGGCGCTGCGGTTCCTTCGCAAGGAGAGCGGGGGCTGGTAAGGCGAGGAAAGCTACGCCTTCGACGCATCCCGCACGATTTCCGCCCTCGTCGGGCATCCTGCCGTGTTCGACGCCCGCCATCGCTCGCGACCGCTCGAACTGGTGCACTACCCGCTCGAGCTGGTCGTGACCGAGCAAGGCGGCGGCTACCACATGGCGCTCTCGCACACGGCGGACGCGCCCACCGTGTTCGTGGAGGCCGAGACGCCGACGCGCTATCGGGTGGTAGAATTCCCGCAGCGGGTCCTGGCCGTGCAGGAGATCCTGGGCAGGCGCGGCCTGACCGTACCCAGGAGCGCGCGCGACAAGGTCGTCGCCCTGGTGCAGCGGAGCGACCCGGCGCTGCCGATCCGCGCCGACATCGATGCGGTCGGCCCCGCCGCCACCGAGGGCATCTCCGCCCCTGTGGTCCAGTTGCTGCCCTCCGGCGAGGGGCTGTCGCTGAGTCTCATGGTGCGGCCGTTCGGCGCCGACGGGCCCGCCTACGTCGCCGGGCTGGGCGGCCGGTCGGTGCTGGCGAGCATCGGCGGCCAGCAGCAACGCGCCACCCGTGACTTGGCGCGCGAGCTTGCCGAACGCACCGCCTTGGTCGAGGCCTGTCCCACGCTGCGCGACCGGCTCGGCGCGCAGGCGCACGAGGCCGCCATCGATGACCTGGAGGGCAGCCTGGACCTGCTGCTGGAGCTGCAAGCCTACACGGGTCCCGCCACGACCGAATGGCCGGAAGGCCGCAAACTCCGCGTCAGCCCCATCACGCCCGACAAACTCCGGCTCCAGGTAGCCCAGACGCGCGACTGGTTCAGCGTGGACGGCGCGATGGTGCTGGACGAGGGCGACGTGCTGGAGATGCGTTTCCTGCTCGACCGGCTTGATCGTGCCCAGGGACGCTTCGTGCCGCTGGGCGATGGCCGCTTCGTGGCGCTCACCCAACAGTTGCAGGCGCAGCTGCAGCGGCTGACAGCAGTGTCCGAGCCGCACAAATCCGGCCAGCGCGTGCATGCGCTGGGCGTGCCCGCGCTGCGCGACCTGCTGGACGAGGCAAGCGACGTCAAGACCGACGCCGCTTGGCGCGAGCAGGTCGCCCGCATCCGGTCGGCCGAGAGCTGGACCCCGAAGCTGCCGCGCCACCTGCAGGCGGAACTGCGGGACTACCAGCTCGACGGCTTCACCTGGATGTCCCGCCTGGCGCGCTGGGGCGCCGGAGCCTGCCTCGCCGACGACATGGGTCTGGGCAAGACGGTGCAGGCCATCGCCGTGATGCTCGACCAAGCTCCGGAAGGTCCCTGCCTGGTGGTGGCGCCGACATCCGTGTGCCCGAACTGGGAGGCGGAGATCACCCGCTTCGCGCCTACCCTCACCGTGCGCCGGTTCGCCGCCGCGGCCGACCGGAGCGCGCTCGTGGCCGGGCTGGCGCCGCGCGACGTGCTGGTATGTAGCTACGGCCTGCTGCATCAGGCAGCGACGTTGCTGGACAAGCGGGTTTGGCAGATGGTGGTGCTGGACGAGGCGCAGGCGATCAAGAACGCCCAGACCAAGCGTGCCCAGGCGAGCGTGGCGCTGCAGGCCAAGTTCCGCCTTGTCCTGACTGGCACGCCGATCGAGAACTACCTCGACGAACTCTGGAGCCTGTTCAACTTCGTCAATTCCGGTCTGCTCGGCTCGCGCGAGGGCTTCCAGAAGCGCTTCGCCGGGCCAATCGAGCGGGATGGCGACGCTCATGCGCGGCAGGCCTTGCGAGCCCTGATCCGTCCCTTCCTGCTGCGCCGGACCAAGGGTGCCGTGCTGACCGAGCTACCGCCGCGCACAGAGCAGACGATGCAGGTCGAGATGGCCGGACCGGAGCGGGTATTCTACGAGGCCCTGCGTCAGCGCGCCCTGGACTCCATTGCCGCCTTGGATGCCCCTGAGGGCAAACGCAAGATCCACATCCTGGCCGAGATCACCAAGCTACGCCGGGCCTGCTGCAATCCCGCCCTGATCGACGCGGCCGCTGGAATATCCAGCGGCAAGCTGGACGCCTTCCTCAACCTCGTTGACGACCTGATCCGCAACCGTCACCGGGCGCTGGTGTTCAGCCAGTTCGTTGGCCACCTGGCACTGGTGCGCGCCGCCCTGGACGCGCGGGGCATTGGTTACGAGTACCTCGACGGCAGCACGCCATCGGCGGACCGCCAGCGCCGGGTGGCTGCATTTCAGGGGGGCAGTGCAGACCTGTTCCTGATCAGCCTGCGTGCCGGGGGCACCGGGCTGAACCTGACGGCGGCCGATTACGTCGTCCATCTCGATCCCTGGTGGAACCCGGCCGTCGAGGACCAGGCGTCGGACCGGGCCCACCGGATCGGCCAGAAACGCCCGGTCACGATCTACCGCTTGATTATGCAGGATAGCATCGAGGAGCGGATCGTTCGACTACATCGTGACAAGCGCGACCTGGCGTCAGACTTGCTCGATGACGCGGAGACTGCCGGACGCCTGAGCGAGGACGAGTTGATCCAGTTGATCTAACCCATCTGGCTCTTGTTGGGTTCCGGGGTGGTGAGGAGCACAGTCATGCGAGCAAGCCTGCGATGAGTGCGGTAAGGAGGGCTTTGCCGCGTCGGCGTGCGTTGTGCACGAACTGGAAGAAGCCGAGGTAGTC
>JAABUT010004785.1_pt1 | contig 10476 bp, 12 predicted proteins | sample 5559281 | NCBI WGS metagenome assembly JAABUT01 (sample SAMN10711880, study PRJNA513359) | rock metagenome | isolation source: Antarctica rocks | place: Antarctica: Victoria Land, Ricker Hills nord | collected 2016-01-04 | reverse complement strand
GGTGGGGATGAGCGACAACGCTGCATCGCACGCACTGTCGGCGCTGCGAGTGGCGGGGGTCGTCGCCGCTGATCGTGACGGTCGATACCGCCGTTGGTCGATCGCCGACCGCGAAATCCACGACATCCTGCACGCTGTCGGTGCGAGCCATTCAGTGCTGCATCCCCAACACTGACCCGGCAACCCTCTACCGTGCCGACCAAGTTCACGGCCAATTCATCTGCGCATCTGTTCCTATGTGCAGCTGGGACCTAGCCTGTCAGCAGGGGACGTTGTTTGGTGAGCGGTTATCGGGCGCGTGAGGGAGGAACCATGTCGAATGTCGTCTTCGATCCGCCAGCCGGCTCATCGACGTCGCTGCGTCCGTTGGCGGTGATGCGTCGGGCGAGGGGCGCGTTGTCGGTGGTGCTGGGCCTGCACGTGCTGGCGTTCGGAGTGCTGTTCGCTCTGGTCGTTCCCGGTCGTTACCAGGTGAACGGCGGTGTCTTCGGCATCGGTCTGGCGTTCACTGCCTACATTTTGGGCCTGCGGCACGCCTTCGACGCCGACCACATCGCCGCGATCGACAACACCACCCGCAAACTCGTCGGCGAAAACCGCAAGGCCACCACCGTCGGTCTGTACTTCTCGCTCGGGCACTCCACCATTGTCTTCCTGATGGCACTGCTACTCGCGGTCGGCACCAAGGTGGCCTCCACCCTGGTATCCAGAGATTCCGCCGCCCACCAGGGGCTCGGCGCCATCGGCACCCTGGTGTCCGGGCTGTTCCTGACCGTGATCGGCGTCATCAATCTGGTCGCACTCATCGGTATAGCCCGGGTCTGGCGGAATGCCCGCGGCAGCGGCATGAACGAAGAGGCCCTGGACGAGGCGCTCAACTCCCGGGGCTTGTTCACCCGGCTGCTTCGGCCGATCATGAAGCGGATCACCCGTCCTGGCCAGATGTATCCGGTCGGCGTGCTGTTCGGACTCGGGTTCGATACCGCCACCGAGATCTCGTTGCTCGTGTTGGCCGGCGCGGGCGCCGCCACCGCGCTGCCGTGGTACGCGGTCCTGGTGCTGCCGGTGCTGTTCGCCGCCGGGATGAGCCTGGCCGACACTCTTGACGGCGCGTTCATGCATGCCGCCTACCAGTGGGCGTTCATCCGTCCGGTGCGCAAGGTGTACTACAACCTCACCACCACCGGCCTGTCCGTCGCCGTTGCCCTGCTCATCGGCGGCATCGAGATCTTGTCGCTCTTGCACGACAAGATGCACCTGACCGATCCGGTTACCGGCTGGATCAACAGTCTGAACCTGGACTCGGTGGGCTACCTCATCGTCGGACTGTTCCTCGTCGTATTCCTCGGCTCCACCCTCTACTGGCGGGTGGGACGCGTCGAAGAACGCTGGACCGCCAGACTGCAGGGCGACCGAGCAGGCGCCGCAACTACCGAATGACCATGCTCATCTCTGACACCCGGCATCCGAGAGCCTGCGTCCTGCTCAGGGCGACGACGGGTGATCGGAGGTCAACGTGGCGAAGGCGACGATGCTGCTTTCGTAGCTGCCGGCGTTCCTGTCGAATGTTCCGCCGCAGGTGATCAACCGGAGACCGGGATGGTCGATGTTGCCGTAGACAGCATCGGACGGAAAGGCCGCCTTGGGGTACGCCACCACCTTGTCGACGGTGAAGACCGCCACGGTCCGGTCGGTTCGGGTTACTTCGACGGTCGCGCCGGGTTGTAGAGCGCCGAGCTTGAAGAACACCGCCGGCCCGTGCTTGGCGGAGTCGACGTGTCCGAGTATCACGGTCGGTCCGATCTGGCCGGGGGTGGGCGAATACTTGTACCAACCGGCCTTCGACTGAGGGTCGTCCAGCGGCGGGACCTGGATCGAGCTGTCGGGGTTGAGCCCCAGCTGCAACAGGGTGGACTTCACACCGATCGACGGAATCCTGATGGACACCGGAACGGACGCAGATAGAACTCGCTGAGTCGGAGCGGCTGTCGATCCCGACCCGGAGGCCGGGGAGGCTGCGCTGGACAGTGACCTGCCGACCGTCGAAGACGTTGAGTGGGGGACGGGGCCGGATGACCGTGACCTGACAGCTTCGGACGGCGCCGACGGCAATGGCTGCGTGGAAGTGGCCGGGCTCGGGCGCGCCACGGTAGCCGTGAGCAGGGTTGTCGTGGGTTGAGGGCCCGCCTGGGAGATGGTGGGCTGGGGTGCGTGCTGCTGACTGGCGAGACCCACGCCCAGCAACACACCGCCGACCCCGGCAAGGACCACGGCGATCGCCCAGATGATTCCGCGAGGCGAAGTAAACACGGCCTTCTCCTTCGTGGTGTGCCGGCAGTGCTTTTCGGGCGAAGTCAGTAGCTGAGATGCCGGGCTAAGGCCACTGGGCCTCGACGACCGTTCCCCCGGTGATCACAACCCGCATCGCGGGTTGTCCGTCCGATCCCCAGAGGGTGTAGTCCCCGGCCTGCAATCCGGGGTAGATCGCGGCATAGCGGGTGGGGCCGTTGCCGCGCCGTTCCCGGACGGCGACATGGGTGCGATGCGTATCGTCTCCGGTTGGACTGATTTCGATCTCGGCGCCGACCATGTCGGCGGAGGCGTGCAGGACGAGAGCGCCGATGTCGCCGCCGATGTCGAGCATGACGCTACCGTCCTGGCTCGGTCCCAACTGGTCCTGCTCGTTCATCGAACTCCTTCAGCTGCTAGAACCGGCCGCTTCGGGCCTTGTCCGACACCGGCCCGATCACGGCACTCCAGGCGCATTCTGTCCGTGCGACGCCGGCTCCGACCGCCGACGCGTCCCGCATCTGCTGCACGTACCCCGGTGTGCGGGTGCTCCGGTAGCCGGCAGCACCCGCACGCCAAGGATGTGGATCCTGTGTCGGAAGACCGACGCTTACGACGCCGGCAGTGCTTGTCCGTCGGATCCGTCAGGTCCCTCAGCTTCGGCGGGATGGCGCGGACGACTGGCCGCAATGGTGCCGGCGACCGCCGCGCCGACCAGAGCCGCTCCGCCTCCGATCAGCGCACCGGTGTTCTGGACGCCAGAGGTGCTGCCGCCACCGGTGCCCGGCGCGCCGACAGGGATCGGCATGTCCGCGAGGTCGCGTGCGGGCTTGTTGTCACCCGGGTTGAAATAGCCGCCGTGCGGAGTTCCCAGGTACGGGAATGTCGGCAGGTAGTGCACGGTGTTCCCGGCGGTCAAATCGGTATTGCTGGAGGCGATGCCCTGGGTGATCGCACCTGCCGCCTCGTCCGGCGTGTAGCTCTTGTCGACCAGCGCATAAGTCGTACCGGCCAGCGCCCGGAGCTCGATGGTGGTGACGTCGTCGTACACTCTGCGGCCGTTGGGGTAACCGGCCGGGTCCATGCCGATCAGGCCGAGGTTGCTGGGGTTGTCGGTGGTCGGCGGAACAGCCATGTTGAGCCGCAACAGATCGGCCTGCGTCGGGCCGGTGAAGTTCTGGAAACCCGGAACCACGCCGGCGGGGATGCCGGTGAGAAGGATGGCCAGCAGATCGGCGCGTGGCTTTCCGGAGTCGTTCAGTGCGGCGAGATGCGGGAATACTCCCGGGTAGAGGACGGGTAGCAATTTGGCCAGTTCGGGGGCGGCCACGTGTGAGGCGAACTGCTTGTCGTCCGCCGGGTCCTGCGAATTGAAGAAGTCCTTCTTGGTGATCGGAATCAATACCTCGTTGAAGAGCGGATTGGCCAGACGTGACACCTGCACCCAAGGTCCGGTGTTGACGACTCTCCCATCCGACTCGTACATCTTCGATCGTTGCCGGCTCGCTGAGGCGTAGACACCGATGGTCGATCGAGCATCCGTCGGGTCGGTCGGGTTCGAGCCGTTCGCGGTGAGATCGGTCTTCGGAACCTGCAAGGTGATGGAGTGCACGTTCTTCTCTTTGAGACCGTTGACGCCGGGCGCTTGCGGCATCTGCATGCCGACGTGCAGGTTCTGGAACGGCCGCAGATCGCCGAGGTCAAAGATGGCACCGACATCGACGTAGAAGCCTTCGGCCCGCTGCCCGGTGTAGAGGGTGCGCCCGCCGGGCAGGCTGTGGATGGCCTGGTTCGCCAGGGTGGGGTAGTTCGGGGTGGACAGCGGCCCGATGTTGCACGGCGGACATGCGAGGTCGGTGCCCAGCACGACACGCTTGCCCCCTGGCACGTCTACCCGGGTGATGGTTCCGAATTGCCTGCGATTCCAGTTCTTGCTGTCGATGGACTCGATCGGACCCACGTTGTACAAGAACGTGGTCGGGATCGTGTACTCGGTGCGAAACCGGAACTGATAGATGATTTCGGGTTTCCCGTCGCCATTGTTGTCGACGTGAATCTCGTACAGTACGTCGTCACCGAACTCGAAGAAGTTCGGGCCGCCCGCCGGATCCTCCAACGGGACGAAATTTGCGATCAGTGTGACTGTGTCGGGTTTGTCGGGGCTGACGAATGCGTAAACGTCGGTGTTGTCCGCGGCTGGGTCGCCGGAAATCCCCGGCGCCTCTTTGTGCGATGACATGGCTTACCTCTCCGAGATGGTGTGGTACCGGGATTTTCCGGCGTATGCCGGGTACTGCGATATCAGGCCTTCTTGGCCTGGCCGGCGATGCCGGCCAGCCGTCGCGCCAAGTCCGCGTCCCGGTACACCACTTCATGTTCTCCGACCATCACCACGATTTCACCGCTCCGATGGTCCTTGACGTAGGCCATGAATGGCTGATCGGTGAGCGAGCCGGTCGCGGCGGCCGGCCGTTCGGCCAACGACGGCTGCTGCGCAGCCGCGGCGCCAGGAGCCAGCGCGGGAGTGAGCGCGGGAGTGAGCGCTGCACCAGCCGCCGCCACGCCCAGCGAGCCGAGTTGCAGGAACTTACGACGAGACTGAACGACCATGTCATTCTCCATTTCAGGAACGAATCGCCCTCCAGAAACGGTCCAGAGGAGGTCAGGCTGTGCTCAAGCTGTTGTCGGATTGCAATCGGCATGCTCCGCCGATCGATGCCTCGGTAACCATGATGGACGCTCGACGATCAGCAAGCAAGGACTGCGGAGGATCGACACGCCGTGGCGACGGCTCTATCGGCGGTGTTGCGTCAGCCGAACGCCTTGGGACGACCGGGCGTCGCTCGCGCCGAGCGTGTCGAGTGCCTGGACGCTGTCGTACGGCGGGCCATCCTCGATTGCAGCTTTGGGCGCGGGAACCAGACGGGTCCCGCGGGGTACGCGCCGGGCTTGTCGCGTTTCGACCACTTTCAAGACAACTGGCACTCACGATCGAGTCACATGAACTCGGCCGCGCCCGGCGGGGCACCAAGCCGGGATGCCGCTGAGGCTCTATGCACCCATTGCTACGCTGTCGGTGACGCCATCATCTCAATGGAGCAGCGACCGGCCTTCGATCCCGAGCGGGCCACGCAGACCATTGAAATTGATGTGGAGATTTGAGGGGACGTACGTGACGGGGACCGCCGATCCAAAGCCCTCGCAGCCGGACTCGATGTCCATGGATGACAGCCCGCGAAACTCCGCTTCCCTGGACGTCCTGCTACGCCTCACCGGACAGGGCGACGTCGCGGCCTTCGGAGAGCTGTACGACCTGACCGCCACCAGGGTTTTCGGTCTGAGCCGGTCCATCCTGGGAAACCAGGGTTACGCCGAAGATGCCACTCAGGACGTGTACTTCGAGATCTGGCGGCGTGCGGCGAGCTTCGACAGCGACCGGGGTCCGGCGATCTCCTGGATGCTGATGCTGACCCATGCCCGGTCGGTGGATCGGGTGCGCCGCACCGAGACGCTGCTGCGAAACGAAGACAGCTTCGCCCGGCAGTTCTTCTATCCCGACGTCGATTCGGCGATCGAGCACATCATCCGCACCGACAACGATCGGCAGGCGCATGCCGCCCTGGCCGCCCTGACCCCGCTACAGCGGCAGGCCATCCAACTCACCTACTTCCTGGGCCACAGCAATCCGGAGGCCAGCCGGTTACTCGGGGTTCCGCTGCCGACGTTCAAGGACCGGATCCGGGCCGCGCTGAAAGCCATGCGCAGCAGCGCATCCGGAGGCTGAAGCCCGCATCCTGAGAACCACAGCGTTCTGCGCAGATCCGCCCGTCGGCGAAGTTCGAGAACCCGGCAACTCCATCACAATTCGATCCCATCCGAGCCGTCATCCGCGCCGAATAGCGGTCGACAGGATTCTGCCCCTGTCCGGCGGCTGGTCGAGCAGACGGCCTACTTCCGCCAACGATCGGCGAACAGCGAGGCATGACGTTCGCCGAAGGAGGCCATATGGCTGGGTACGGAAAGTCGACGGCGAAACGAGCTGGTCGCGCTGTGTTCGCTGCCCTTGCGGTGATTCCCATCGTCGCACTCTCGTCGGGCGGCGTCGCGAACGCGAAGGCATCCGAGTCCACCGGTAGCGCAGGCGCGGTGGTGCAGCGGGCGGTCTCGTTCACCGTCCAGAACGTCAACCGGTCCAAGACCGCCTGCCACGCGGACGGAGCGACCTACACGGTGCGCGGTCATCTGACCGGAAGCTCACAGTCGCTGGCCGACTGGCAGTCGGTGACGCTGCTGCTGCACGGGTTGAGCTATGGCGAGTTCTTCGGCGACTTCACCGCCGTGGACGGATACAACTTCGCCCGGTGGCAAGCCGAATCCGGCCATGCGACGGTCACCATCGATCGGCTCGGGTACGGGGCGAGTGACAAACCGGCCGGCAAGGACATCTGCTTCGGCTCTCGCGCGGACATCGCCCATCAGATCGTCGAACAACTGCGCACCGGTAAGTACACGAGCGACAACGCCGAGAGTCCCAGCTTCCGGAAGGTGGTACTGGCCGGGCACTCGGTCGGCGGACTGATCGCCCAGACCGAGGCGTACAGCTTCGGCGACATCGACGGCCTGATGGTGCTCTCGTACTCCGACACAGAGGTCAGCCTTGCGGCAACGGCCGCCCTGGTCATTGCGACCCAGGAGTGCGCAGCCGGCGGCCAGCGGCAGGCCGGCGACTCCGGTCCGGAAGGTTACGTCTATTTCGGCGCGGACACCCCGGCAAAGTTCATCGAAGCGCATTTCTTCACCCCGAACGCCGATCCGACGGTGGTCGACGCCACCGCGAAGTTGCGCAGCCGTGACCCGTGCGGTGACGTCAGGTCGTACAAGGCGGCGGTCAAGAGCAACCTGGCGAACGTCTCGAAGATCAACGTGCCGACGCTGGTGCTGACCGGAGCCAAGGATGCGATCTATCCGGTTTCGGCCGACAAGCAGGCGAAGCTGCTGACCGGAAGCAGCGATGTCACGGCCATCACCATCCCGGCGACCGGACACGCCCTGACGCTGCACCGCAGCGCCGGCGTGTTCTCCACCCAGGTCGCCAACTGGCTGATGCAGAAGGGTTTCGGTGGCTGGGCGATGCCGGCCGGAGCACCGCAAACCGGCGGCGGCAGCACCTCCACGGCACAGTCGCCCGCGGTGGCGATCTGGGGTGCGGGGCTGTTGATCATGGGTCTCGCCGGGGGACTCCTGCTGTACCGCCGCAGGATGCCGGACGCCGGCTGAGCATCCGTTGACTGCTGATGCACGTGCCGGGCGGCAAAGGAACGCCGAACGTTCATCGTGTCGCCCGGCGGCCGGGCTGGAGACGAGGGCTGTCTCTGGCCATCTGCGCTTCAGCTCTCCGGATGCTGGCCGACGATGTTGACCAGCCAGTTCACCCCGAACTTGTCGGTGCACGTCCCGAAGGTGTCGCCCCAAGGCGCCCGCTCGAGTTCTGCCGTGATCGTCGCTCCGTCCGACAGCTTCTCCCAGTAGCCCCGCAGTTCCTGCTCGTCGTCGCCGCTGAGAGATACCGATAAATTGTCGCCGGGGGTGTACGGCATGCGGCTGGGCGTGTCGGCTCCCATCAGGGTGAGGCCGTTCGGCGACGTCACCATCCCGTGCATGATCTGATCCTGTTCGGCGGGATCGTCGCTGGCGCCGGACTCGGCGAAGGTGTTCAGGGTCAGCTCGCCGCCGAAAACAGAGTGGTAGAACTCCATCGCCTGCCGGGCGTTGCCGCGGAACCCCAGATATGGGTTCAGTTGGGTCGTCATCGGATCGATCTCCTCCGGGTATTGGGAGCATTCATCATCGACCGGGCGCGGCGGCTCGGCAACACGGCCGCCTTCCGCCAAATCGTCAGGCGACGTTTCGGGCCGGGAGGCGGACCGGCTTTGCCACTCTGGGCGACGTTTCAGCCGAGAAGGCAACGGCACTGTTGGAGCGGCAGCGACACAGATGCCAGCAGCGAAGCCGGGACAATCCGGGTGAAACCCCTTTGATGAACCCGGTGTGCAGCCCTCAATTGTTGCTGGAGCGGCGGTCAGGGCTCCACCACGGCAACGAGGAACGCCGCCCGTTTGCTCCACTACGACGAAAACACGCCCGTGACCGGCAGGAGTGTGACTCCTCCCGGGCTGCGGACACGTCTAGTTCACGCAGAGACAGAATGGATGGCCGGCCGGGTCGAGAAAAACCCGGAAGGTGGTGCCCGGCTGGACATCCGCCTTGGTCGCACCCAGCTCGGTCACCGCCTGTTCGCCCTCGTCGAGGTCGCGCACCATCAGGTCGAGATGCATCTGCTGCGGCACCGATTGCCCTGGCCATTTCGGCGCCTGGTAGCCCTCCACCTGCTGGAAGGAGATGCAATCGCCGCCGTCCTCAGGGCGGATCTCGGCCCAGTCGCCGTCGACCTTGACCTTCCAGTCGAGCAGCGCGCCGTAGAAGGTCGCGAGCGACCCTGGGTCAGAGCAGTCAAGGACGAGACCCGGATAGCGTGCGATAGCCACACCGCGATGCTACAACCCGCCGCTTCTCGGCGGATGCCTCACCCAGATCGGATGCATCGGGCCACCGGCCCCGGGGCGGCGTTCAGATGACTTCGATGAGGCGTTCGACAAACAGGACGGCGCCGATGCAGATCTTGGCAGCGCCTGAGCTGCTGGTGACGATCCGGGCGACGGCGGGCAGCGTGGTCTCACCGACCACGTCGACGCACCCGCGGGCGTCGCATTCGCCTCATCGGCGCTCGAGTGTGATGGTACCTGGACCGTTACGTAACCGATCGGGTATGTTCGGGCCTATGGATGCAGTGCTGCAGGCAATCTCCGACGCGAGCCGCCGGACGGTCATGGAAACGCTGCGCGTCGGTCCGGCCACCGTTGGGGAGCTAGCCGCGCTGCTGCCGATCGCACGTCCAGGGGTGTCGCGGCATCTTCGGGTGCTCCGGGAGGCGGGACTCGTGGACGTGCGCCAAGAAGCGCAACGCCGGTTCTACAGCTTGCGGCCCGAACCGCTTGCCGCAGTGGACGAATGGCTGGGGAGCTACCGGGAGCTGTGGGAAAACCGGCTGGACGCCCTGAATACCGAGATCGCCCGAGGAAAACACGAACGAAGGAGCAGGAAATGATCGACAACACGCACACCAACAACCGCATCGTCGGCAGTCTGAGATCCGTGGACGGCACGGGGTGGTCCGCATGGAGGATCGCTTCGACACCGACCTCGAAGACCTCTGGTCCGCGCTCACGGAGCCCTCCCGCCTCGCGCGGTGGATCGCGGCGGTGGAAGGCGATCTCCGCCTCGACGGCAGGTTCCATGCGAGCTTCACCAGCGGGTGGGCCGGCCCAGGACGGGTAGACGCCTGCGAACGTCCACACTTGTTACGGGCGACCATGAGCCCAGCCCAAGGCGATGAAACGGTGATCGAGGCCAACCTGTCGGCCGATGGTGACCGAACCCTGCTGGTGATAGAGGAACGAGGCATCCCGGTGGCCGAGCTGGCCGGACACGGAGCGGGATGGCAGGCCCACATCGAGGATCTCGCCGCGCACATCGACGGGAGTCCATCCACCGACTGGCGTGGCCGGTGGATCGAACTCACCCCGGCCTACCAGGAGCTGGCTGACGGCCCCGGGTGACAGAACGCGCGATGAGAGCGCGCGTTGGCGGCAGCGTGCCCGCATTCGGCGCAGGGAGCCTGCTCTCGCGGCCAGATTGATTGTCGTCGGGACATTTCGCGCACCCACGCTAGAGCGTTTCGGCGGCCCACGGTTGCGGCGACGGCGCGAGTACCGGACCTGGAACGGGGGATCCGCGACCCTCGTCCGCGGCTGCGGAGAAGTGTGCAACGGCGATGGCACCGGCCACGGCGAGCAGGAACCCGACAGCACCCAGGCCCACCATCCCGGGCCGTGGACGGTCGCCCAACAGCCCGAGTCCGATGGCCGACGGCAACACCGTATTGGTGGTGAACATGACGGCGCTGACCGCCGTCGCACTCCCGAGTTGCAGCGCCCTGGCGAACACCGCGGTGGCCACCACACCGTTGGCAGCGATGGCCCAGACGGCAGGTTCCCCCAGCAGCTCGACGATCGAGTTGGGAGCGGGCATGGTCCGCGCCGAGACCGCCACCATGGCGAAACCCAGACC
>JAABUT010004783.1_pt1 | contig 10477 bp, 10 predicted proteins | sample 5559281 | NCBI WGS metagenome assembly JAABUT01 (sample SAMN10711880, study PRJNA513359) | rock metagenome | isolation source: Antarctica rocks | place: Antarctica: Victoria Land, Ricker Hills nord | collected 2016-01-04 | reverse complement strand
GTGCTCGGCTACATCCAGACCGTCGAGCCACGCCTACGGGCGGGCGCGTCGCTGGAGGTGGATACCAGCGCATCCATCGCGCAGATCGTCGCGACCATCCTGGGCCATGTGCTTCCTGAGAGCAGCGCCGCGCCGACGCTCCGAGAGCCAGCGCCATAGCTCGGATTGCGATCTTCGAGCTACGAAGGGGGGGGCGGCGGGCAAAGTGCCCGCCGCCCCTCCGTTCTCTCCGCCGACTGCCGACCGCCGACTATCGCCTACTTCGCCCCGCCAAGGTGGTCGGCGAACCAGCTGATCGTGCGCGTCAGGAAGTCTGCGCGGTGGACGGGCGGGCCGACATTGACGAAGAGGTGCGAGCCGCCCGGATAGCGCGCGAACTCCGTCTCCACGCCCGCCTCGGTCAGCGCGATGAACATTTGCTCCCCCTGCCCGATCGGGCAACGGTGGTCCTCCTCGCCATGCACGATCAGGGTCGGGGTCTTGGCCCGACCGATCATGGTGGATGGGGAGTGCGCGGCGTACCACTCGCGGTCCTCGTGCGGCTTGGCCCCGAACTGGGTCTTGCCGAACGAGTGGCCGATGTCGCTGGTGCCATAGAACGATTCGAGATCGAAGCAGGGCGCGCCGCAGACCGCCGCCGCGAAGCGCTCGGTCTGCCCGATCGTCCAGGAGGTCATGAAGCCGCCGTAACTGTAGCCGAAGATGCCGGTCCGCTGCGGATCGAGGTATGGCTGTTCGAGCGCCTTGTCGGTCACCGCCATCAGGTCCTTGAAATCCTCGTTGCCCCAGTCGCGGATCACCTGCTGGGTGAAGTCGCGCCCGTAGGAGGTGGAGCCGCGCGGGTTGGCGTAGACGACCACGAAGCCCGCCCCGGCGAGCGCCTGCTGGATGTTGTTGAAGCCCCAGCCGTAGAAGCCGTTCGGGCCGCCGTGGACATCGAGGATCAGCGGGTACCGCTTCGCAGGGTCGAAGCCGGGCGGCTTCAGCAGCCACGCCTCGATCTCATACTCGCCGCGCCGGATGGTAAAGCGCTCCGGCTGCGACGCGGGGTGCGCCACGAGCAAGGCGTCGTTGAGGTGGGTGATGATCGTCGTCTCGTCGGTCTGGGTGTCGGTGACGGCGATCGCGCCGACCGTCTCCGCGCTGGCGTAGCCCTGCGCGACGTAGCGTCCGGCGCGATCGACGCTGAACTGGCTGTTCAGCGACTGGAAGCGCTTCAGCGGCTCGAGCGCGCCGCTCTCGCTGTCGATCGCGTAGATGCCGCTCGCGCCCGCGCCCGCCGCGTGGAAGATCACCTGTCGTTCGTCGAGCCACACCGGCTGCGACGGCCCGACGATCGTCGGGAAGCCGGCGACCGGCAGGATCGGGAGATTGTTGGTGAGGCGCTTGATCGCACCGGTCGCGACGGTGTAGACGAAGAAGTCGGTCTGGTAGGTCTGCTTGGTGTCGCCGGAGAAGATGATCCGGTCGCCCTTGGGAGACCACGCCCAGATGCCGACTACCCCGCCCTCGGGGCCGACGCGGGTCTGCGCGCCGGTTGCCACATCGAGCAGGGCGAGTTGCGAGCCCATGCCGTTGTTGTTGGGACGGCCCACCGCAATCGTCTTGCCGTCCGGCGACCAGGCCGGGAAGGTGTAGTCGGCGGGGTTCGGTTCGTCGCCGGTGAGGCGACGGCGCGCGCCGCTGGCGACATCGACGACGAAGATCTGGTAGCGGAGGTCGTGCAGATACCCGCGATTGTCCTGCTTGTAGTCGATCCGGCGCGTCACGCGCACCGGCGGCGGGGCGTCGTCGGCGAGGGGAGTCTCGTCCGGGTTCGCCGGATCGAAGAGGGCGGCATAGGCGATGTACCGCCCGTCCGGCGACCACGCGAGATCGCTGAGTCCCCCGGCGTGGCGGGTCACCTCGCGCGCCTCGCCGCCGAGGCCGAGCGGCAGGAGGTAGAGCGCCGCGCCCCCTTCCTTGCCCTTGCCGCCGACCCGGTCGGAAATGAACGCGACCTGCTCGCCATCGGGCGACCAGCGCCCGCCGCCGTTGCGGTCGCCGACCCCGCTGAGTTGCCGCGCATTGCCGCCATCGCGGTCGCAGAGCCAGAGCTGGCTCGTCCCCTTCTGCTTGCCGCGCCCGAGCTGGCCGTGCGTGTAGAGCACGCGCTCGCCATCGGGCGAGATTTGCGGGTCGCCCGCCGTTTGCAGATCGTAGATCAGGATCTCCGGGGTGAGCGGACTCGTCATCGTGCCCTCCGTGTAGTCGTGAGTCGTGGGTCGTGAGAAGGTGTGGCCGGGGTTATCCTAGCACCGATAGTCGTGGGCCGTGAGTGGATTCGTCAGCGGCGCGGCGCTTATCGGTCAAGCACCGCGTAAATGCCAATGCTCTCACGACCCACGACTCACGACTTCACTCTCGTCAAATGCGCCAGCGTGCGCCCGACGGCGGAGTCCGCGATCAGGGTGGCGAGGCGACGCGCGCGGGTGTCGGGGCGCTTGGCGCTGACGATCCACCAGAGGGCGGGCCGACGGTAGGAGGGGCGCTGCGACATGAAGAAGTCCCACGCGCCCGGCTCGGCGCGGAACGCGGCCTCTTCCTCGGCGGTGAGGGCGGCGTCCTCCGGCTGCTCGTAGGCGTAGATCGCCGAACGCTCCGCCGACCGCGCCTCGAACGCCGCCAGACCAGCAGCGTGCATCCGCCCCTCGGCGGTCAGCGCGGCGACGCGCGCGATGTTCACGGCGCTCCAGATGCTGCGCGGCGTGCGCGGGGTGAAGCGGATCGTGTAGCTCGTTCCGTCGTGCCCCCTACGGACGCCATCGATCCAGCCGACGCAGAGCGCCTCGTCCACCGCCTCCGGCCAGGTGATGCTCGGCAGCCCCGACCCTTTCTTATGGAAGCCGACCAGCAGTTCGGTCGCGAAGCCGGCGTTGGCCGCGAACCAGGCACGGAACTCCTCCGGGGTGGCGAAAAAGGTCGGCTCCACGGTCTTTCTCTGCATATTCTTTCTCTCATATCTGATGCACGTAGCGCATCTATGCGGCGGCAGCGCGAGACAAATCCGTCAGCCGTACGGCGGTTGCGGGCTCAACCAGCGGCGTCTGTGACGGGCGAGACGGGGCGATGGCGCATCAGGGAGACGCTGCACGGCGTCGCGCCCGGATTGGCGAAGCTGTGCGCGCAATCGTCCGCGAAGGTGGCGCTGTCTCCGTCGCACAATGTCTGCTCCTCGTTGCCGACGACTAGCCGGAGGGTGCCGCTCTCCACCACCAGGGCGCAATGCGAGCCGGACGACGCGGGCGCGCGTGTGCCGGTGCCGACACCGGGGGGGAGGAGCAGATGGAGCAACTCACCGGGCTGCTCGGGCGTAGGCGGGGCGAGGCTGCGCCACTCGGCACCTGTCCGGTCGCGCTCGACCTCCTGTTCGTCGCGGCGACGCACCGTGACGCGCGGCGGGCGCTCGACATCGAGCAGGCGGGCGATGGTGGTCCCGAGCGCGGCGGCGAGCCGGTCGAGCACGATGACGGTCGGCACCTTCGCGCCGCGCTCGATGTCGGAGACCATGCTGCGGCTGACCCCGGCGCGCTCCGCGATGTCGTCGAGGGTCGCGCCGAGTTCGTGGCGTCGCGCGCGGACCCGTTCGCCCAATTCGCCGAGTTCGAGGCCGTTACTGAAGGTCGATTCGGCGCGTGTCATGCCCCCTCCTGTCACGGCGATCCTACCATGCACGGGGAAGGAGATCACCGCAGAGACGCGGAGACGCAGAGCACGAGAGAGAACGAGAGGAGGGACGGAGCAGGAGACACAGGGGCACAGAGGACGAGGGGAGCGAGCAGGGGATGGTAGACCGGAGCCTCGGAGACGCGGAGACATGGGGACGAAGGGGAGAAAGGATGGAACCGGAGGTCCGGGATCGCAGGGGGTGCAGGAGAGCGGGCGCACGGTGAAAGCACTCGGCGAATCGCGGGCGACCGATGCGCGGGATGCGGCGAAGAAAGTGGCTCTGGGAATGAAGCGGAAAGGAGATAAGGGTGCAGTAATCCCGGGAATGGCGGGCTACTGTCCCCTGCGGATTGCTGCGCTGCTCACCAATCACTCGCGCTTCGTCTGCTCGCCTACTTCACTTACTCCACCCGCTCGTTAAAGCGAAATGGTGCCGACAACCCCGAAAGGCCCTCGGCACCATCTCTCTCAAGTCTGCCGCGACATCGGTATCCCTTGCGAGACCACCGGCCCGGATGGACGAACAACGCACCCGAAAGTGTTCTGCCGTCGAATCCGCCGCCCTCCGCTTGCGTCCACCGATCCCTTGCGGTCCCTGTGTCCGCCCTCGGCGGTGGGCACATCCTTGATGTACGTATGGTAGCGCCTGTCTGACAGTCTGTCAAGCCCCTGCGAGCCGACTTCGTAAGATCATTGCGGCGCGAGTCGGCCCCGCCGATACGTTCGTCGCACCTGCCCTACGGCGGGCTGCGCCTTAGCCGGTTGCGGCACGCACCGATGGCGGTACTCTCGCCCTCACCCGACCGCGCGGCCACATCGCGGGCGAGCGTGACACCGCCCTCTGCGACCAGCAGCCGCTTCCCGGCGTCCCGGATGGACTGCCGACGGGGGGCAGGATTGCCATCCCAATCCGGCAGTCCCGAGCGCGCCGTGCCAGTCGCCCGCAACGGCGAGACGATCGTGACGCGGAGTATCCCCGGCGCGACCGGTTACGCGGAATCCCATTGCTGGAGCAATGTTCGTCGAGTGCCGCAAGCACCTATACGTATCGCCTCACGATCTTCCCGGTGCTGCTCGGCACCGGGAAGCGGCTCTTCGGGGACGGCGTCATCCCCGCCGGCCTCCGCCTCGTCGATACCAAGGCATCGACCACCGGCGTCATCGCCGCCGTCTACGAGCCCGCCGGGGCGATCACCCACGGCACATTCGCCTTCGATCAGCCGACCACCGAGTAAGGGAACGGGCGAATCCATCTCACATCAAGCGGTCGGCTATCTCTTGGCGCGGCGCTCTGCTGCGTCGGGAAATAGCCGACCGCCTCTTTCTTTGGCGTTATCGTTGCCGGTGCCGTTATAGGATAGGTTTGTCGAAGACCAGATAATCATCGTCCACCGTGCCATCGAGTCGGGTAATTAAGCGATAATCGCCGATCTCGCGTGTGCCAACGAAGAGGCGCAGCGTTGTGGTGATGTATGGGTATGGGAGATGCCTGTTGTGGAAGCAGAGCGCCTGTGACTGACGCTCGAAACGGATCGCGGTGAGTGGATACGCCATCTCGTCCGGCTCGTTGAGGAACCACCGGCGACAGGATTCCTCGGCATGCGCGAAGAGGGCCTGTTGCGTGGCGTAGTGATCGAGAAGCGCCACTACATCTGAAAGTGAGCGGTCCATATTGACACCCATAAACGTCCTCTGATCTCCTTGTGCTATCCTCCAGTCGTGAAACTGGCCGAGTGTAGCGCATCGCGCCTGCTCCCATCGGGGATCGGCGTTGTTATCCCCGCGACCACAAGGAGGCGTCATAGTCGATCTGACAGCCAAACCTTTCAATCTGGATGCGGCGGCGGTGGCGTGGGTACGGGACACCATCGCCGCGATGACGCTCGAAGACAAGATCGGCCAGCTTTTCATCAACCTCAACGTCGCGTTCACGCCCGCGTACCTCGACCACATGCTCGACACCTACCATGTAGGCGGGCTGCGCTACCGGGGCGCGGACGCCGCGACGGTGCAGGCGCACATCCGCTATGCGCAGTCGAAGTCGAAGATCCCGCTGCTGGTCGCCTCCAACCCCGAGATGGGCGGTTAGCGCATTCCCGATGAGCCTTCCGATTGCGGATAATCAGCGCGGATAGGCGACGACCGACCCGCTGACGCCGACGGCGACTGTCGCGCCGTCCGGCGGGGCGGTGTGGCCGGGGACGCGGGCGGTGATGGTGCAGTCGGCGGCGGCAAGGTGGAGGCGCACGACCGCATCTTTGCCGTAATAGATGCTGCCGAGCACACGCGCCGCGACGCCGCCCACACCGGCGGGGGCGATGGCGATCTGCTCCGGGCGCAGCATCACTTCGGCGAGACCGTCCGGGACGGGCTCGCGCAGGGGGAGAGTGCCGAGGGCGCAGGTCGCCCGACCGTCCCGCACCGTCGCGGGGAGGAAGGTCGCGTCGCCGAGGAAATTTGCCACGTCGCGGTCGGCGGGGGCGGCGTAGAGGGTCGCCGGAGGGCCGACCTGGGCGAGTCGCCCGCCGCGCATGATGGCGATCTGCGTGCCGAGCGACAGCGCCTCGTCCTGATCGTGCGTCACCAGGATCGCGGTCGCCCCGGCGGCGGCCAGCGCCGCCGCCACCGCGCGCCGCGTCCCCTCGCGCAGACCCGCGTCGAGCGCGGAGAAGGGCTCATCCAGCAGCACGACGCGCGGCTCCGGGGCGAGCGCGCGGGCGAGCGCGACCCGCTGCTGCTGTCCCCCGGAGAGCTGGTGCGGCCCGCGCGCGGCGAGGTCGGCGTCGAGCCCGACGAGAGCGAGGAGGGCGGCGATCCGCGCCCGATCGCGGCGCGCGGCGCGCGACAAACCGAAGCCGATGTTCTCCGCGACCGTGAGGTGCGGGAAGAGCGCCCCCTCCTGCGCGACGTAGCCGATCCGGCGGCGTTCCGGCGGCAACCCCTGGCGCGCGGCGCAGACGACCTGCCCACCGATGGCGATCGTGCCGCGATCGGGACGCTCGAAGCCGGCGATCAGGCGCAAAAGGGTCGTCTTGCCGCAGCCGGACGGGCCGAGGATCACCGTCAGGCTGCCCGATGGGACGCTTAAGTCGATCCCATCGAGCACGATAACCGCGCCGAACGCCTTGCCGAGCCCCGCGATCGTCACCTCACCGAGCGGTGCCGCATTCATCGCGCCCGCCGGGCGTCGCGCGTGAGGAGGAAGGTGGTGGGTGCAGAGAGCAGGATCATCAGGACGGCGTAGGGGGCCGCCGCCCCGTAGGCGACATCGTTGGTGTGGCTCCAAAAGCGCGAGGCCAGCGTGACCGTACCGGTCGGGGCGAGGAGGAGGGTGGCGGTCAGTTCGGTGATGACCGCCAGGAAGACGAGCGTGCCGCCCGCCCCGAGGCCGCGCGCCAGCAATGGCAGGGTCACGCGGCAGAAGACGGCCAACGGGCGCGCACCGAGCGCGCGCGCCGCCTCGTCGAGCGTGGGCGGGGCCTGCGCCAGCGCGGCGCGGATGCTGACAACCGCGAGCGGCAGGAAGAGGATCGCGTAGGCGAGCAGCAGCAGCGCGGTCGTCTGGTAGATCGGGCGGGCGTAGCGGATCGCGACCGTTACCAGCGCCAGCGCCACCACGATCCCCGGCAGGGTGTGGCCGAGGTAGGTGCTGCGCTCGATCAAGGTCGCCGCCGCGCCGCGCCGCCGCACCGCGACCCAGGCGACCGGCAGCGCGAGCGCAAGGGTGACGAGCGCCCCCATGAGCCCCAACCCGAGCGAGCGCGCGGTCACGCCCGCGAATTCCGCGAGCGGGAAGGCGGTCGAGCGGCTGATGACGAGCCAGCGCGCGAGGCTGACGAGCGGCACGCCGAGCGCCAGTGCCAGCAATGCCAGCAGCGCCACGATCGCGAGCGGCGTGGCTGCGCCGAGGCGGACCAATGTGACCCGCCGCGCCGCGCCCGCGCCGATCCGGGCGTAGCGCGCGCGACCGCGCGCCAGGGCTTCCAGGGTCAGGAAGAGGAGGCAGATCGCTACCAGCACCCCGGCCAGCATCGTCGCGGCAGGGCCATTGAAGGTGGACTGGTACTGCTCGAAGATGGCGACGGTGAAGGTGGGGAAGCGCAGCAGTTCGAGCGCGCCGTACTCCGCCAGGAGGTGCAGCGCGACGAGGAGCAATCCGCCGAAGAGGGCCGGGCGCAATTGCGGCACGACCGCGCGCAGAAAAGTCCGCGCCGGGCCGTGGCCGAGGGCGCGGGCGCTCTCTTCCAACGCCGGGTCGAGGCCGCGCAGGGCGGCGACGACCGGCAGGTAGACGAGCGGGAAGTAGGAGAGGGTGACGACTGTCGCCGCCCCGCCAAATCCTTCCACTCGCCCGCCGAACCAGGTGACCCAGCCGAAGCTGTTGACGAAGGCGGGGACGGCGAGCGGCGCGACGAGAAGGAGGTTCCAGACGCGCCGACCGGGCAGATCGGTCCGCTCCACGAGCCACGCCGCGCCGAGGCCGAGCAGGGCGCAGGCGGGGAGCGATGTGCCGATCAGCAGGGCGGTGTTGATGAGTAGTTCCCCCATGCGCGGACGGAAGAGGAGCCGCGCCGCCGTGGGCCAGCCGACATGCACGCTCTCGCCGACGATGAAGAAGAAAGGGAGGAGGGCCAGCAGGGCGACGCTCGCCCCTGCCACGAACGCCGGGGAGGGCGGGGCGAGGTGCCGCCGCCTCGTCCCACCCCCGTTGCCCCCGGTCGTCGCCCCGGCGATCCGCCGCACAGGCCAGTCGCCGAGCTTTGTCGCGTTCAGAGCAAACCGGCCTGCTGCATCAGATCGATCACCTGTGCGCCGTTCAGCTTCGCCGGATCGACCTCGGGGATACTCAGTTCGCTGAGCGGCTTGAGTTTCGGGTTCACCGCCACCTCGGGGTTCAGCGTGTACTCCAGCGAGAAGGTGCCATTCGCCAGCACCTGCTGTCCGGCCTTGCCGGTCAAGTAGCGCAAGAGCGCCTGCGCCTCGGTCGGATGCTTGCTCGATTTCAGCGCCCCGAGACCGGAGACGCTGAAGAAGCCGCCCGCGTCCTTGTTCTGGAAGTAATGCAGTTCGGTATTCTTGCTGTTCGTCCCGGCATCGGCGCGATCCTGATACCAATAGTAATGATAGATGATCCCGCCTGGAATCTCGCTCGCATTGACCGCGCGCATGATCGCGCCGTTGCCGGAATAATTCTTGGCGTTCGTCTTCAGCCCCTTCAGCCAGGCGAGGGCGGCGGCGTTCCCCTTGAGCGCCACCACCGCGCTGACGACCGCCTGGAAGTCCGCGCCGGAGGGGGCGAACCCGCACTGGCCTTTCCAGCTGTCGCCGGAGAGGTCCATGATCGATTGCGGCAGGGCGGACGCCGCGAGCATTTGCGGGTTGTAGACGAAGACGGTCGAGCGCCCCGCGACCCCCATCCAGTCGCCGGTCGTCGGGGAGAAGCGCGCGGGCACTTGGGCCAGGGTCGCCCGGTCGATCGGCGCGAAGAGCCCCTTGGCCGCGACGACCTGCATCGCGGGGGAGTTTTCGGTGATGAAGGCGTCGGCGGGGGAACCACCTCCCTCCTGGACGATCTGGTTGGCGAGGTCGAAGTCCTTGCCGGAGCGGATGTCGACCTGGACGCCGGTCTCCCTGATGAAGCCCTCGACCATCCCCTTGACTAAATTCTCGTGCTGCGCGTTGTAGAGGGTCAGCTTCGCGCTCGTGTCGAGGCGCGGCGTCGCGATCGCCGCCGGGGAGGACGCCGCCGCGCGTGTGGCGGTGGCCGGGGTGGCCGCCCCACCAGGTGTCGTCCCGGTGGTGCGGGTCGCGGCCACCGAGGCGGTGGGTGAGGTGCTGGCGGCGGTCGTCGCCACGGCGGCGGGGGCGACCGAAGCTGGTACAGTCGATACCGCCGGGGCAGTCGTCGCCGGACTGCTGCCACAGGCGGTGATCAGCGCCTGCACCGAGAGGACACCCGCCGCAGCCATGAAATGACGCCTGGTGATCCGCATCCCGCTCATCCCTCCTGTTTATGCCCACAAAGCAATAGTGTTCGCATATACGAATTTAGATCTGCCGTAAGGATACCTAGGCGTGCCGAATCGTGCAAGGGCGAGGCAAGAAAGAGAATATCGCGAGGGTGCACGAGCGGCGGCGCACCTGTAGAGGTGCGCCGCCGGATGCGATGAGGGCTGTGGCGGGGGCTGTGGTGAGGATTTCCCCTGGCTACGCCATCATGATCACGCCGCGCGCGACCGTGCCGCTGCGGAGGAGATCGAAGCCCTCGTTGATCTGATCGAGCGTGTAGGTATTGCTGATCAACTCGTCGAGTTTGAGACGCCCCTGCTGGTAGAGGTCGAGGAGGCGGAGCATGTCCACGCGGGGGCGGGCGGAGCCGTAGAAACAACCTTTGAGGGTTTTTTCCTGCATCGCCAAGGCCCAGGCGTCGATCTGCGCCATCTGCCCTTGTGGCGCGATGCCGACCTCGATCGCGGTGCCGCCGATCCGGGCCATCTCGAACGCCTGCTGCACCGTCCGCGCGCTGCCGATCGCGTCGAAGGCGTAATCGACCCCCTCGCCCCCCGTCAGCTCGCGAACACGCGCCACGGCGTCCTCCTCGCGCCCGTTGATCGTGTGCGTCGCGCCGAAGTCGAGCGCCAGCTCCAATTTGTTGTCGAGGAGATCGACCGCGATGATCTGACCGGCGTTGACCATCCGCGCGCCCTGGATCACATTCAGGCCGACCCCGCCGCAACCGATCACCACGGTCGTGCTGCCCGGCTCCACC
>JAABUT010004782.1_pt1 | contig 10478 bp, 8 predicted proteins | sample 5559281 | NCBI WGS metagenome assembly JAABUT01 (sample SAMN10711880, study PRJNA513359) | rock metagenome | isolation source: Antarctica rocks | place: Antarctica: Victoria Land, Ricker Hills nord | collected 2016-01-04 | reverse complement strand
GACCTGCATCTGGCTGATGCCGAGGCGGTCGGCGATCTGGTCCTGGGTGAGCTCCTCGACGAACCGCATGGCGAGGATGGACTGCGAGCGCGCGTCGAGGGCGGCCACCTCGTGGCGAAGGGTCAGTGCCCACTCCATCCGGTCGAGGTCGTCCTCGGGGCTGGCCAGGCGCATCCCGAAGGTGCCCCAGGTGGGGTGCGGGGCCTCCAGCGACTGCGGCCGCTGGTTGACGGAGGCGAGCTGCGTCCTGCGGACCGCGTCCTCGGTGATGCCGAGGGCGATGGACAGGTCGGCGGCCGAGGGCTCGCGCCGCAGCTGCTGGGTGAGCTCGTTGGAGACCGAGGCGATCGCCAGGCGCAGCTCCTGCAGCTCGCGCGGGGGACGGACCAGGCTCCCGTGGTCCCGGAAGTACCGGCGCACCTCCCCCCGGATGGTCGGGACGGCATACGCGGCGAAGGAGCTGCTGCGGGTGATGTCGAACCCCTGGACCGCCTTGAGCAGCGCGAGGTAGGACACCTGCCGCAGGTCTTCGATCTCGACGCCCCTGGCGGCATAGCTGGCGGCGATGGCGCGCGCCAGCGGCATGTTGAGCTCGACGGCTTCCTGGTGGAGGCGGCTACGGTCCTGCTCACCACCCCGAGCCGCCTCTTCGAGCAGGGAGCGGGTCAGTTCTTCGCGTTCGCGGTAGGCGCTGAGAGAGGACGTTTGCGCGGCCATGACGACTCCATAGGGGTGGGACGTCGGCGCGCTGTTTGACCGATACCAGTGACCCTAACCCCCCGGGGGCCCGGCTGACAAGGGGGACACGCTCGTGCCTGGCGTCCTCGCCCCAGCTAGCCGTGCGCGGTGGAAGACTTCGCCGAGCGGGCGGGGGCCCCCTCGACCGCCTTCTCGGCGTGCCGGAACTGGGTGTCCTGCCCGGCCACGATCCGGCCGGCGACGAGGGAGAGCTTCATGTTCATCTCCTGCGAGGTCGTCACGAGGATGTCGAAGGCACGCTCCTGGGAGACCCGGTGCGCGGCCATCAGCAGCCCGACCGCCTTGCCGATCTCGCGGTTGGTCTCCAGCCCGGCGCGCAGGTCCCTGGCCTGGCCGCGGGCGCTGACCGTCATCAGTGCCATCGAGGCGAAGGACGCGAGCACGGCGCCCTCGTCGGCCGACCGGGACGTCAGGGCACCGGGGGTGTCGGAGAAGATGTTGAGGGCGCCGACCTTGCGGCCGTCGACCAGCAGCCGGTACCCGATCATCCCTCGCACCGGTGTCTCGGCGAGGACCCGCTCGGTCAGCACCGGCCACGGCGAGCCGTCGCGCAGGTCCGGGTCGTACGAGTACGCCTCGCTGAGGATCGCGTCGACGCAGGGCCCCTCACCGACCTCGCGCTCGAGCCTGTCGACGTGGGCGGCGACCGGGTCGGATGCCGCCGCGGTGCTGAGGACCCCGTGCGAACGCATCATGATGCAGGCGTGGTCACATCCCCCGATCAGCTCGACGGCCGAGTCGACAACCGACTGGTAGACCTCCTCGGGGCTGTCGGTCGCGTAGATGCGTTCGGCCAGCCGGCCGAACAGCTGGTTCGGACCTTCAATCGACATCGGTGCTCCTAGCGGGATGCCGGGTCCGGGGGGGTCGGCTACTCATTGTCGCAGAACCCCCGGTCGGTGCGCGCCGCTGCCGCGCTTTTGAACCGGCAGGCGGCCTTGCACTGCCCGCGCTGGACCAGCACGGTCCGCGGGGCCTATCATCGGGCGGGATGAGTAGCCCTGTGTCAACCCTTGTCGTGGTTGGGGTCCCTCCGCCGGTAAGTGTGCGCCCTGTGTCAACCCTTGTCGTGGTTGGGGTCCCTCCGCCGGTGAGTGTGCGCCGTTCCCGGTCGGTGTTAACGTCGTTCGTCCTTGCTGTGCTGCGGGCGCTGCACGTTGACATCTCCTTGTCTCGGCGCGAGCTTGCGGCTGCGGAGGGTCTGTGGTGTCAGGCGGCATCGGCGTGGTGTTGCTGGGTGAGCAGGGTCTGCAGGGCGCCGTGGCGGGAAGGGTCGTAGGGGGTGTTGGTCTGCCAGCATTTCCAGATGATGTGCAGCCAGGCGCGGGCCAGGATGCGGGTGGCGTGGGGATGGTCGTGCCCTCGGGCGATGGCACGGGCGTACAGGTCGGCGGCCCATGGGTTGGCGTGTCGGGTGTCGCCGGCGAAGTCGGTGACGGCGTCACGCAGCTGTTTGTCGGCGGCCCAGCGGAACGTGACGGAGCGGACCTTGCCCGAGGCGCGGGTGGAGGGGGCGACCCCGGCCAGGCAGGTCAGGGATTCGGGGGTGGGGAAGCGGCCGCGGGCGTCGCCGATCTCGGCCAGCAGCCGGGCCGCTCTGACGGTGCCGGATCGGGGCAGAGACTGAAAGATCGGGGCGTCGGGGTGCAGGTCGAGCTGCTCGCTGATTTGGGCCACCAGGGCGTCGATCTGGTCGCTGACGGCGCGCAGAGCGGCGAGCAGGGCCAGGGTGATGTGGGCGCGGGCCTCGCTGTCGGGTCCACTGGCGCCGCGGGGTGCTGCGCCGAGGTGGGCGTGCAGTTCGGCGCCGGTCTTACGGCCGCAGTAGCCGGCCCCACGAAGCCAGGCGTCGAAGCGCTTGGGAGAGAGCCAGTCGGCCTTGTCCTGGCTGGGGAAAAGTGCCAGGAACCGCAGGCTGATCGCCGAGTCCAGGTCATGGAACAGCCCGACTGTGCCGGGGAAGACGAGCTGGAGGTGGGCTCGCAGCTGGTTGGCCAGTGCGATCCGGTGGCCCACCAGGTCCTTGCGGGCCCGGCACGTCATCCGCAGGGTCACGGTCTGGTCGGTGTCGGGGACCAGAGGGCGCAGTCGTCGCCGGTCGGTGCGCAGGGTGTCGGCCAGGACGTAGGCGTCGAACCGGTCGTCCTTGTTGCCGGCCGACCCGTACCGGCTGCGCAGGTTCTTGAGCTGGTTGGGGGCGATCACGTACACGCTCAGCCCGCCCTGTCGCAGGGCCTCGACGACCGGGCCGTCGGGGCGTTCGATCGCCACGTCGTCCACCCCGGCCCTGAGGAGCCGGCGGACCAGGGTCCGCAGCCCGGCCGCGGTGTGCTCGACGCTGAACCGCTCGATCTGTTCCCCATCGGGGCCGACGATGGATACGGCGTGCTCGTCCTTGGCCCAGTCCACCCCGCCGGTAGGTGCAGCCGGTCGCGCAAGTGGACCCATTTCGGTGACACTCATCGTGTCCTCCTGTCTGTTGCAGCAGCAGGTGGGCACCCGGTGGTCCCGGGACACGACAGCCGGTCGCTCACTGATCGGCGCTCGATGGCGCTCAGCCCTGTAGCCAGTCGGCGTGTCCTGGACCACCGGGCCTCGCAGAACTCATCCCGGACCTCGAAGGTCGAGCGAGCGGGGCGATGGCCCGGTGGGGACCAGGGATGCACCGGCAGCCAGGTAGCTGCCGACAGTAAGAGGGTGCACCAGTGAGCGCCTCCCTCTGGGCGCTGGTGCTCCTCCCGACGGCGGTCGGGGGCGCCCTGCTGGTCGCCGGAGCCTGCCGCGGGCAGGCGGCCCGGTCGCTGCAGCGGGCCGCCGCCCCGGTGGCGGTCGGCACCGCGGCGATCGTGCTCGCGCTGGCGGTCGTCGTGGCGGTGTCTCGCCCGGCGGTGAGCACGGCGTTCCTGCCGGGGGCGCCCCTCGCCCTGCGGGTCGACGACCTGTCTGCCGCCGTGGTCCTCACCGTCGCGGCCGTCAGCCTCCTCGTCCTGCTCTTCGCCGCTGGCAGCGTCCGCACGGCATACGCGCGGTTCTTCGGTCTGATGCTCGTGTTCGTCGCCGCGGTGCTGCTGACCGCCACCGCCGGGACCCTGCCCGTGCTCCTCGCGGCCTGGGAGGTGATGGGCGCCACCAGCTATGCCCTCATCGCGTTCGCGTGGCGCGACGAGGAGCGCGTCAGCGCCGGGACCGTCGCATTCCTCACCACCCGCGCGGGTGACCTCGGGCTGTACGTCGCCGCCGGGGCGGCCGTTGCGGGATCAGGCGCGGCAGGGGAGCCCGGTCTCGACGTCCAACAGCTGGCCGGGCTGCCCGCACCCTGGGTGCACGTCGTGGCTGCGGGGGTCCTGACCGCGGGCTTCGGCAAGGCAGCCCAGCTGCCGTTCTCGTTCTGGCTGTCCCGGGCGATGACCGGGCCGAGCCCGGTCAGCGCGCTGCTGCACTCCGCCGCGATGGTCGCGATGGGCGGCTACCTGTTGCTGCGGATGCACCCGCTGCTGGCAGCAGCCGGCTGGGCAGCGACCGCAGCCGCGTGGGGCGGGGCGGTGACGGCGCTGCTCCTGGGCGTCGTCGCCGTCGCCCAGAGCGACCTCAAACAGCTGCTGGCCGCCTCGACCGCTGCCCAGCTCGGTTTCGTCGTCCTCGCGGCCGGCACCACGGCGGCGGGGGGCGGAGTCGTCGCCGGCACCACCCATCTCGTCGCCCACGCGGCGACGAAGTCACTGCTCTTCCTGGCCGCCGGGGCGTGGCTGTCCGCGCTGGGGACCAAACAGCTGCGGGCCCTGCGCGGTGCCGGGCGGAGGTACCCGGTGGTGGGTGTGACCTTCACGCTCGGCGCGCTGGCCCTCGCGGGTGTCCCGCCACTGTCCCTGTGGGCCACCAAGGACGCGATCCTCGCTCCCGTGCGCGAGCAGTCGCTGGCGCTCTACCTGACCGCGCTCTCCGCGGCACTGTTGTCAGCCGTCTACGCCGGCAAGGCGCTGGCGCTGGTGTGGCGACCACTTCCCGTCGACGCCGCCGAGGGGTACGACACGGAGGAGAAGGGCAACCGGAAGGTGGGCCTGCTCGAGCGGCTCCCCCTCGTGGTCCTTGCCTCGGGTGCTGCGGTGCTCGGCGTCTTGTCCCTCCCCGCCCTCGACCCGGTCCTGGGCCGGGCCGGGCGGTCCGGGGCCTCGCCCGCTGAGCTGGCGACGTCGGGGGGGCTTGCGATCCTCGGCGTGCTCCTCGCCGTGGCCCGACCCCACCGGCTCCCCGCTCCGACGTGGGCCGCCCGGTGGCTCGGTCTCGAGAACCTTGCCGGCGTGGTCGTGGTCCGCCCGACCCTGCGCCTCGCGCAGCGGCTCGCCCGGGTCGACGACGCGCTCGACGCCGCCGTGATGGCGTCGGTCCCCGCGCTCCGCGCGGTCGCCGGGGTGGTCGAACGCACCGACGTCGCCCGCGTCGACGGCATCGTCCGCGCCACGGCGCGGCTCGCCCAACGCCTCGGGTCGCTGGCCCGCCGACCCCAGACCGGCCAGCTGCACGAGTACTACGCCCAGGCCGCGGTCGCCCTGGCGGCGGCCCTGCTTCTCGTTCTCGTGGTGAGGTGAGCGTGCTCTCCGTCCTCGTCTTCGGCCCCCTGCTCGCGGCCGTCCTCCTCGTGGTGGTCCGCGTCCCGGCGGCTGCGGCCCTGTGGACCTGGGTCGTCGTCACCCTGGCGGAGGTCGCACTCGTCTCCGGGATGTGGGTCGCCTACGCCCGCGGCGGCGGCACCGGGGGGCGGGTGGGGTTCGAGGCCAACCGCCCCTGGATCCCCGGAGTCGGCGCCGGCTACCACGTCGGGGTGGACGGGCTCAGCCTGCCGCTGCTCGCCCTGACCACCGTTGTGTTCGCGGCCGCTGCGGTGTACTCGCTTCGCGAGCAACGACAACCACGGCTGTATGCCGCGCTGTTCCTGGCGCTGGAGACGATGTGCCTGGGTCTGTTCGCGGCGCTGGACCTCATCGTCTTCTTCGTCTTCTTCGACCTTTCCATCGTCGGGATGTACTTCGTCATCGCCGGCTGGGGTCACGGCGCCCAGGCGGCGCGCTCGGCGATGAAGTTCTTCCTCTACACCTTCCTCGGCTCCCTGGCGCTGCTGCTGGGCTTCATCGGCCTCTACGTCGGCTCCAGCCCGCACACCTTCGACATGCTCGAGCTGACCCGGCAGCGTCCCCTGCAGGGAGGTGGGGCCGGTGGGGTGCTGGCCCTGGCCGCGATCGCCGTCGGGCTGGCCGTCAAGACGCCGACCGTCCCGTTCCACACCTGGCTGCCACCCGCACACACCGACGCCCCGGCCGCGGGCTCGGCCGTGCTGGCCGGGGTACTGCTGAAGATGGGCACCTACGGCTTCCTGCGCATCGCCATGCCCATGCTCCCTCAGGCGTGGCGGACCTATGCGCTCGTGTTCGTCGTCGTCGGCGTCGTGTCGGTGCTCTACGGCGCACTGGTGGCCCTGGCCCAGACCAGCTTCAAGCGGATGATCGCCTACACCAGCGTCAACCACATGGGCTTCGTCATCCTCGCCGTCGGCGCGGCAGGGCTGGGCAGCGGCACCGACTCGCAGGCCCGCTCGCTGGCGCTCAGCGGCGCCGTGACCCAGATGGTCAGCCACGGGCTGGTCACCGGTGCCCTCTTCCTGCTCGCCGGTGCCCTCTACGAGCGCGGCGGCACCTACGAGATGGACCAGTACGGCGGTCTGGCCGGCCGCGCGCCGAAGCTCGCCGCCCTGACCGCGGTGGCCGCGTTCGCCAGCCTCGGGCTGCCGGGCTTCAGCGGGTTCATCGCCGAGTTCCAGGTCCTCGCCGGCAGTCTTGCCGCGGCGCCCGTGCCCACCGCACTCGCGGCACTGGGCATCCTCGTCACCGCCGCGCTCTTCCTGTGGGCGCTGCAACGGCTGTTCCTCGGCCCGGAACGGCGCACCCTACCCGCGGCCACCGACCTGAGCGCCACCGAGCTGGCGGGCATCGTCCCCCTGCTCGCGCTCTCGCTGCTCATCGGCGTCCTCCCCCGGCCGTTGCTCGCACTCGTCGAGCCCGCTGCGGCCCTGGTGGCCGAGCTGGTCTCCCGGTGACGGCCAACGAGGACCCGCTGGCCCTGGTTCCCGAGCTGATCATGCTCGCCGGCGCGGTCACCGCGCTGCTGGCGGGCTCGTTCCTGGGCCGCACGCGGCAGTGGGTCACCCAGATCCTCGCCGCGCTCACCCTCGTCGCCACCATGCTCGCGGGCGTCCTGTCCGCCACCGGTCCCGCCCGGACCGTGTACGGCTCGTCCTACGCCGTCGACGTCGCGACCTCCGCCGCCCGCACCATCGTCCCGGCCGCCGCGCTGCTGACCATCGCCCTGGCCACCCGGCGGGTCCGCGGGAACGCCCGTGAGAGCGAGTTCTACGTCCTCGTCCTGCTCGCGTCCCTCGGCGCCGTCGTGCTCGCCGGGGCCTCCGACCTGCTGCTGCTGGCGGTCGGGTACCTCCTCGCCTCGATCCCCCTCTACGCCCTCGCCGGCTGGGGCCGCGACTCCCGCGGCGCGGAGGCCGCCCTCAAGCTCTACCTGCTCGGGGCCTTGCTCGGCATCGTCATGCTCCTCGGCGCGAGCGTGCTCTACGGGGTGGGAGGAGGCTCCACGGCATACCTCGCCCTGGCCGAGGGCCTGCCGCGCGCACCCGCCGCCGCCGTGGCCTTCGGCACGGTCGCGCTGCTGACCGGCCTGCTGTTCAAGGCGGGCGCCGTGCCCGCCCACTTCTGGGTCCCCGACGCCGTCGCCGGCGCGAGCGTGCCCGCCGGGGCGTTCCTCACCACGGTGCCCAAGATCGGGGGGCTGATCGCGATGTACCGGCTGCTGGTCGTCATCCCCGACTCCTTGGTCAACTGGCGGCTGCTGGTGGCGGTCATCGCCGCGGCGAGCATGACCCTGGGCAACTTCGCCGCCTTCGGGCAGCGGGAGCCCAAGCGCCTGCTGGCCTACTCCACGATCAGCCAGGTCGGCTACCTGCTCATGGCCGTCACCGTCGCCGGGCTCAGCCCGGACGCCCTGCCCGCGCTGCTGCTCTACCTCGGCGGGTATGCCGTGACCAACCTCGGCGCCTTTGCCGTCGTTGCGACCCTGCCGCAGCTGGCGACACTCGAGGACTACCGCGGCCTCGTCCGTGCCCGCCCCGCGCTCGCGGGTGTGCTCCTGGTGTGCCTGCTCGGCCTCGTCGGCACGCCGCCGACCGTCGTGTTCGTCGGCAAGCTGAGCATCTTCGCCGCGACCTGGCGGGGAGGCTGGGCATGGCTGGTGCTCGTCGCTGCGGTCAACACCCTCGCCAGCCTCTACTACTACCTGCGCTGGCTGGCTCCCGCGTTCGACCTCCAACCCGCCGGCGCTCGACTGCCTGCCGGCTCCGGCCGCCCGCCAGCGCTGGTCGCGACCGCCTCCTGGGTGGGGGTCAGCGCCGTCGTCGCCGGCTGCCTCTCGCTGCTGCTCGGCCTCGGTGCCGGCTGGGGTCTCGCGCTGTCATCAGGGGTCCTGGGCCGTTGAGCACCCTGACGGGATGGCACAATGGGGTCATGGACCGTGGCCGCTGGACCTCTCCCGACCGGAGGGCGTCGACAGGGGTGCGCCGGCGGCCCACCCGTGGACTGCCGTTCCTGCTGTCGCTTCTGGCGCTGCTGACCGCCGTGGTCGCGATGCACTCGATGGGGGCGGGTCACTCCGGTACACCGCTCGGTCACGCCGTCCGGGGCACCCAGGGAGTCCAGCATGCCGCCCAGCCGGCACCGGTGACTGCGGCCGTCCTCACGGACCGGGCGCTGGTCACGGGACTGTCCCCCAGCGACGCCTCGGTCAGGGCGTCCTGCTCCGGCGCCCCCTGCCCCGGCGCCCACGCGGCCCTGTCCGTCCCGGCAGTCGCATCCCACCTGGGTGCCATCTGCCTGGCGGTCCTGCCGGTCCTGGGCCTGCTGCTGCTCGGCCTGGGACTGCTGTCACGACGCACGCGGTCCGGGCTCAGGGCGCTCACCCGGCCCGTGGACCTGCGTTCGCTCCGCGCCGCCGGCGACCCGTTCCCGCGGCCTTCCCTGTCCTCGCTCTGCATCCTGCGCACGTAGGCCTGCCGCCAGCACGGTGAGGCTTCGCCACCCGGCGGCGCCTCCCGGCATACGCGCAGACCCACCTCGCATGCCCAGACGATGGAAGGAACCACCATGAACCGCACCCTGTCCGCCTTCGCCCTGCCCACCGCCCTCGCCTCGATCCTGCTCGTGTCCGCCTGCGGAACCGGCTCAGGCTCGCCTGCCGGAGGCCCCGACACGCGCGCTCCCGGCCCGAGCAGCACCAGCGCCCCGGCGACGGCCGGAGCGACGGCGGCCGACCACAACGACGCCGACGTGGCGTTCGCGACGGACATGATCGCGCACCACAGCCAGGCTGTGCAGATGGCCGACATGGCGCTCAAGCAGTCCTCCACCGCCTCGATTAAGGCACTCGCCGGCCAGATCAAGGCGGCTCAGGACCCGGAGATCCAGACGATGGCCGGCTGGCTCAAGGCCTGGGGGAAGCCGGTTCCCACGCCGATGGCCGGGCATGACATGGGCTCCATGAGCGGGTCGATGCAGGGCATGATGTCCCCGCAGGAGATGGATGCGCTCAGCAAGGCCAGCGGCGCCGCCTTCGACCGGATGTGGCTGCAGATGATGATCAAGCACCACACGGGCGCCGTCGCGATGTCGAAGGCCCAGCTCACGCAGGGTTCGAGCCCCGACGCCAAGAAGCTGGCCCAGGCCATCATCGACGGACAGACCAAGGAGATCACCCAGATGACGGGGATGCTGGCTGACGTCAAGGGCTGACCTCGCAGCACCCTGCGCCCGTCTGCGGGTTCGCGCGACGGACGACCTCGCGCAGGCCGCCCGTCGTTGCCGTCCGGCCACGACGGGCGGTCTGGGTCGGTCGCAGTCTCGTCAGTCCCCGAGCGGCGCAATGGCATCGCCGAATACCCGGCTGGAGCGCGCGCGTGAGCGCCCGCCGGGCGAAGCCGGACGAAGTTCTTCCTCTGGACGGTCAGGGTGCGGGATCGATGTGGACCGTGTGGCCGAGTCGTTCGATCTGCGCGGCCAACCGGCGGGTGTGGGCTTCGTCGTTGCGGCGTGCGAGTCAGTCCGCTCCCAGGCAACTCCCCCGCCTGCCGCGAGTGGTCGTCAGGATGCTAGGATACCCCATCGGGTATCCGAGAATGGAGACCATGGCCGGCCTCATCGACGATCCGCCTGCCCTACAGGAAGGAACACCATGTCCTACGCGCTGACGGCCACGGTCCGCCAGAACTTCGCCGACGCGCTCATGGCCACCCGGGGCGCCTTGGCAGAGCAGGGTTTCGGCATCCTGACCGAGATCGACATCCAAGCCACGCTGAAGGCCAAGCTCGACGCCGACGTCCCACCTCATGTGATCCTCGGCGCCTGCCGCCCCTCACTCGCCCACGCCGCCCTCCAGGTCGAGCCGTCCGTCGGACTGCTCCTGCCGTGCAACGTCGTCGTGCGCGCCCTCGATGACCAGCGCACCCTCGTCGAGGCCCTCGACCCCGCCGTCATGGTGTCCCTGACCGGCAACGAGGGCCTCTCCGCCGTCGCCGCCGAGGCGGGCGGCCGACTCGCCGCCGCGCTGGACGCGCTGTCCCCCGACGCTCCCCCGACGTGACGAGCGACACGCCGACGACGCCGCCGACG
>JAABUT010004780.1_pt1 | contig 10482 bp, 12 predicted proteins | sample 5559281 | NCBI WGS metagenome assembly JAABUT01 (sample SAMN10711880, study PRJNA513359) | rock metagenome | isolation source: Antarctica rocks | place: Antarctica: Victoria Land, Ricker Hills nord | collected 2016-01-04 | reverse complement strand
CGGGCAGCGCCCCGCAGTGCGCGCTGATACTCGTCGGCTCGGCAGGCATCGCGGGCACCGCACTCATGCGGTCACAGCGTCGATGCCACCTATTCTCGCACCACCCGATTTAGATGCGTTTGCCCTGATGGCTCCGTGCCGGTTCTGTTGGGTCTTGCAGTGGTGTGTTAGCCTTCCGTGTTTGCTATGGTAGTGCGGGAGGGGATGAGCGATGAGCAGTGCGGCGGCTTGCCCGAATTGTGGCCCGACGGGGACGCGCAGGAACGGGCGCGACCGCCAGGGGCGGCAGATCTACCAGTGCCGTGACTGTGGCCGCCGCTTCACCGCCCGCAGCGCCACGTCGTTCTCGGGCTACCGGTTCCCGCCCGACGTCATCGCCCTCTCGGTGCGCTGGTATCTGCGCTTTCGCCTCAGCTACGCCGACGTGGCCGAGCTGCTCGCCGAGCGGGGTATCCGGGTAGACGCGTCGACCGTCTACGATTGGGTACGCGAGTTCGCCCCGCTCTATGAAGACGCGGCGCGCCCCTTCCGCCATGCTGTGGGGCGCGCGTGGAGTGTCGACGAGACCTACGCCAGGGTCGTCGGCGCGTGGGTGTACGTCTACCGCGCCCTCGATGGACAGGGGCAGGTCGTCGACGTCTACGTGAGCGAGCAGCGCGCCGCCGAGGACGCGGCCACCTTCTTCCGCCCAGCCAGCGCGTCCACCGGTGTCGTCCCGGACGAGGTGTCGACCGATTGCGCCGCCGCCTATCCCCTGGCCCTGGCCGCCGCCCTCCCGCCGGTCGCGCACGAGACGGGGAAGCTGGTCCAGCAGCGCATCGAGCGCGATCACTAGCACCTGAAGGGGCGGCTGCGCCCGATGCGTGGCTTCAAGACGCTGGCTAGCGCGCGGGTGTTCTGCCGCGCGCATGGCTTCCTGCGCAACCTCCGCGGCGGCTTCTACGACGTCGAGTGGCGAGCCGACGTCGCATCCCCTTCGCCTGTGCCGCCCGTGGTGCGCGCGTGGGCTGCATTAACAGCCACCCTGCTTGTGTGAAAGATTCCCATGCGACGACCCCGGCTCGGGCTATCCCAGGTCGATCCTCGTCTTCCTCATCACCGCCCAACCCAATAGCACCCTGCCGGCACCGGTTCCGCCCCCAGTCGGCGGTGACTGATCTGGGAGGGGCTAGAGTAGCCGCATCACCACAACCAAACCGATGATTAGCAGGACGAGCAGGACGAGACTGACAACCGTACGCCGATCTCGTTCCGCGCGCCACGCCGCCCGCCCTTGTTCGGTATCGAGATGGGCGAGCGCCCGCTGGTCCTGACGGGCACGCTCGTCGAACAACGGTTCCTGCCCCGGCATCCGCGAATCCATACTTCCTCCCTTGATAAGGGTGGCGCGGGGGGCTCATTCGCCACCCCGCGCCACCAGAGTATCCTATCGTCAGTCCGCGCGTCTACCCCTATTGGTAATGCATCAACGCGTTCCATTGCGTGTGGAAGACCCAGCCGCGCAAGGCGGAATAGTTCCAGTAGGTCCAGCTGCTGTATGGACTCGCCCCTGGCAAGGTTCCGGCGTAGTAATAGAAGGTGGAGAGGTCCCCACGATGCCCGGTATAGCCGGGGACATTGGGATAGACATAGGAGTAGTCGGGCTGATTCTGCTAGATGCCCCTGTAAACGAAGGCACGGGTGATGTACGAGACCGCCTGGGCATAGAGGACGGCATCATACGGATAGTAGTTCCCGTCGCCATACCCGTTGATGATCCCCATCGCCCGGAGGGTGCAGATGTTCTTCCGGAGCGCAAAGTCGATCCCATCGAGATCTGGGAAGCAGTAGTAGCCGTTGCTGTCGTCATCCTGCCAGCCGTTGGCCCGCGCGATCACGCCCGCCATCTGCGCGCGGTTGAGGGTGTCGTTCGGACCCACCGCGCCGTTGCCGTAGCCGTTGACGATCCCGCGCCGATAGAGGGAATAGATCGGATAGCATTCCGGCGCGTAGCTCGAAAGGTCGTAGAACGGGGCACCGTATGAGTAGCCCGGCGCGTATTGCTGTTCGTCGAACCTGGAACAACTCGAACGCGGGTTATGCTGATTTCCTCCGGGGAAGTTATACATGCCGATCTCGGCCGCACCCTGCGCCTGATACGGCAGGGTGACACCGTTGCCGCCATTGATCGTATAGGTGAAGCTCCCACCGTCGTACATGTTGAGATTCGCAGCGCTCCCGTCGGTGAAGTAGGTGGTAGTCCCGGAGGCGATGACGAATATGCCGGTCCCGACGCGATTATTATATCCCTCGATGGTGAAGAGCATCCCGAACGTGTTGAAGCGGATCCAATTCGGGTCACTGCCGTTGTAGACGAGCGTGGAGGCGACCGATACCGACGTGAAGTAATTCGCCCCACAGGTCACGGAGGCAAAGTCACGGTGCATATGGTGGGTGACGATATTGGTGTTCGGCTGCGGCCGGTCGATGAGCGTGAGGATCCCGTCGGCGTTCGCCTGGAATGGGAAGAGCATGGTAAGTACGAGCGCGACGAGCGCGACGCTTAGCGACAGCGGCAACCGCCGGCGTGGTGCGGGGTGGGGCGGAATGCGTGAACTCACCGAGATACCTTCCAACTTCGTCCGTGTTGCTCACAGTGAACCGAAAGAGCACTTGCGCGAGCAGCGATGCTATCGGATGGGGGTCAGGGAGTTGAGGAGTTGGAGGAGCGCTTCGAGTGCGACGCCATCCGCGATGATCAGATAGTCGATACCACCATGGGTGAAGATGATCTGATGCCGAAGCGGACGATCCCCGCTCGGTAGGGCGATCTGGGCCTCGGCCTGGACGCCCAGCACCTCGGCCTTGGTGGTGCTGGTCATATTAGGCAACGGAGCGATCGTACCGTAGCCGGACGTCGACTCGATGACGTTGATGATCGAGGCACGGTCGTTCGGATTGTAGAGGTAGTAGGAGAGCCAAGGGGCTGCCTGCGGCCCTGGGTTCGAGATCTGGCCTGGGGCGAGCCCGACCAGCTTGCTCGGCCCGGTCGGGACGAACTTGATCGTGTCGAGTTTTTCGACGAGATAGCCGCGGAGTTCTGCCGCCGCAGCATCGGGCTCGGCCACCGGCGTCGCCGACGTGGCCCGTGTGGGGGTCGCCGCTATGGGCGCAGCCTGCACTGCCTTGGGTGCGGCGGCCGCCGGAGGAGTACCCGGGCGGGTGAGGATCATAATTGCAACGAAACCGCCCAAAGCAAACACACTACCGCCAATGAGGAATAGGTCGCGCAACTTCCTGCGGTGACTCATAATGCCCCCATGGTAGCTATTCTTCATGTATTCGCCGAGTAGGCAGAACTCGACGGGGGCGAGCGCTCGCTACCGAACCACCGGAGCATTCGACCCTCTTATGCCCGCTTGAAACAATTTAACTAACACTGGAATGATACTATCATACATAGACAAATTGTAAACAGTTGTTATAGTTTCACTTTAAACCATATCCCTATGCACAATTTTGCATTCCTTGATTCATGCCATCGCGACCGGAACAGCGTATCGCCGCCGCGCGCCGCGACATTCTCCGCAACCGCATGGAGACCACCCGATGTAAGAGTTCCCCCGCGAGTACCTGATCGAGACCCTCAACCTCCCCGAGGACGCGATCGAGGACAGGGCGATCGGGAGCAGTCGCTGGACCGAGACCCGCCGGATCGTCTTCCGCGACACCGACGGGCGGCACTACGCCGCCAACTATGAGCAGGGCCTGACCGAGAATCAGGAGACGACTCCGTGGGAGTACGAGCCGACGGTGGCCTGTTCCCCGGTCGAGCTGCGCGAGGTGGTCGTCAGGAAGTGGGTGGTCGTCGAATGAGGGTGCTGATGGTGCCGGATGGCGATATCCTGGCGATCCTCGCCGACCAAATGCCCGCGCTCGATGACACGCTCGGCAGCCTCTCCGATGAGGAGGCGCTGCGCCGCTTCGCGCCGGGGGAATGGAGCATCAAGGAGGTCGTCGATCACCTGATCGACGCCGAGCGCATCTTTTCCTATCGCCTGCTCGCCGTCTCGCGCGGCGAGCAGGCCAGCCTCCTCGGCTTCGATGGGCGGCGGGTGGCGAGCCAAGTGCCCGCTGGGCGACACACCGGGGTGAGGGCCGTCCCGGGTGTGGGTGATACCGTTGGGTGTAGGTAGCCGTTGGACTGAAGACCCGTGAAGGGCATACTTACCCATAAAGGGCACACTGTCCGCCTGCGCGGACTGGAACGCCCCAAATCCTTCTTTCTCCCGTCCCCCTCTGTGCATTTGTGCCTCCTATTCCGCCCCCTTCTTCCCTCGTATCTCTGTGTCGCTGCGTCTCTGCGGCGATCGTCCCCCCTCCAGCCTTGACAAGCACCGCCCGTTCACGCAATATATGTATAGATATACATATATACTCACGGAGGATTTCGATGGCCGCCTACGAGCCGCAACCCGATCGCTGCGACGTGCCCTGCCTCCACCCGGAGACGGTGCGGGCCGCGCGCTTAAGTCTGCTCCCCCACGAAGAGGCGCATGGGCTGGCCGACATCTTCAGCGTCCTGGCCGATCCGTCGCGCGTGCGGCTGTTGGCCGCGTTGGCGGAGCGCGAACTCTGCGTCTGCGACCTCGCCAACGTCCTCGGGCTGCGTCAGTCCACCGTCTCCCACCAGCTGCGCCTCCTCCGCGCCCTGCGGGTCGTCCGCTTCCGCAAGGAGGGGCGGGTCGCCTACTACGCGCTCGACGACGCGCACGTCACCGGGCTGCTGGCCCAGGGGCTCGAGCACATCCGCGAGGCGGCGGGCGCGAGCGGGCGCGCCGAAGTGGCGAACATCGCCTGAACGCGGGGTGACGACGCGATGACGGAAGGATGCATTGATGGCGAACGCCACCGAGCCCGCGACGACGACACGCTTCCAGGTCGAGGGGATGGATTGCCCCTCCTGCGCGGCCAAGATCGAGAGGGCCGTTGGGCAGGTTCCCGGGGTGCTCGATAGCCGCGTCAATTACGGCACCGGTGTGCTGCTGGTCGACGCCACGGTCGCCATTGATCCCGCTGCGGTCACCCGCGCGACCGCCGCCGTCGGCCACCCCTCCGCCCTCGCCGTGGCCGCAGTGGCCGGGCGGCACGAATGGACGGTCGAGGGGATGGATTGCGCCGACTGCGTCCGCAAGATCGACGCGGCCGTCTCGCGCCTGCCGGGCGTCGGCGACGTGGCGATCACCCTCGGCACCGGGCGGCTACGCCTGGCCCTGGACGAGGGGCTGACCGCGCCGGGCGAGGTGGTGCGGGCGGTCCGCAATCTGGGCTATACCGCGCGCCCCCCGTCCGCGCTCCTCGCAGCGCCGACGCCCTGGTATCGCACGGCCAAGGGCCGCCTGGTCCTCGTTAGCGGGGTGCTCGTCGCGCTCGCGTTCGTCACCTCGTTCTTCCTCCCGCAGTTCTCCTCCTGGGCCTACGCCGCCGCGACGGTCGTCGCGGCCGTGCCGGTCGTACGCAAGGCGTGGGGGGCGGCGCGGGCCGGCAGCCCGTTCGACATTAACGCCCTCGTCTCGATCGCGGCCATCGGCGCGCTGCTCATCGGCGCGCAGGCGGAAGGGGCGCTGGTCGTCTTCCTCTTCGCGGTCGGCGAACTGTTGGAGGGGATCGCGGCGGGGCGCGCGCGGCATTCGATCCAGGCGCTGGCCGCCGTCACCCCGAAGACCGCCCTCCTACTCAACGGCACCACCACCAGCGAAGTGCCGGCGGACAGCCTCGCGATCGGCGACCGCGTGCGCGTGCTGCCGGGCGGGCGGATCCCGGCCGACGGCGTCGTCGTGGCCGGGGAGTCGTCGGTCGATGAGGCCCCGATCACCGGCGAGTCGGTCCCAGTCCACAAGGGGCCGGGCGCGGGGGTCTACGCCGGCAGCATCAACGCCGACGGCGCGCTGACCGTCGAGGTCGCGAAGGAGGCGAGCGACACGACGATCGCGCGGATCGTCCATCTCGTGACCGAGGCGGAGGCGGGCAAGTCGCCGACCGCCCGTTTCATCGACCGCTTCTCGCGCTACTACACCCCCGCCGTGCTCCTCGTCGCCACGCTGACGGCGGTCGTGCCGCCCCTCTTCTTCGCGGGCGAGTGGCACGCCTGGATCTACAAGGCGCTGGCGCTGCTGCTGATCGGCTGCCCCTGCGCCCTGGTCCTCTCCACCCCGGCGGCGGTCACGAGCGCCATCGGCGCGGGGGCGCGGCAGGGCTTGCTGGTGAAGGGGGGCGAGGCGCTCGAACTCCTGGGCAAGGTGCGCGCGATCGCCTTCGACAAGACGGGCACGCTGACCCGTGGCGAGCCGCGCGTGACCGACATCGTCCCGCTGGCCGAGCCGGACGAGGCGCGCCTCCTCACCCTCGCCGCCGCCGTCGAGGTGACGAGCGCCCACCCCTTGGCCCGCGCGATCGTCGCGGAGCTCCACGCGCGCGGGCTGGTGCCCGCCGAGGCAACTGACGGCGCGGCGCTCCCCGGACGGGCGGCGACCGCCACGATCGCCGGGCGGGCGCTCGCGGTCGGCAGCCCCCGCTACGCCGCCGAGGTCGGCGCGAGCTCCGCCCGACTCGATGACGCCGTGGCGGCCCTCGAAGATATGGGTAAGACCACGGTCGTGGTCCTCGATGGGGACCGCGCGCTCGGGCTGATCGCCCTGCGCGACGAGCCACGCCCCGACGCGGCGGCGGGGGTGGCGGCGCTGCGGGCGCTCGGCATCGAGAGCGTCATGCTGACCGGCGACAACGCGCGCACCGGTCGCGCGATCGCCGGGGTGCTCGGCATGGAGGTCCGCGCCGAGCTGCTGCCCGAGGATAAGGTGGCGGCGGTGGCCGCCCTGAAGGCGCGCGGGCGGGTCGCGATGGTCGGCGACGGCATCAACGACGCCCCGGCCCTGGCGACCGCCGATGTCGGCATCGCGATGGGCGGCGGCACCGCTGTGGCGCTGGAGACGGCGGACGCGGCGCTGCTCCGCAGCTCGGTGAGCGGCGTGGCCGACCTCGTCGGCCTCTCGCGGGCGACGATGGGGAACATCCACCAGAATATCGCCTTCGCGCTGGGCCTGAAGGCGATCTTCCTGGTCACGACCCTCCTCGGCATCACCGACCTCTGGGTCGCGGTCCTCTCCGACACCGGCGCGACCGCCCTCGTGACCCTCAATGCGCTGCGGCTCCTCCGCTTCCGCGCGCGGCGATAGCCCTGTACGACCACACAGGGGCTTGGCGAATCCGCACGATACCGTGGCACACGCGAAGAGTGTTAGAGAGGAGGCTGCTAGATGGCTGACCTATTGTGTCCCAAGGATCAGACCGCGATGCGCGGCATCGAGCGCAACGGCGTGACCATCGAGCGTTGCCCGGAATGCGGGGGGATCTTCCTCGACCGGGGCGAACTCGAGCGCCTGACCGAGGCCGAGGGGCGGTACAGCAACGCCGATCCCCGGCCCGCGCGGTCACGGGCGAGTTACGACGAGCGCGGGGATGACCGTCGCGACGGGCATGACGACAACCGCCGCGACGATCATCGCGACGGTGACCAGGATAGCCAACATGGCAGCCGGTACGATGACCAGCCGCGACGGAAGCGCAAGGGCTTCCTTGGGGATTTGCTGGACTTCGGGTAGCCCGTCTCGGTGTTGCCCTTGCCCGTGGTAACGGGGCACGGGCAGCCTCGTGAGCGCCGGTCGTTGTGATGCTGCCCGTCGGCGGGCGGCACGCGAACAAGGAGAGAGACAACCGTGGCGCACGATCACAGCGGGCACAGCCACGCCCCGGCGAGTTTCGGACGCGCCTTCGCCATCGGCATCGTGCTCAACACCGGCTTCGTCGTCGTCGAGGCGACATTCGGCATCCTGTCCGGCTCACTCGCGCTCGTCGCCGACGCCGGGCACAACCTCAGCGACGTGCTCGGGCTCGTCCTCGCCTGGGGGGCGAGTGTCCTGGTCCGCCGCCTGCCGACGGCCCGGCGGACCTACGGCCTGCGCCGGACCTCGATCCTGGCCGCGCTGTTCAACGCCGTCTTCCTGCTCGTCGCGATCGGGATCATCGCCTGGGAGGCGCTCGGGCGGTTCCGGCACCCCGAGCCGGTCGCGGGCGGCACCGTCATCTGGGTGGCGCTCGTCGGGATCGTCATCAATACCGCGACCGCGCTGCTGTTCATGGCCGGGCGGAAGGACGACCTCAACATCCGGGGAGCCTTCTTGCACATGGCCGCCGACGCGGGCGTCTCGCTCGGCGTGGTCCTCGCCGGTATCGCGATCCTCCTCACCGGTTGGCAATGGCTCGATCCGGTCGTGAGCCTGCTGATCGTCGTGGTCATCCTGCTCGGCACCTGGGGCCTCCTGCGCGACTCGGTCAACCTGGCGCTCGACGCGGTGCCGGAGAACATCGATATGGATGCCGTGACGGCCTACCTCGTCGCCCTCCCCGGGGTAACCGAGGTCCACGACCTGCACATCTGGGCGATGAGCACGACCGAGACGGCGCTGACCGCGCACCTGGTGATCCCCGACGGGGAGAACGGGGACGCGCTGCTCGCGCGCACCTGCGCGGAGTTGCACGACCGGTTCGGCATCGAGCACGCCACCATGCAGATCGAGCACGGCGACCCGGCCCACCCCTGCGGCCTGGCCCCGGCCCACACCGTCTAAGGCCGCGACGTGCGGGTGCCGTGCGCTGCGAAGGAGGGCTGATACCGTGCCGGGTGTGCTGTTCCAGGTTCTGACCTTCGCGCTGCTCCCCGTCGCGGCCACCATCGCGGGCGGCGTCATCGCCACCTATCGGCCGCCCGGCCCACGAGTACGCAGCGCGATCCAGCATTTCGCGGCGGGGGTGGTCTTCGCCGCCGTCGCGGTGGAACTGCTCCCGGATATCGTTCACGAGCGGGCACCAGTCGCGGCGGCGATCGGCTTCGCGCTCGGGGTCGGTCTCCTGCTCCTCATTAAGTGGGCGACCGAGCGGTCCGGCCAGAGGGGGTTAGAGACGACGAGTGGGGCGACCAGCCTGATCGTGACGCTCGGCATCGACATCGCGATCGATGGGCTGCTGATCGGCATCGGGCTCGCGACGGGGGGGAAGCAGGGCACGCTGATCCTCGTCGCGCTCACGCTCGAAGTCCTCTTCCTCGGCCTGTCGGCCGCCGCCAGCCTCGGCAATAGCGGAGCGTCGCGCGGGCGGACGATCGGGACGGTCGTCGGGTTGTCCGCCCTCCTGATGGTCGGCGCGGCGGTGGGCGCGCTCCTGCTCGGCGGGCTTTCCGGTTCCCCGCGCGAGGCCGTGCTCACCTTCGGCGCGGCGGCGCTCCTCTATCTCGTCACGGAGGAACTCCTGGTCGAGGCCCACGAGGTTCCGGAGACCAGCGCGATCACCGCCACCTTCTTCGTCGGGTTCCTGCTGCTCCTGATCATCGACATGATCGCCTGAGCGCGCGCCGCGTCCCCCGTCGGCGCGCCAGCGCCGCCGTACACCCGTTCGAGGAAGTCGATCTCGCTGTCGTCGCGCGCGCGGTGCTGCGCGATCTCGAGACACGCCTGATGCAGACCGGCGGGCAGGTCACGGTGGGCGACCTGCCGATCGTCGAGGCAGACCCGACCCAGATGCGGCAGTTGCTGCAAAACCTGCTCGGCAATGCCCTCAAGTTCCACCGTCCCGGCTATCCCCCCCTCGTGCAGATCGGGGCCGACATTCGCCAGCCCGCCCCGGCGCGCGACGGTGGCACATCCGAGTGGTTGTCCGGGCAGGAGGTCTGCACACTGATCGTCACGGACAATGGGATCGGCTTCGACGCGCGGTATGGTGAGCGGATTTTCGGCGTCTTCCAGCGCCTGCACGGGCGCAGCGAATACGACGGGACCGGCATCGGCCTGGCGATCTGCCGCACGATCGCCGAGCGGCATGGTGGCACGATCGTGGCGACGAGCGTGCCCGACCAGGGCGCGACCTTCACCGTCACGCTGCCCACGCGGCAGTCACACTGAGGAGAGTGCGCAGATGACCGTCACGCCCCGCCCGATCATCATCCTGATGGCCGACGACGATGACGACGATCGCTTGCTGACGCGCGAGGCCCTCGCGGAGAATCGGCTCGCCAACGATCTGCGCGAGGTGCGGGATGGCACGGAGCTGCTCGATTACCTCAATCGGCGCGGTGCCTATGCCGAGCCGGGCGCGGCACCTCGCCCGGGCCTCATCCTGCTCGATCTGAATATGCCGAAGATGGACGGGCGAGAAGCCTTACAACAGATCAAGGCCGATCCCGCGCTGCGGACGATCCCGGTCGTCGTGCTGACGACCTCGCAGGTCGAGGAGGACATCTACCGTACCTACGACCTCGGCGTGAACTCCTTCATCAGCAAGCCGGTCACCTTCGTCGGCCTGGTGGCGGCGATGCAGGCCATCGGGCGCTACTGGTTCGAGATCGTCGACCTCCCGCCCGGCCCACGCCCCGCAACGGCCCCCACTTCCCCC
>JAABUT010004779.1_pt1 | contig 10484 bp, 9 predicted proteins | sample 5559281 | NCBI WGS metagenome assembly JAABUT01 (sample SAMN10711880, study PRJNA513359) | rock metagenome | isolation source: Antarctica rocks | place: Antarctica: Victoria Land, Ricker Hills nord | collected 2016-01-04 | reverse complement strand
TAGGCGGGATCGCGGCGAGGTTTAGTCCAATCCGTTTTTTGCTCACCGGCGCGGCCCCGAGCCTCGTGCGCTCATGGCAACGTTCGTGCGCCGCGCCGCCGAGCAAAAAACGCTCTTCATTATCATATATAAGACTGTATCGCGCGAAAATCAGATCATCTTCGGGCAGGAGCCCCAGGCCGTCCTTCTCGTGGTCTCCAGCTCCGCAAAACTGCGGTCGGAGCTAGCGGGGCGGCTCGGCCCTCCGGGTCCACGTCACATGGCGCCGGTAGAAGCCGAGATTGATCTCGGCCTCACCCTCGACGGTGCGCGTCTTACGCGACCGCCGGGACAAAATCGGTGATGCCATGCTGAGGACCTGGAGTGGCCCTCTTTCTGGCGCGGGCTGTCGATGGTGCGCATCATCTCGACGAGGGAGCGGCCGAGGCGGTCAAGCTTCCAACAACCAGCACGTCCTCGGGCCGCAGGAAGGTGAGGGCCGCGTCGAACTCCGGGCGCTTGGGTGAAGGTCGCTTCTGTCGAAGCGGTTATCTCCATGGGGACCCTTAGGGTTCTCACGGGAATAACCCCTTTAATCATTGAGCCATTGCCTCTCAAAGTGCCATGACTTTTGAAGCACTATTCCCGTGGGTGCTCTTAGAGTCCGTCCGATAAGTCATGCAGCACAACCGGTCCTTCGTAGCAGGATCATGACGGAAGCGGCATAGAGGAAGGCCTTGGCGGAGGTGATCGTTGCTTCCGGGTCCTTCCAGAGCCTTCGGTTTCGGCTGATCCAGGCGAAGAAGCGCTCGACGACCCAGCGGCGCGGATGGACCGCGAAGCCGACCTGTCCGGGCGGCTTTCGGACGATCTCGATCGTGATGAGGGTGGCGCTCACGGGTCGGTCGCCGGCATAGCCCGCATCGGCGAAAGCCTTGGTGATGAAGGGATAGGAGCGACGTGACCGCCGCAGTACCGGCACCGCTCCGTCGCGGTCCTGCACGTCGGCGGGCGGAGGAGGCTTGGGGCCTCGACCTGCGAAGCTGGGCGGGGAAGCCTCCGCAGGGTGCGGATCCAGCACGAGGCCGCGGCCGTCCGTGTCGACCATGACCTGGCGCTTGCGGCCCTTCACCTTCTTGCCCGCATCGTAGCCACGCGGACCGCCGCTTTCGGTCGTCTTGACGCTCTGACTTCGAGGACGGCCGCAGTCGGCGAGGCTTCGCGTCCGGCCCGCTCCCGATCGGCCATGACAAGGTGGTGATTGATGCTGACGAACAGGCCGCTGTCGCGCCATTGGCTGAAGTAGCCATAGACCGTGCTCTTGGGCGGAAGGTCCTTGGGCAGCAAGCGCCATGCGATGCCGCCGCGGAGCACGTAGAAGATCCCGTTCAGGATGTCGCGCATCGACCACAGCCGCGGCCGCCCACACAAGGACGGTTCAGGCAGAAGCGGCGCGATGATCGCCCACTCGGCGTCCGTCAGATCGGTTTGGTATCGAAGGTCCGCGCGGCTATGCTGCCGCCGGGTGGTCGGGGTCCACATGGCGCTTCCAGGTCAGGTTTCAGCACCCTTCTGGAATCACCTTCACCCCGGCCACTCAACCCCTCGTACCCTTATCGGACGGGCTCTGAGATGCGCCTCGAGCGTCCGTGCTCAGCATGCGACGAATGCCCGTTCACAGCGGAAACAGGATCAGACCCTGAGAAGGGTGAGATCAGTGATCACAGGGCTTGACAGGAATGTCGTTCAGGGGCTACTCTGTGGTCGGATCAGCGACGATGCTTCTCGTGACACTAACCGTCATCAATTCATTTGGATTTGGCAATAGTTTAGCTGCGACGTTCGAACAACAAAGGATTGCCTTGCTGAAAACTAAGCGATCGGTGAGCGCTTGCGGCTTGCTAGTCGAAAGCTACGGAGAGGAGCGAGAATTTGCTGCTCCGGACGCCTGAATTCGGAAGGAGCGCACTGTGGCGGATTATATCATTGTCGGCGGGGGATCTGCGGGCTGCGTGCTAGCAAACCGGCTTTCGGCCGATCCGGCCATTGAGGTTACCTTGATCGAGGCGGGAGGATGGGACAAGAGCCCGTTCATTCGCATGCCCGCAGGTTATTTTCAGTTGATGAAAACTGGCAAGATCGACTGGGGATACCACAGTGTCCCTCAGAAACATCTGAACAATAGAACCATGTTCTGGCCCCGCGCGAAGGTAATGGGCGGATGCAGCTGCGTGAATGGGATGATATACATCCGTGGGCATGCGTCAGACTATGATCGATGGGCCCAGTTTGGGAATCGCAATTGGTCGTTCGACGAGTGCCTACCCTATTTCAAGCGGTCGGAGGGTTGGCAAAACGGGGGCGATGAATTCCACGGCAGCGATGGCCCCCTGAAGACAACCCGGCACGGGGTCGTCCATCCGTTGGCGCGGGCCTTTGTCGAAGCGGGCCGCCAAGCCGGCTATCCAGTGACGTCCGACTTCAACGGCAACCAGCAGGAGGGGTTCGGCCCCTGCGACAGCACGCTCGATCGCCAATCGTCCAAATCGGTCCGCTCCAGCGCGGCCTATGCCTACATCCATCCTATCAAACACCGGAAGAACTTGACGATCGTTACAGATGCCCTGGTCTCGAAGGTCATCGTCGAGAACGGACGTGCTAGCGGAGTCGAATACCTCCGCAACGGGCAGACCCAAACGATACGAGCCGACGAGGAGGTCATCTTGTCGGGTGGCGTGGTGAACTCACCCCAACTGCTGCAACTGTCCGGCATCGGAGATCCCGAGCATCTGCGCGGCCTCGGCATCGACGTTGTCGCACCTTTAAAGGGGGTGGGGGCGAACCTGCAGGATCATCTGGCGATCGGCCTGAAGCAGCGGTCCAGCCAGCCCATCTCAATGCTACCAATGGTAAAGCCGATCCGGTCGGCGCTCGCGCTCAGTCAGTACTTGTGGAGCGGCAATGGTCCCGGCGCATATCACGGCATCGAGGCGCTCGCCTTCGTCAAGACGCGACGGGAGATCATCGCGCCGGATCTGCAGTATCATTTCGTGATGATCATGTACGACGATCACGGTCGCAACATCATCCCGGAACACGGTTTCATGCCGTATTTCAACATCGCGCGGCCCGAAAGCCGCGGCTCGATCAAGATCCAGTCGACCGATCCGCGGCAGCATCCGGCCATTCAGCCGAACTATTTCGAACAACCCGATGACGTGCGCGTCATGCGCGACGGCATCCGGATCAGTCGGGACATCGTCGCACAGCATGCGTTCGATCCCTACCGCGGCACGGAATATGGTCCCGGGGCCGAGGTGAAGACAGACGCGGAGATCGACGAATATGTTCGTGCCAAAATCGAGTCGATCTACCATCCTGTCGGCACCTGCAAGATGGGCTCCGACGCGATGGCCGTGGTGGACGACAGGCTGCGTATCCATGGGGTCGATGGCCTTCGAGTGATCGACGCGTCGATCATGCCGACACTGACGACCGGCAACACCAATGCACCCACCATCATGATCGCCGAGAAAGCGTCCGACTTCATCTTGGGCGAACGGCGCGCGGCCGGTGATCCGTCCGGTGCCGCGAGGATGGTCGCCTGAGAGCAGCCCTGGTCCGACACCGCCGGGAACCCTCGTTTCACCCTGGGCGGGCGCACGGCCGCGTGCCGGTCTTCGCGCGCCCGTCATCCCACCATCTTCTAGAGCGAGCGAGCCTTGAGCCATTATCTTAAAACGGGGCGTAGCAAAGCCCAGCGTGCGGAAGACGACCGCGAAGTCCGCGAGACCGTCGAATCCATCCTTTTCGATATCGAGCAGCGGGGCGATGCAGCCGTCAAAGACCTGTCCATTCGCTTCGACCAATGGCACCCGACGGACTTCCGGCTGACCGATCGCGAGATCAAGGAGTGCATGGCCGACCTGCCCTGGCGCGCTATCGAGGACATCCGCTTTGCCCAGGAGCAGATCCGAACGTTCGCCGAGCACCAGCGCGGTGCGTTGCGAGACGTCGAAGTCGAGACGCGGCCCGGCGTCGTGCTTGGGCACAAGAACATCCCGGTCAATTCGGTCGGCTGCTACGTCCCTGGCGGGAAGTATCCCCTGCTTGCCTCGGCCCACATGTCGGTTCTCACCGCCAAGGTGGCCGGCGTGCCGCGCATCATCACCTGCGCGCCGCCGTTCAAGGGGCGACCAGCGCCCGCGATCGTGGCCGCCCAGCATCTAGCCGGCGCGCACGAGATCTACTGCCTCGGCGGGATCCAGGCGGTCGGCGCCATGGCGCTCGGAACCGAGACGATCGAGGCGGTCGACATGCTGGTCGGACCCGGTAACGCCTTCGTGGCCGAAGCTAAGCGCCAGCTTTATGGCAGAGTCGGCATCGACCTCTTCGCCGGACCGACCGAGACTCTGATCATCGCCGATGATACCGCCGACGCCGAATTCTGCGCCACGGATTTGTTGGGTCAGGCCGAACACGGCCCGACATCGCCGGCCATCCTGCTCACCAGCTCGGAAAAGCTCGCGCGTGCGACGCTGGCGGAAATCGATAGGCTTCTCAAGATCCTGCCGACGGCCGCCACTGCCCGCCAAGCCTGGAATGATTTTGGTGCTGTCATCGTCTGTGGCGACGAGGACGAGATGGTTTGGGAAGCCGATCGGATCGCATCCGAACATGTCCAGGTCATGACCCGCGACCCCGACGTTTTCCTCAGACGGATGATGAACTATGGGGCGCTCTTTCTCGGTGCCCGAACCAATGTCGCCTACGGCGACAAGGTGATCGGCACCAACCACACGCTGCCCACGGCAGGGGCGGCGCGCTACACAGGCGGCTTATGGGTCGGCAAATTCCTGAAGACCGTCACCTACCAACGCATCGACACCGACGCCGCCAGTGCCGAGATCGGGGAATATTGCTCCCGGCTCTGCATGCTGGAAGGGTTTGCCGGGCATGCCGAGCAGGCCAACGTGAGGGTCCGGCGCTTTGGCGGTCGCAGCATCCCTTATGCCGAGGCCGCCGAGTAGGAGAATATGCGGGTCAGGCCTGGGAGCGCGCCTTGGTGCCATTCCCCTTGCGCACAGCCCTCGGCGCGGCCGCGCTGGCCAGCACGGGTTCGAAGAAGCCTGAGGGTTTCGGGGAGGCCCTGCCGGCCGCCTCCTGCTCCGGCGAGAGGCGCGACCAGAACCATCGGGCGGTCGTCTCGATGTCTTCCTTAAGGGCTTGAGCTGCTGCGGCAGCATCGCCGCCCTCGATCCCTGCAATGATGCGGGAGTGGGATTCGGCTGCATCGAAGAACGCGTTGATTCCCGCCCGGTCGGCCGCGAGTGCGGCGAGGTACGGGCCGCTGCGAAGCCACAGCAGCTCGATCAGTTCGAGCAGCGTCACGTTTCCGCAAGCTTCATAGACAAGGAAATGGAAATGCTGGTTGTGCTCGAGGATCCCAGCCACATCGGACCGGGACAGTGCCGCGATCATCAGTTCGTTCGTGTCACGAAGCTGGGCGACGAGCCGTGCATCGGCCGTCAGCGCGGTCAACTCCGTAGCCCGGCCCTCGATCATGATGCGGACGAGCAGAACTTCGTCGAATCGGTCGGGGGTCACGGCCGGGATCTGAAAGGTGCGGTCGGCCTGCTGCACCAGGGCCTTCTCGGCCACAAGGCGCTTAAAAGCTTCTCGGACCGGCATTTCGCTGGTCCCGAAGCGGGCCGCCAGCGCCCGGATCGTCAGCGGCTGACCGGAGGTAAAAACGCCCTTGCGCATGGCCTCACGGATGCTCCCGTAAACGCGATCCTGGACGCTCCGGACATCGATCGGTTGCATCGCCTGACTCATGGTCTGACCGCCGCTTTCTTTTCGGGTTTTGCAAGCTCGGGTGCCACCTTGCGCTGTGCCTATCGCGCTAAAAGCCGGCGTGATCTGTGATCACGGCAATTGACGCCACCCCATCATTCTGTCAAGTTGCGTCGAAGAAATCAAATGTTTCCGGCAATCGGGAGAATCGGGTTTGGAGGAATGCCAGCCGCGAAAGATGTCGAGCATCGCCTCAAGTGGACCTCCACAGCATTGGGCCGGTTTTCGTCCATCCCGGCGCAGCAAACCTGTTGCAATACCGTCGTTCGACTTCGATCGACGACAACTGGAGAGGCGGACCATGCAGGCTAGAGGAGCGTTCGCTCCGCTTTCGGCCGGAACTTGCCTCGCCCAACACGGGATCGTTCAATCGGGGTTCCCCCCATGTTGTCCCGCGTTGCCTCCCGTCCGACGGCGCGCGACGGATGCTGGCGCTAAAGGGCGCCGACCAGGTTGGTTTCTGACGCCGCTCCGAGCGGTGGCTGAGACCCGGACCGGAACCGCAGGTTCCAAACGACAACAGGACGCCGAAGGGCGCAATTTGGGAGCGGACTATGAATCGAACCACCAACGATTACCTGGGCCAGCAGAACCGACGTGACGTTCTTACGATGATTGGATCGGCCGGTGCCGCTGCCCTGGCGAGCGGTCTTCCAAGCGCCTTTGCGGCGGAGAAGCCATTGCTCGGCTTCAGCAACAAGAGCCTCGACTTCTACTTCTTCCGCGTCCTGCAGGAGGCAGCCAAGCGGGCCGCCGATGCGCAGGGCTGGGACTTCCAGGCCGTGAACGCCAATTTCGACAACACGACTCAGATCCAGCAGTGGAATTCGCTGCTTCTGAAGAAGCCGATTGCCATGGTAGGCGACACGGTCGACAGCCAAGCCATGGTCAGCGCGGTCAAGAAGGCGAATGCAGCCAAGATCCCGGTCGGCATGGTGGACAGCCTGACGGTGGGCGGCGACGTTGCGGCGTCGGTCGCGTTCGACAACAACCAGGGCGGCGTAATGGCGGCCGATGCCGTGATCAATCTCTTGAAGAAGAAATATGACGGGCAGGCCAAGGGCACCGTCCTTAACTGTTACGGCTCCCTGAAGAGCGATGCGTGGCGGGCCCGCAAGGAAGGCTGGGATGCGACCTTCGCCAAGTATCCGGACATTAAAATGCTCGACCGTCCGACCGAAGGGCTGCTCAAGAATATGCTGAGCGTGACCGTGGACACGCTCTCGGAGTTCCCGAACCTAGATGCCGTGCATGCGCCAAGCGACACGCCTGCGCGCGGCGTCACGACGGCACTGAAGCAGAAAGACAGGTGGCACAAGATCGGCGACCTAAATCACGTGATCTTCGTCACGATCGACGGTGAGCCTATCGGCCTCCAACTGGTCAAGGACGGCTATCAGGACGCCGATATCTCTCAAGACCCAATCGCCTACAGTGAAATCGCGGTCGACATGCTCGCCAAATACTCAGTGAGGGGAGAAGTGGTCCCACTCGGAAAATATGAGAACAAGAAATATTACTGGGAGACCGGCGAGGTCGTGAAGGGCGTCAGTGGTCCTCGCCTGATCATCCCACCCTTCGTCGTGGATGCGTCGAACGCCAACGATCCGCGGCACTGGGGCAACGTTGCGTCCAACACGTGGGGGATCGCCTACGAGTAAGGATCGCACAGGCGGAGGGCTGGCCCGCCGACCCTCCGCCACAGCACATAAGGAATAAAGCGATGGCGGCCGATTGGCTCATCGAGGTTCGCGACGTCGTGAAAGTGTATGGGGGTGCGACCGCCCTGAAGGGCGTGTCGCTCCGCGTCGGCAAGGGCACAGTGCATGGCCTGCTGGGCGAGAATGGCGCGGGCAAGTCGACGCTGGTCCGCATCATCGCGGGCCTGACCCACGCCACCAGTGGCCAGATCTTCTTCCAGGGTGAGGAGGTCGGCGTGGCCGACGTGCGCGCCATGGAGAAGCGCGGCCTGTTCCTGGTCACCCAGGAGCCGATGATTGTCGATTCAATGACGGTCGCCGACAACCTGATGCTCGGCCGCTGGCCGGCCCGTAACGGCTTCGTGCGCGAACGCGAGATGTTCGATCTCGCGACCTCATTCCTCGAGGACGCACGACTGGACCCGCACAAGCTCGCCCAGACGCTCTCCGCCGTCGACAAGCGCAAGCTCAACATCCTGCGCGCACTGCATAGCGGCGGCAAGCTCATCATCCTAGATGAGCCCACCACAGCCCTCACGATGGCCGACAAAGTCCATCTATTCGAATTTATGAACCGCCTGAAGCAGCAGGGTGTCTCATTTCTGTTCATTTCCCATTACAACGAGGAGATCCTGGAGATCTGCGACGAAGTCTCGGTGCTCCGGGATGGACGCATGATCGGCCAGGGGCGGACCGTGTCGCACCTCGACTCGGACGCGCTCAGCGAGATGGTCATCGGCCGCGATGTCCAGCTGTTCCGCCGGTCCCCGCCGGTGGGCGAACGCGCGATCGCATGGTCGCTGCGCGACGTGTGGGCGCCGGGGCTGAGGGTCGACCGGCTCGACCTTTATCGTGGTGAGATCATCGGCTTTGCGGGCCTCCCGGGATCAGGCGCCCGTGAACTCGGACGAGCCATCTACGGCCTGCTCCCTGCGGCCCGGGGCCACCTTGACGACGGCGACATCTCGCGCCTGCTGCCGCGCGATCCGGCCGAAGCCCTGCGGTCCGGCATCGCGTTCCTGTCCGAAGACAGGTTGCGGGATGGCATCGTCGCAATTCAGTCGATCGCCGAAAATATGAGCCTGTCGAGCCTGTCCGCACTTTCGCGCTCCGGGTTTATGAACCGCCGTGCCGAAAGCGCGCTGGTCGAACGTTTCTCGCGCCTGTTTGCTGTCAAGGCCACGTCGACAGGCGCGCCGCTCTCGTCGCTGAGCGGCGGAAATCAGCAGAAGGTGCTGCTGTCCCGTCTCGTCGCGACTCAGCCGCGGCTCGTCGTCCTGAATGAACCGACCCGCGGCATCGATGTCGGCGTTAAGGAGGAGGTCCACCGTCTCGTAGACAGCTTGACCCGCGAGGGGGTTCCGGTGATCGTTATCACGTCGGATCTCGACGAGATGCTGCGCATCGTCGATCGCGTCGCGCTCTTCGTCGACGGCCGGGTCTTCGCCATCAGGTCGTCCGCGGGCTTGTCGAAGGACGATGTCTTCGCGGTCGCCTATGCATCGGATGATGGGCCTGCCAGGGACACTGCTGCTTCCCGTCAAACGATCAAAGGAGTCGCGTCACGATGAGCGCGAAAACCGAAGCTGTCTCGCCATCCGTACCCACCAAGCCGCTGACGGCCCGTCGCTCCGGCTCGGCGCTGCAGTTCGCCCTCAAGAACATCGTCTGGCTGTGGCTGATCGGACTTGTCGTCATCTTCGGGTTGCTGAACGACTTCTTCTGGTCGACTGCGAACCTACAGAACATTATGACGCAGGCAACAGTTCTGGGACTGCTGGCGCTGGCCGCTTCGCTGCCGCTGCTGGTGGGTGAGATTGATCTCTCCATTGCTGGAAACATGGGCATCTCGTCGGTGATCGGCGCGCTGGCTCTGGGCCACTTCGGCTTGCCCACCTTCGCCTGCGTGGCCCTGGGCTTGGTCGCCTCCACGGCCATCGGCTTCGTCAACGGGGTCTGCATCACTCAGCTCCGCATGGTGTCGCTGATCGAATCGCTCGGCATGATGATCATCCTGCAGGGCGGCCTCCTGGCCATTACCCAGGGATCGACGATCACCGATCTGCCGGACGCCTACACCTGGGTGGGGCAGAAAACGATCGGTGGCTGGCCCGTGATGCCGATCGCACTGTTCGTCGCCTTCATCGGCATGGCGATCCTGCTGCGTCGGACAGTATTCGGGCGCAAGCTTTACGCCACCGGCGGCAATGCCGCAGCCGCTCATGTGGCCGGCATCCGGGTTGCGCGGGTTAAGACCATCGCGTTCACATTGTCAGGTTTCATCGCGGGCGTCGCCGGCTATTTCCTGGCAGCGTGGCAAATGGCGATCACCTCGGACCAGGGCGAGGGCTTTCTGCTCTACTCGATCGCGGCACCAATCATCGGCGGCATCAGCGTGTTCGGTGGTCGAGGCGATGCTCTCGGGATCCTGGGCGGCGTGCTGCTGCTTACCATCATCCATGTCGGTCTCGCCATCGTGAACGTGCCCTCGTTCTACGTGGAGATGATCGGCGGGTTCCTTATCTTCATCGCCGTCGCGGTCGATGCGCTGCGCGTCGGCATCGGCGGCAATCGCTGACGTTCCTGTGGTCAACAGCCGATCGAGGCCAGTTTTCGGACTGCTTTGTTGGGAGATGACGATGAACTACATGAACCGGAGCACTGTGCTGTCTGAGGATAACCGAAGTTCCTGGCGCGGCGGCATAGCCCGCTGATCGGCGGCGAGTGGGCAGGGGAATCGCATTTGGAATTGGCTGAAGGGGAAGGGGGCTTGAGCGGCGGGCGGTGATCGATTCTACAGCTGAGCGGGATGACCGTACAGTGGCGTTGTTGCATGGTTCGGCGCGATGGACGCGTTGCCCTCAGCCCTGATCGAGCTTCAGGCGATACGGACGGAGTTCGGGCGTCCCAGTTCCAGCATGCGGTTGAGGATATGGACGGTGACCTCGA
>JAABUT010004778.1_pt1 | contig 10490 bp, 9 predicted proteins | sample 5559281 | NCBI WGS metagenome assembly JAABUT01 (sample SAMN10711880, study PRJNA513359) | rock metagenome | isolation source: Antarctica rocks | place: Antarctica: Victoria Land, Ricker Hills nord | collected 2016-01-04 | reverse complement strand
GGGCCGGCGGTCGGGGTCCTGGCCGCACTGGCCGGGCACGCCGCGCTGGAGCCTGCGTTGGACCGGCTGCTCGCGGTCGGTGCCAGCTCCGGCTCCGACCTGGCCCACGGCCTGCTCGCCGGGGCGCAGGCGGTGGCGGCGTGAGCGATGGTGGTCGGTGGACATAGTCGAGGTGCTCCGGGGCGCCTATCACGACTCGGTGAGCCTGATGCAGGCCAGCCATGAGGTGCAGCAGGTGCCGGGAGTGAGCGCCGCTCTGGTTGCGATGGCGACCGAGCTCAACCTCGACCTGCTGGCCGGGCTGGGTTTCGCCGCCCCTGAGGGCGCCGGCCCCAACGAGCTGTTCGTTGCCGTCCGGGCCGAGGACGACGCGGCCGTCGAGGCCGCACTGGCGGCATTGGCGGGCGCCTTGACCGCCCGGCCGGCCGGTGGTCTGTCCGGCTTCTCCGGCTTCTCCGGCTTGTCCGGCGACCCGCTGCCCGCCCGGACAGCCGGTGCGGCCGCCGCTCGCTCGCAGGCCACCCTGGCCCTGATCTCGGTCCCCGGCCGGTATGCCTTCGTGGAGGCGATGGACGCCCTGGACGCCGGCCTGTCCGTCCTGCTGTTCAGTGACGGGGTAACCGTCGCTGAGGAAGTGCGGCTCAAGGACGAGGCAGCCGGACGCGACCTGCTCCTCATGGGACCGGACTGCGGGACGGCAATCGTCGGCGGGGTCGGCCTGGGCTTCGCCAATGTGGTGCGTTCCGGCCCGGTGGGCATCGTGGCCGCTTCGGGTACGGGCGCCCAGCAGCTGTGCTGCCTGCTGGACGCGGCTGGTGTCGGCGTGAGCCAGGTGCTCGGAGTCGGAGGCCGCGACCTGTCCGCCGAAGTGGCCGGTCGCTCGACGTTGCAGGCATTGGCCGCTCTCGACGCCGATCCGGCGACCGAGCTGGTGGTCGTGGTGTCCAAGCCGCCCGCCGCCGACGTTGCCGTCGGGGTGTCCGAGGCCGCTGCGGCGATGAGCACTCCGGTGGTGCTCGGGCTGCTCGGGCCCGACCGGCCCGACCTGACCGAGGTGGCGGCCGACGTGCTGTCGCGGGTCGGCGGCACCGTCCCCGACTGGCCGCGGTGGGGGCCCCCGCAGGAGCGGCGGCCCGGCTCGCTCCGCGGCCTGTTCTGCGGCGGCACGCTGTGCGACGAGGCGATGCTGATCGCCAGTGCAGCACTCGGCCGGATCGCATCCAACATCCCGCTGCAGGCCGACTGGGCGCTCCCCCACGATCTCCGCGACGCCGGCCATCTGATGATCGACTTCGGCGACGACGCGCTCACCCAGGGACGGCCGCATCCCATGATCGATCCGTCGCTGCGTACCGAGCGGTTGCTGGCCGAGGGCACCGATCCGGCGACGGCCGTCGTCCTGCTCGATGTGGTGCTCGGCCACGGCGCCCACGACGATCCGGCCGCTGACCTCGCACCGGCCATTGCGACCGCCCGCCGCACCGCCGCGGACAGCGGCCGCGACCTGGCGATCGTGGTGTCGCTGTGCGGGACCGCCGGCGACCCGCAGGGCCGCGATTCGCAGGCCGAGGCGCTGGTGGCGGCCGGCGCGTCGGTGTTCGCCTCCAATGCGATCGCCGCCCGGCACGCGGTCGCCCTGGTGAGTGGCTCATGACGGCCCCGCTGCACGGCCTGCTCGCGGGCGAGCCCGTCGTGGTGGCCGCCGGCGCCGGCCTGCTCGCCGACGCGTTGGAGGCGCAGGCGGTCGCGGTCGAGCGGGTCGACTGGCGTCCGCCGCCGGCCGGCGCCGAGGAAGCGCTGGCCCGGGTCATGGCCGACCCGCGGCGGCAGAGCGCCAATGCGACCGCCCTGGAACGCGTGCTGGACGTCTCCCCACACCTGCTCGACGTGCGACCGGCCGCCGACGCACTCGGCCTGGAGCCGGGCACCTTCTTGCATGCCGGCCCGCCGATCGACTGGGTCCGGGCGTCCGGCCCGATGCGCGGAGCGCTGATCGGCGCGGTGCTCTTCGAAGGCCTCGCCGCCGACGCCACCTCCGCCGAAGCCCTGCTGGAGTCCGGCGACGCCATCACGCTCGAGCCCTGCCACGGCCGTGCCACCGTGGGGCCGATGGCCGGCGTGGTCAGCCCGTCCATGTGGATGTTCGAGGTCGGCGACGGGGACCGGCGAGCGTACTGCTCACTCAACGAAGGCCTGGGCAAGGTGCTGCGCTACGGCGCGTACGGCCCGGAGGTGCTCGACCGGCTGCGCTGGATGTCGGCCGTCCTGGGGCCGCTGCTGCGGACGGCGGTACGCAACCACGGCCCGGTCGACCTCGGCGCCGTGATCGCGCAGATGCTGCAGATGGGCGACGAGGGGCACAACCGCAACCGGGCCGGCACGCTGCTGTGGCTGCGCGAGGTGTTGCCGGCGCTCATCGACTCCGGGGCGCCCCCTGCCGACGTCGCTGAAGTGGTGCGCTTCATTGCCGGCAACGACCACTTCTTCCTCAATCTTGGCATGCCCGCGTGCAAGCTCGCGCTGGACGCCGGCCGGGACGTGCCCGGCTCGACGCTGGTCGTCGCGATGGCGCGCAACGGCACCGACTTCGGCATCCAGACCTCCGGCACCGGCAACGCCTGGTTCACCGGGCCGGCGCAGGTTCCCGACGGGCTTTTCCTGGGCGGCTTCGGCCCCGACGATGCCAATCCCGACATCGGCGACTCCGCCATCACCGAGACCGCCGGCATCGGCGGCTTCGCGATGGCGGCCGCGCCGGCGATCGTGCGTTTCGTCGGCGGCTCCGTGGCCGATGCGCTGGCGGCCACCCGGTCGATGTACGAGATCACCCTGGGCGAGCACCCGTCCTACCTTGTGCCGATTCTGTCCTTTCGCGGCACGCCGACCGGCATCGACGTGACCCGCGTCGTCCGCACCGGGATCCTGCCGCAGATCAATACCGGGATGGCCGGCAAGGTCGCCGGCACAGGTCAGGTCGGCGCCGGATTGGTGACCCCTCCGCAGGAGTGCTTCACTTCAGCGCTGCAGGCGCTCGCCGCCGCGGTGTGACCGGCGGGATGGTGCGGGCATCGCCGGAAGTCGTCCATCGCCGGAGTGTGGTGGATCCTGCGGGTCATAGCACCGACGATCCACCGCACATCGGCTGCGATCACCGGCTATGTTCGCCGGCGCACCATCGTGACGCCGTCGGCCAGCGGCAGCATGCAGACGTTGACCCGGTCGTCGCCGGCCAGCCGCGCGTTGAGCTGCCGCACCGCACGCACGCCCTCGTCGGTGTCGGTGTCGTCGGTGTCGTCGGTGTCGTGGAGCACCTTGCCGCCCATGAACACGTTGTCCCACAGCATCAGCCCACCGGGCCGGACCAGCCGGATCAGCCGGTCGTAGTAGGCGGGATAGCTCACCTTGTCGGCGTCGACAAAGGCGAGGTCGTAGCTCGACTCACCACCATCGGCCAGTATGCCGTCGAGGGTGTCGATCGCCGGCCCGATCCGCAGCTCGATGCGGTCGGTTACGCCGGCCTCGGTCCAGTAGCGGCGCGCGACGCCGGTCCACTCCTCGCTGACGTCGCAGCACAGCAGCGTGCCGCCGGCGGGCAGCGCAAGGGCCACGGCCAGCGAGCTGTAACCGGTGAACGTCCCGAGCTCGAGGCACCGCCGCGCGCCGGTCAGCTCGACGATCAGCGACAGAAAGGCGCCCTCCTCGGGAGCAATCTGCATGTTGCTCTGCGGCATGGCCTGGGTTTCCTCGCGAAGCCGGCTCAGGACCGCGGGCTCGCGGACACCGACCCCCATGACATAGGCGTGGAGCTCGTCGCTCAGGCCGATGGACTTTCCTGACATGGCTCTCTCCCCTGATGATGGCTATCGGAGCCTACGGATGCGCCGGTACGGTCGACCACCGGCACCGAACCCGGAGGTCGCCTGCCGACGGTACTTCCGTGATCCCGACGGCATTGGCATCGAATAGCTCAGCGACCCGCTGATGTTCTTCGCCGTTCGTCAGCTCGATAAATAGGAGGCTGCCATGCAACTGGGGGTGGGCCTGCCGATCTCCGGCGCCTGGGCGACGCCCGACAACATGCGCCGGGTCGCCGCCCGAGCGGAGGAACTCGGGTACGCCTCACTGTGGACCTACCAGCGACTGCTGCATCCCACCGACAAGGAGTGGGGGCCCGAATATCATGCCGTGCACGACCCGATCACCGCGCTTTCTTTTGTCGCCGGCCTGACCTCGCGTATCCGCCTCGGGCTCGCCGTGGTGAACCTCCCCTTCTACTCCCCCGTCGTGCTGGCCAAGGCGCTGACGACGCTGGACATCGTCTCCGGTGGGCGCCTCGACGTGGGGCTGGGCCTGGGCTGGTCGCCGCTGGAATTCGAGGCGGCCGGCGTTTCCTTTGCGGGGCGGGGCGCGCGGGCCGAGGAGTTCCTCCGGTGCCTGCGGACCGTCTGGACCGAGCCGGAGGTCGAGTACTCCGGTGACTTCTACAGCGTGGCCCGGTGCCGGATCGAGCCGAAGCCGGCGCAGTCGCCGCATCCGCCCTTGCTGCTCGGCGGCACCGCGGAGCCGGCGCTGCAACGCGCCGGCCGGCTGGCTAACGGCTGGATCAGCAGCAGCCGGACGGATCTGACCGCGATCGGATCGCAGATCGCGGTGGTGAAGGCGGCGGCCCGTGAGGCCGGCCGGGATGCCGACGCGTTGCGCTTCGTGGTACGCGGAGTGGTGCGCCTGGAGGCCGGAGCGGCCGACCGCCGGCCCCTGCAGGGCACGGCCGGGCACATCCGCTCAGATCTGCGGGATCTGGAGGGGCACGGGGTGACCGAGGTGTTCTTCGACCTCAACTACGACCCGCGCGTGGTGTCCGACGACACCGACCCGGCGTGGACCGCCGACTACACCGAGCGGCTGCTGAGCGAGCTGGCACCGTAGCTGCGTGTTCGCTGGCCACCCGGCCATGATCCAGGCTTCGTCGGTTCTGTCCCAACCGGACTGACGAGGCCGGGATCTTGCTGCCGGGTGACGCCGCCGCGGGCACACGCCTGCAGGCCCAGACCACCGCGAAAGCCGCAAGATTCGGCGGGTGGCGTGCCTCCGGCGACAAAAATGCCGCGTTCGATTGGACATATCGAACTAGTTGGCCCAGAGTTGGAGTGATCCGCGCCACTCTCGGCGCCCCAGTGGAGGTTCTCATGCGTCGTCGCGTCCTGATCGCTGTTCCCGCGGTACTGATGTTGGGGGTGCCGCTCGCCGGGTCTGCCACCGCCGCATCGACGCAGGGCGCTACCCACCGCAACAGCCACGTCTGCGGCGCCCCCGCCGCGGGTGCGGCCGGATGCGATGCCATCCGGCACGACGCGGTCGACCGCAACGGCAACGTGACCGCCAACCTCACCCCCAGCGGCTACGGACCGGCCGACATCCGCTCGGCATACGCACTCGGCGCCGCTTCTTCTGGTGGCCGCACCGTCGCGATCGTCGACGCCTACAACGATCCCAACGCCGAGGCCGACCTGGGCGTTTATCGAAGCACATTCGGGCTTCCGACCTGCACCACGGCGAACGGCTGCTTCCGCAAGGTCGACCAGAGCGGTGGCACGTCCTACCCGCGTTCCAACGGCGGCTGGGCGCAGGAGATCTCCCTGGACCTCGACATGGTCTCGGCGGCCTGCCCCGACTGCAAGATCCTGCTGGTCGAAGCGTCGAGCGCCTCCTTCGCCAATCTGGGCGCGGGCGTGAACACCGCGGCACGGCTAGGCGCGACCGCGATCAGCAACAGCTACGGCGGCAGCGACTCCGCACAGAGCTCCGCGTACGACCACCCGGGCATCGCGGTCACCGCGTCCACCGGTGACTCGGGCTACGGCGTGCAGTCGCCGGCCTCGTACGGAACGGTCGTCGCTGTGGGCGGCACGTCGCTGACGAAGAGTTCGACGACCCGTGGCTGGTCAGAAGCTGCATGGAGCGGGGCCGGATCGGGCTGCTCGACCATCAACGCCAAGCCGTCATACCAGACCTCCGTGACCCAGTGCTCGGGCAAGGCCAACGCCGACGTTTCTGCTGTCGCCGACCCGAACACCGGTGTCGCGGTCTACGACTCCTATGCCTACCAGGGCGCCAAGGGCTGGCTCGTCTTCGGCGGGACCAGCGCCAGCTCCCCGATCGTCGCCGGCGTCTACGCACTGTCGGGCAACACCGCCGGCTACCCGGCAGCAATCGCGTGGTCCAACCCCGCTGGCCTCAATGACGTCACCACCGGCAGCAACGGCAGCTGCCCGACAACCGTCTGGTGCAACGCAGGCACCGGTTGGGACGGCCCCACCGGACTCGGCACGCCGAATGGCACCAGCGCCTTCTAAGCCAATACGGCACGCCCCTCCGCCCCAGTGAGGCGGCGGAGGGGTGAGGCAGGGCCGTCGCATGGCGAGCGACGGGCGCCGGCTAATCCACGATCTTGGAGATCGGCAGCTCGAGGATGTCGCGGGCGCCGGCGCCGCGCAACGCCGGAATCAGGGTGTTGACCCCACGCTTGGGCACCACCGACTCCACCCCGTGCATCGAGGCGTCGGCCAGCGAGGTGACATTGGGCGAGCTCATCGCCGGCAGCAGCGCCAGCACGGCGGCCAGCTGTTCCTCGGCGACGTTGAGCTTGAGCAGCACGTGCCCGCGGGCCCGCAGCGCTCCCTGCAGCAGCACGACGATGTCGTCCATCGCGGCGCGTTTGGCCGGATCGGCGTAGGCCGCGCGGTTCGCGATCAGCTCGGTCCGGCTGGTCAGCAGGGTGGCGAGGACCCGCAGGCCGGCCTTGCGCAGCGACGAGCCGGTCTCGGTCAGATCCACGATGGCGTCGACGATGTCGGGAATCTTGGCCTCGGTGGCCCCGTGGCTGGTGAACACCCTGGCGTCGACGCCGTTGTCTTGCAGATAGCGGCGCGTCGTGTTCGGCATTTCGGTGGAGATGCGTACGCCGTCGGGGAGGTCACCGACCGCCTGCCACGGCGAGTCTTTGGGCACGGCCAGCACGACATGCACCGGCCCGTCGGTGGCCCGGCCGCCGCCGATCTCACCGAGGCCGACCACGTCGGCGCCGGTCTCGGTGATCCAGTCGCGGCCGCTGATGCCGAGGTCGAAGATGCCCTGTTCGACGTAGGTGGGGATTTCCTGTGGCCGCAGGAAACGCACCCGGTCGACGCGGGGATCGTCGATGGAGGCGTGGTAGTCGCGCTCGGACCCGCGGAGCACCGATAGATCGGCGGAGTCGAACAACGACAGGGTGGCCGGCTCGAGGGAACCCTTCGGCAGCACAAGGGACAGCACGACGGCTACGGCGTCTCGGGGCAGCGCAAGCTGCGCAGCACGACCGCGGTGCCGAGCGCGGCCACGGTCGCCTCCCAGCCCTTGTCCTGCGCGGTGTCGGGCAGCCCGCACCGGTCCATTGCCTGGGCCACCGTGTCACAGGCCAGCACGCCGTTGCCGATCGGGGTCCGCTCATCGAGAGCCACCCTGGTGAGCCCAACGGTCACCGCCTCGCAGACGTACTCGAAATGTGGGGTGCCGCCGCGGATGACCGCGCCGAGAGCGACCACCGCGTCGTGGTCGGTGGCCAGCTGCTGGGCGACGACGGCGAGCTCGACCGCACCGGCCACCCGGGCCACGGTCGGCGCCGTGACGCCGCACTCGGTAGCCGCCGCCAGCGCACGGGCGAGCAACGACGAGGTGATTTCCTCGTGCCACCGGGTCACGACAATGCCCAACGTCAGACCGGCCGCATCCGGAACAACCGGTCGCGGAGCACCGTGGCCGCTCACGTCGACGCATCCATTTCGAGGCCGGGTAGGTCGTGGCCCATCCGGTCGCGCTTTGTCCGTAGATAGCGCAGGTTTTCCGCGGTGGCGTTCACCGGCAGCGGCACGCGCCCCAGGATCTGCAGGCCGTAGCCCTCGAGGCCGGCGAGCTTCGCCGGGTTGTTCGACAGCAGCCGCATCGAGCGCACACCGAGGTCGACCAGAATCTGGGCGCCGGTGCCGTAGTCGCGGGCGTCGGCCGGCAAACCCAATTCCAGGTTGGCATCGACGGTGTCGGATCCGGTGTCCTGCAGCTGGTAGGCCTGCAATTTGTGCAGCAGACCGATCCCGCGGCCCTCGTGCCCCCGGACGTAAAGCACGACGCCCCGTCCTTGTCCGGCCACTGCCGCGACGGCTGCGTCGAGCTGCGGGCCGCAGTCACAGCGTCGGGAGCCGAAGACGTCGCCGGTGAGGCATTCGGAATGTACGCGGACCAGCACGTTCTCGCCATCCCCGATGTCGCCGGCGACCAGGGCGATATGGTCGCGGCCGTCGACCGCACTCTGGTAACCGACGGCCCGGAAATCCCCGTGCCTGGTGGGGATCCGGGCCTCGGCAACGGCGTGCACCTGGCGTTCGTGGCGGTGCCGGTAGGCGACCAGGTCGGCGATGCTGATCAGGGTCAGCCCGTGCTCGGCGGTGAACTCCTGCAATTCCTCCAGCAGGGCCATGTCCCCGACGTTGCTCTGGCTGACCACCTCGCACAGGACGCCGGCCGGCGCCAGGCCGGCGAGCCGGCACAGGTCGATCGCCGCCTCGGTGTGGCCGGGCCGGCGCAGCACGCCGCCCTCCTTGGCGCGCAATGGCACCACATGACCGGGGCGGGTGAAATCGGCGGCCACCGACGAAGGATCGGCCAGCAGCCGCATCGTGCGGGCCCGGTCGGTGGCCGAGATGCCGGTGGTCCCGCCCTCACGGGCATCCACCGAGACCGTGTATGCGGTGCCGCGGCGGTCCTGGTTGACGTGATACATCGGGGGCAATTCCAGCCGGTCGCAGTCGGCCTCGGTCAGCGGCACGCAGATGTAGCCGGAGGTGTACCGCACCATGAATGCCACCATTTCCGGCGTCGCCATTTCGGCGGCGAAGATGAGGTCGCCCTCGTTTTCCCGGTCGGCGTCGTCGACGACCACGACGGCCTTGCCGGCGGCGATGTCGGACACCGCTGCCTCGATGGTGGCGAACCGCCGGTCGCCGGCCTCCAGCGGCGTGACCCTCGGGGTGGGTGCCAGGGCCAGCGGGTGCAGGTTGGTCGCTTGACTCATCTGTGCTCCATCCGGCCGGCCAGCAGCTTTTCGACGTACTTTGCGATCACGTCGACCTCGAGGTTGACCGGGTCGCCGATTCCCTTGGCGCCCAGGGTGGTCAGGGCCAGGGTGGTCGGGATCAGGCTGATGGTGAACGCATCGTCGGTGACGTCGACCACGGTGAGCGACACACCGTCGACGGTGATCGAGCCCTTGGTCACGACGTACCGGGCGAGGTCTGCGGGCAGTGACACGCTGACCACCTCCCAGTGTTCGCTGACCTCACGGGACACGATGGCGCCGACCCCGTCCACATGGCCCTGGACGAGATGACCGCCGAGGCGGCCGGCCAGCGTGACCGGCCGCTCGAGATTGACCGGGTCACCGGCCCGCAGGCGGCCCAGCGATGAACACTCCAGGGTCTCCCGCATCACGTCGGCGGTGAACTGCGTGCCATCGGTCGTCACCACCGTCAGGCAGGTGCCGTTGACGGCGATGGAGTCGCCGGTGGCCGCGCCGGCGGCGACGGTCGGCCCGCGTACGGTGAGCCGCGCCGCGTCCGCGCTGTCGTCCCGGGCGCAGACCGTGCCGAGCTCCTCGATGATCCCGGTGAACACGGCTCAGCTCTCCCTGTCGGGTCGGGCGGTGATGCGTACGTCCGGGGTGAGCACCGTCACGTCGTCCAGACGCAGCCGGCGGGCCTGGTCGATGGAGCCGATGCCGGCGCCGGCGAGCGACGGCCGGCCGTCGCCGAGCAGGGCCGGCGCGAGGTAGGCGATGACCCGGTCGACGAGGCCGGCGGCGACGAATGCCCCGGCCAGCGTCGGGCCGCCTTCGAGCAGGACATGGCGGACATCGCGGCCGTACAGCTCGGTGAGCAGCGCCGCGGGATCGGCGGCCGCTGTACGCAATGTCGGCGCGGCGTCGTCGAAGACCCTTGCCGTTGCGGCTACCCGGCCGCGCCGGTCGGCCACTACGCGCAGCGGTTGACGGGCCGGCGCATCCCTGACGGTCAGCCAGGGGTCATCGGCCAGAACAGTGCCGGCTCCCACCAGGACGGCGTCGGCCTCGGCGCGCAGGCGATGGACGTCGGCGCGGGCCACCGGGCCGGTGATCCACCGGCTGCTTCCGTCGGCCGCCGCCGAGCGCCCGTCCAGGGTGGCGGCCAGCTTCCAGGTCACGAACGGCCGCTGCCGGCGCTGGGCCAAGAGCCAGGCCTCGTTGCCCCGGGCAGCGGCCTCGGCCAGCACACCGCCCACCGTTTCCACGCCGGCTCCCCGCAGGACCGCCGCGCCGCCGCCGGCATCTGCGGTGGGGTCGGCGACGGCGTAGACGACCCGGCTGAGCCCGGCGTCGATCAGTGCCTGGGTGCAGGGGCCGGTGCGGCCGGCGTGGGCGCACGGCT
>JAABUT010004777.1_pt1 | contig 10493 bp, 8 predicted proteins | sample 5559281 | NCBI WGS metagenome assembly JAABUT01 (sample SAMN10711880, study PRJNA513359) | rock metagenome | isolation source: Antarctica rocks | place: Antarctica: Victoria Land, Ricker Hills nord | collected 2016-01-04 | reverse complement strand
GCGCCCGCAAGTTGACGTCCATATGCGCACCGAAGCTTTCGGCGTCGAAATCCTCCGCTGCATCGGGATTGAACACGGAAGCGCTATTCACGAGGAGCGCCAAGGGCACGCCGAGCCGATTTCGAGACTCTCCAATGAGGGAACTCGGGTCCGAGATGGCAAGGTCTCCGGTCACCACACAGGTCTTCCCCCCGTATTCTACCTGAAGGCGCTGCGACAACAGTTCGGCTGCGTAGGTTGCACGGTTGCAGTGGATCGCAACAGGGAGCCCAGCACGCGCGAGGCGCTCCACGATGGCAGCACCGAGGCGAATGGCCCCGCCAGTTACGAGCGCGCCTCCAATGCTGCTAGTCATCGATGTCTTCCAAAGCTTCTGGGGAGCGCCGTCCTGAAGCGATGACGGTTGCAGGATCGAGTATAGTTAACTTTCGCTCGAGAATGACTCTTTCGACCTGTCCAGCAGCTAACTTGATCGAAAGAAGTTAATAACGGCTCAACAGGGAGCTGGTTTCGTGTCCCGAGCGTCGGCGCGATCCTGCTGAAGCAGAACGATGAACGGGTGCAGCGATCTCGCCCACGATCGAAGCTGGTCCGGATCCGGACCTGTATAAATGCTACGCCGGACGTCAGCCCTTAAAGCAGTGCTTGGTATCCATACAGCCGTCCAGCGGTGATCAGGCAGCTCGGACTTTGCAGCATGGTCGCTGAATTCCATGCTGTCATGATGGCACCGCCGACGATGAGTCTGCCGATCCCTGGCCCCGAGCGGCCACTATGCCGTGCGTTCCGCTTCAGGGCTGCTCTCAAGTAGTCGACCGGACGTCAAGTACTCGACGAGCCCCAGGTTTAGAAGTTGAAGAAATGCCAGCATTCTGTGGCTTGCTTGGTGCGCCGAATCCGGACTCTCCAACTCCACTTGCAAGATTTCCGCAAGACTGAGGTGCTGCCCTTCCGGGACGAACATTCCGTAAAGTCCTCGACCCGAAACCCGCGGTGGCCAAATGATATTTCCATCCAGCCTTGCCTCGGCCACGAGACAACGGCCGTCAGGCCATCCGAGAGAAAGCGCGCAAAAGACGCTCGCCCGAGGCGCCGAAGGAGATCGGGCGTCAGCAGCACACAGCATGCGCCAGAGAGCCTGAACGGCGAACTCGTCTCCGCCTTGCTGTTTTGTCCAGCGGGCAGTCAACAGACCGGGATGGCCTCCGAGCGCGTCGACCTCAATCCCACTGTCGTCCGAGAGAGCAGGGATGCCGGATGCTCTTGCGGCCGAGATCGCCTTTGAGATCGCATTATCTCTGTAGCTCTGTACGCCTTCAACCGCAGGAGGAATATTCAGAGCTGCAAGAGACGTAAGGCGTACTGGGTAACGGGCGAGCAGCGCCTGTATCTCGGCCAGCTTACCCCCGTTTGAAGTCGCAATGACGAGTACGGGAGTTCGTTCCTCGGCACTCGCCAAGCCGATGGAGAGGATCGAGGCCGCGTCGAGATGGCGGGAATGCGGATCGCAAATCATGAGGCGGATGAGGAGCCAGCGGTTTGCGACCCCAATCCTCGATACTCGCATCCCTCAATGGAGCCCCTAAACCCGCGGTTAACTTCCACCGTGGACAGGTTCGGTTGGGATGGGGCAACACGTCCCCAGATCCAACTCGCGAAGTTTTCAAGCGAGACCACTTTCAGGTCGGAGATGTCGTTCAGGTTTCCCTCTCCCGAGCCGTCACCGTTTTCGTCGGCGGCGCCGATTTCTGCCTTGATCGTATCTGCGATCTTCTTGACTTCGTACAGATTGGCCACCCATCCGTAAACTGGATCGGGCTGACCTTCGAACGAGAGTTTCACTACGAAGGTATGGCCGTGCAGGCGTGAGTAACGCGTAACGCTGTGGGCGGCCTCAATGGTAAATTCCATAAACGTGCGCATCGACGCGCCGCTGTGCAACATTTGCATCATCCCAACCCAGGTTGAAACGCTCTGCCATCGTTCGCGACTTGTCGCTGCGATTATGGCGCGAAGTCGAGGTTACGAACAATTTTCCACAATTTCAAGATCGGATGATCCCTTGGACAAGGATGCGAAATCAGGTTAACGCTTTTTCGGGGCTGCCTGGTGTTGATGGCGCGGGCGTGATTTCGGTCGGGTTTGATTCGCGGTGTGAGGCGATTATCGGCCTTGGAGTGGGCCCTGGCGGCGGACAGGGTCAGGCTGCCGTCTTGACCGTCTGCCGGGAAAGTTGATCCTCGAACTGTGAGGGGCTGAGATCGCCGAGGGAGGAGTGGAGACGTCGCGTGCTGTAGGTGTGTTCGATGAACCGGGGAAGGTGCTCGGCCACGTCTTCAAAGGTTTCGAAGGCCATCGGGTAGACGGCCTCGACCTTCATGAAGCTCTCGGCTTTGGCGTTGTCGTAGGGATTTCCGCGGCGTCCCATCGAGCCCTTGAGCCCCTTTGCGGCGAGTTGGTCGTGGTAAGCCTTGGCTGCATATTGCGAACCGCGATCCGAATGATGGACGCACCCCGCCACCGGCGTTCGCCCTGCGACGGCAGCTCCGAGTGCCGCCACGGTGGGCCGGGCATCGATCGCGCGGCTCAAGGCATATCCAACCATCCGTCGAAACCATGCATCGGAGCACCAACGGCGAGGACGAGGTGTTGCGCATGGCGGCCCTCGCGAAGGCTGCGGGCATCCCCATGCTGGAATCTCCGGTGACCGGCGGGGTGCACCTCGCGGCGGCGGCCGACATCACGGTGATCGTAGGCGGCGACGCCGATCTCGTCGCGGCGCACCGGCCGGCGCTCGACGCCATGGGCCGGGTGATCTTCCATGTGGGTCCGCTCGGCAAGGCGGCGGTCATCAAGGTGATCACCACCATGCTGGCCTTCATCCACCTACTGGCGACCGGCGAGGCCCTGATGCTGGCCGAACGAGGCGGCATCGATCTCGCGCAGGCCTTCGAGGTGATCAAGGCCAGCTCGGGAACCAGCTTCGTGCACGAGACCGAGGGTCAGTTGATCCTCAACGGCAGCTACAACGTCAATTTCACGATGGACCTGGCCGTAAAGGATCTCGGATTCGCGCTGGGCTTCGGCAAGGCGTTCGGGGTCCCGCTCGACCTGGCCTCGGTCGCGATGCAGACCTTCATCCGGGCGCGCTCCGCCTACGGTGAGCAGGCCATGTCGACCGAGGCCGTCAAACTGCTGGAGGACGCGGTCGGCACCGACTTGCGGGCACCCGGGTTCCCGGCGGAGCTTCCGGCCGCTGCGAAGGCGCCCCGATGAGATCGCAGGCGCGCGTCGTTATCGTGGGCGGCGGCATCATGGGGGTCGGCCTGCTCTACCACCTCGCGCTGGAAGGCTGGACCGATTGCGTGCTGGTCGAGAAGGGCGAACTCACCTCGGGCTCGACTTGGCATGCGGCCGGCCAATGCCCGCATTTCAACTCGTCGCTCAACATGACGAAGGTGCATGTTTACGGCACCGAACTCTATTCGAAGCTCGAAGCGCTCACCGGCCAGGCCGTATCCTGGCACGGCTGCGGCGGCCTGCGTCTCGCCACGACGGACGAAGAGGTCAGCTGGCTGAGGCGCGTCCACGGCATCGCGCGCCTCGCCGGCTACGAGTGTGCGATCATCGGGCCGGATGAGATCGAGGCCGTGCACCCGTTCCTCGACACGTTCGGCGTCAAGGCGGCCTTCCACACCCTGCACGACGGGCATGTCGCGCCGGCCGACGTCACCAATGCCATGGCGGCCGGAGCGCGGCGATCGGGCGCCGAGATCGTCCGGCGCACGCGGGTGACCGACATCGAGCGGATGCCGAGCGGGGAGTGGCGGGTCGTCACCGAGGCCGGCGACATCGTGGCCGAGCACGTTGTGAATGCGGCAGGCTCCTACGCCGACGTGGTCGGCGCCTGGACCGGGCATGCGGTTCCGATCGCCAACATGCTGCACCACTACCTGATCACCGAGCCGATCAGGGAACTCATCGACTTCGGCCCGGAACTGCCCGTGGTGCGCGACCCCTATTCGCATTCCTACCTGCGCGAAGAGGGCAACGGCCTCCTGATCGGCCCTTACGAGACCGCGACCGCCCATGTGTGCTGGGACGGCCAGCCGCCCACCTGGGACTTCGAGAGCGAGCTCGTGACGCCGGAGGTCGACCGTCTGCTGCCCTGGCTGGAGAAGGCCGCGGAGCGCCTGCCGCTCTTCGGCAAGGCGGGGGTCAAATCGGTGATCTCGGGCGCCATCACCCATACGCCCGACGGCGTCTACCTCTCCGGCCCCGCCCACGGACCGAAGAACTACTGGATGCACTGCGGCGCCTCGATCGGCATCTGCCAGGGCGCCGGCGCGGGCAAATATCTGGCCCAATGGATGGTGCACGGGCAGGCCGAGATCAACATGCGCGAATTCGATCCGCGGCGCTTCGGTCCCTGGGCCACCAAGGACTACACCGAGGCGGTCTCGATCTCCGATTACCACCACATGTATCATTGTTACAAACCCTCCGAGCAGCATGCGGTCGGACGCGACCTGCGGCGATCCTCGATTCATGAGCGGCTCGCAGCCGAAGGCGCGCAATTCGCCCAGGTGTTCGGCTGGGAGCGGGCGCGCTGGTACGATCCGCGCCACCAAGGCGAGCACTACTCCTTCAAGCGCTCGAACTGGTGGGAGGCCGTCCGGGCCGAGTCGCTAGCGGTCCGCGAGCGCGTCGGCCTGATGGACCTCTCGACCTTCGCCAAATTCGAGGTGAGCGGACCGGACGCCTCGGCCTTTCTAGATCGCATCTGTGCCAACCGCATCCCGGCCAAGGACGGCGGCCTGGTGCTCGGCCATCTGCTGAACCAGAACGGCTTCATCGAAAGCGAGATGACGATCACGCGTCTCGGGCCGGAGCGCTTCTACGTGCTGTCGGCCGCGGTCGCGCAGATTTACGACTTCGACCAGTTGACCTGGCGTCTGCGGTACGGAGAACGGGTTGCCGTCGCGGACGTGACCGACGACTACGGTGTCCTGGTCCTCGCCGGCCCCCGCTCCCGCGACGTCCTCGCGGCCTGCACGGAGATTGACCTGTCTAATGCCGCCTTCCGCTGGTTGACCGCCAGGGAGGCGACGGTGGCTGGGGAGGCCGGCGTCAGGCTGCTCCGCGTCAATTACGTCGGCGAACTCGGCTGGGAGGTGCATTGCCCCATGGCCGCGATGCCGGCCGTGTTCGAGGCCTTGATGGTGGCGGGCCGCCCGCACGGGATCGCACTCTTCGGCAGCTATGCGATGAACAGCTTGCGGATGGAAAAAGCCTATCGGGGCTGGGGCAGCGAACTCACGAGCGAAGTCGACATGGTCGAGGCCGCGATGGAGCGCTTCCTCCGGCTCGACAAGCCGGAGTTCGTCGGCAAGGCCGCGACCTTGGCCTTGAAGCGGCGCGGGCCCCGTATGACCTTGGTCTACCTGGACATCGACGCGACCGACACCGACAGCCTCGGCAACGAACCGGTCTACCATGCCGGCCGGCTCGTCGGCGTCACGACGGGGGGCGCCTATGGGTACGCGACGCAGCGATCGCTGGCCTTCGCATATGTCGACCCGTTGCTGACCGCGCCCGGCACGGTTTACGAGGTGGTGCTGCTCGGGGAGCGCCATGGCGCGACGGTACTGCCCGATGCCTCTGGGACCCTGCCAACGCGCGCCTCCGCAACTGATCGAGGGGTCCATGGCTCACGCTCTCCCCACCCATGCCCGCGTCGTCATCATCGGCGGGGGCATCGTCGGCGCCTCGATCGCCTACCATCTCGTCAAGCTCGGCTGGAGCGACACGCTGCTCCTTGAGCGCAAGCGCCTGACGAGCGGCACGACCTGGCATGCCGCCGGTCTCGTCGGCCAGCTTCGCGCCACCGCCAACCTGACGAAACTCGCGCAATATACGACCGACCTCTATGCGGGGCTGGAGGCCGAGACCGGCCAGGCCACCGGCTTCACCCAACGCGGCAGCCTCTCGATCGCGACGACGCCCGGACGGCTCGAAGAGCTCCTGCGCAGCGCATCCATGGCCAAGACCTTCGGCTTGGAGGTCGTTGCCGTCGACCCGGCCGACATCAAGCGACACTGGCCGCTGTTAAACGTCGACGACATCCTGGGCGGGGTCCATCTGCCGGGCGACGGGCAGACCAACCCGATCGACACCACCATGGCGCTGATCAAGGGCGCGACGGCCGGCGGCGCCAAGGTGATCGAGGGCATCGAGGTGACGGCGATCCTCACCAAGGACGGGCGGGCCACGGGGGTCTCGACGGCGGACGGCGACGTCATCGCCGACCATGTCGTGATCGCATCGGGCATGTGGTCGCGCCGGATCGGAGCGGCGGTGGGCGTCGATATTCCGCTGCAGGCCTGCGAGCATTTCTACATCGTGACGGAGCCCTTCCCCGGGCTGACTGCCGGCCTGCCGGTGCTGCGCGATCCCGACAACTGCGCCTACTTCAAGGAGGATGCCGGCAAGCTGCTGCTCGGGGCTTTCGAGCCCAGTGCCAAGCCCTGGGCGCTCGACGGCATCCCGGCCGATTTCGAATTCGGCGAGCTGCAGGAGGATTTCGCCCATTTCGAGCCGATCCTGGAGGCGGCCATGCGCCGGCTGCCGGCGCTCGAACACGTCGGCATCCGAAAGTTCTTCAACGGGCCCGAGAGCTTCACGCCCGACGTCCGCTACCTCCTGGGCGAAGCGCCGGACCTCGAGAACCTGTTCGTGGCGGCGGGGTTCAACTCGATCGGCATCCAGTCGGCCGGCGGTGCCGGCAAGGCGCTGGCCGGATGGATCGTGGGCGGTCACCCGCCGATGGATCTGGCCGACGTCGACATCCGCCGCGTGCAGCCGTTCCAGGTCAACCGGCGATATCTCAAAGAGCGGGTCTCAGAATCGCTGGGGCTGCTCTATGCCATGCACTGGCCCTACCGCCAGTACGAGACCGCCCGCAACGTCCGCACCTCGCCCCTGCATGAGCGGCTGGCCGCACATGGCGCCTGTTTCGGCGAGGCTGCGGGATGGGAGCGGGCAAACTGGTTCGCCCCGCCAAGCGTGACCCCGGCCTACGACTATTCCTACGGCCGGCAGAACTGGTTCGCGCATTCGGCCGCGGAACACCGCGCCGTGCGCGAGGCGGTCGGCCTCTTCGACATGACCTCGTTCGGCAAATTTCGCATCGAGGGCCGCGACGCGGAGGTGGTCCTGCAACGCATCTGCGCCAATGACGTCGCGGTGCCGCCCGGGCGGGTGGTCTATACGCAGTGGCTGAACGAACGCGCCGGGATCGAGGCGGATCTGACGGTGACGCGGCTGTCCGAGACCGTCTACCAAGTGGTCACGGCCGGAGCGACGGCACGGCGGGATCTGGCCTGGCTCAAGCGGAACATCCCCCCCGACGCCCGTGCGATCGCGACCGACATGACCTCGGCCGAAGCCGTGCTGCTCGTCATGGGTCCGAACAGCCGCGCGCTTCTGGAGGCCGCGTCGGGCGCCGACCTATCGAACGCGGCGCACCCGTTCGCGACATCGCGCGACATCGAGGTCGGCTATGCACGGGTCCGCGCCGCCCGGGTCACCTATGTTGGGGAACTCGGCTGGGAGCTTTACGTACCGAGCGAGTTCGCGCGCGGCGTGTTCGATGCGCTGATGCAGGCCGGGCCGGCTTTCGGCCTGAACCTTGCGGGCCTGCACGCGCTCGATTCATGCCGCATCGAGAAGGCCTACCGCCATTGGGGCCACGACATCGGGGACGAGGACACTCCGCTTCAGGCCGGCCTCATGTTCGCGGTCAAGCTCGACAAGCCGGGCGGCTTCATCGGCCGCGAGGCGCTGCTCCGGCAGCGCGAGAGCGGGCCGGGGCGCCGCCTCGTCCAGTTCCGCCTCGATGATCCGGAACCGCTGCTCTATCACGATGAGCCGGTCTGGCATGGCGGCCGCCTGGTCGGCCGCACCACCTCGGGCGCCTACGGCCACCATCTCGGCGGCGCCATCGCGCTGGGCTACGTGCGCGAAGACGAGGGATCCGTCGCCGAGCGGATCGCAGCCGGCGGGTTCGAGATCGAAGTGGCCGGCCGGCGTGTGCCCGCCACCGCGAGCCTCACGCCTCTCTACGACCCCAAGCACCAGCGCATCCGGGCCTGAACCGCCTCAATCGAGCCGCCGCCATGACCCTTCAAACCAGCGCCACCGCCGAGACCGCCGCCGCCAGGATCGCTGCGATCGTGGCGCGACAGCCGGCCGCTCATTCGCTGGACCAAGCGCTCTACAACAGCCCCGAGGCATTCCGGCACGACTTCGAGCGCATCTTCTTCCGCCATTGGATTCTGGCCGGACACGCGTCCGGCGCGGCCGAGCCCGGACACTGGTTCACCCACGAGATGGGGGACGAAAGCGTCATCATCGTGCGCGGCCGGGACGGGCAGTTGCGCGGCTTCGCCAATGTCTGCCGCCACCGCGGCTCTCGAATCTGCACGTCATCGTCGGGGCGTTCCTCGGTCCTGGTCTGCCCCTATCACGCCTGGAGCTACAATCTCGACGGTTCGCTGCGCAGCGCGCGGCACATGCCGGCGGATTTCGACAGGACGCAGTACGGGCTGAAGCCGATCCACCTCGCCGTGATCGAAGGGCTCGTCTTCATCTCGCTGGCCGAGGCACCGCTGTCGCTCGACCCGGCCCGCGCCGCGATCACCGCCGCTTTCGGCCCCTATGGTTGGGGCAGCGCCAAGATCGCGCATCGCGAGACCTATCGGGTCGAGGCGAACTGGAAGCTGGCGGTCGAGAATTATCTCGAATGCTACCATTGTACGCCCTCGCACCCCGAATATTCCAAGCTGCATGCGCTCGAGCAGCCGCTCGACATGATCGAGAGCCTCAACGTCGCAATGGAGGCACGGACGCGCGGCCTAGGACTCGCGATCCCCTCGGTCGACCGTCGCATCGGCTCTGCCAGCGGTGACGCGTCCGTCTTCATCTTTCGATACGCCCTCTACGACGGGGTCGAAACGGGCGGGCCGGACGGGAGACCCGTGGCTCCGCTGATGGGCGGCTTCGCCGGCTACGACGGCGGCGTCACCTCGGCGCATTGTGCCCCGTCGAGCTTCTTCATCGCCTATCCCGACCACGGGGTGCTCTACCGCTTCATCCCGCTGACGCCATGCTCCTCCACCATGGAACTCGTGTGGCTGGTGCGCGGCGATGCCCGAGAGGGCATCGACTACGATCTAGACCGTTTGACCTGGCTCTGGCGGGTCACGACCGAGGCCGACAAGCGGATCACCGAAGACAACCAGAGAGGCGTCAACTCGCGCTATTATAAGCCGGGCCCCTACTCGCCGGTCGAGCCCAACGCCATTCGCTGGGTCGACTGGTATCTCGGCGAGGTCGGCTGAGATTATGGATTTACAGTGGTAGCAGGCCGGATTCGAGCCTTGACCGGAAGACGCCAGACCAGGCTTATTTCGACGGGGTGCCGCAAATCGCGGTGGCCTGAACCAAGCAGGGCTCCACTCACCCAAGCGCCAGACGTTGTTCAGATGAACGGAGCCACCTCAGTTCCGATCGCGTTGAGAAGCGTGCTGCCGCCGTGTCACGGGCATGCCGCTCCGCCCGGCAGGATGACCTCGGACGTATTGGTGGTGCTTTTGTAGGGTTGCCCGCCGCGCGTCGGCCATGGGAAGCTGACCTTCAGCATGATCGACCCGTTGATGCCGTTGACCAGCTTGACGAGCGAGGTGCCGATCATCGGCGTGTAGGGCATGCTGACTTCGGCCAGCACGTATCGGTTGCCGTCCACCCCGAAGCCAGCCGGGATCGGCAGGTCCGTGGCGATGCCCGTGTTGCGCGCCGTGGCGTTGCTGGTCGCGACGCTCGAACAAACTTTTGGATTGAGGGGCGATGCCACGGTGTCGACCGCGAGTGCGCTGACCACGATCTTGGCGTTTGCGGCGGTGAACGGGCGCAGCACGGCCGTCGAGGACGCCAGGATGTCGTTCATGGTCGACGATCTGATTGGCTGTGTGCTGTCCGTGTCGCCCTGCGAGGTGAGATCGGCCACCGTGCGGGCCAGCTCCGTCACCTTGCGCCAGTTATCGATCGCATGGGCCATCTCGGCCATGCCGGCGTAGAGCGTCAGCATGAGCGGGAGGATCAAGGCGAACTCGACTGCCGAGACGCCGTTGACGCTGCGGCGAAACTCCGCGATCGTGCTCCGCGGGAAGCTGGATCGCCGCCATGGCGGGGTGAGCTTGCGTTTCATCCGCGGGCTCAGCAGCTCGACGGATTGCCGGAGCTATAGGGCTCCGTGCGGAATACCGCCGTCGACTGAAGCAGCTTAGAGCCGTCGGCAAAATTGGAGAGACCGGGGTTCAACAGCCCGAAGAACACCGGGAATTTGACGGCTGCCGTCGCGATCACGATTGAACCCGGCGTGGCGCAAGCGTAGTTCGTGCCGAAGCCCGAAGCCCAGTCCTTGGTGCTGGGGT
>JAABUT010004775.1_pt1 | contig 10494 bp, 18 predicted proteins | sample 5559281 | NCBI WGS metagenome assembly JAABUT01 (sample SAMN10711880, study PRJNA513359) | rock metagenome | isolation source: Antarctica rocks | place: Antarctica: Victoria Land, Ricker Hills nord | collected 2016-01-04 | reverse complement strand
TCGTTGCACAGCCCTTCGGGGAAGCGCGCCGATGCGCTGTTGAGCAGCAACCGTGGTGTCTCGATGGAGTAGCCGGCGACGGCGACCATCCGGGCCCGCTGGAACCGGTGCACTCCGGCCCGGATGTTAGCCTCATCGGCGGACTGATCGGCATGCAGGGGTCGTTCGCGGTCTCGGGCCAGGCTCCGCGCCAAGCCGCCCGGACGTTGGTCGCCTTCCCGCTTGTGGCGGGGGTGGGGGCGGTGCCGGCGGCGGGGCTGGCCGGACACCGGGCGTGGCAGCTGGCCGGGTTCGCCGTGGCCGCGGTGGTCGCCGTTTTCGTACGCCGCTGGGGCGTGCGCTGCTTCCTCTACGGGATGCTGGGCTGGTTCTCGTACTTCTTCACGCTGTTCGTGGGCTTCACCCTGGGCACCCTGCCGGGTTTGTTGGCCGTCATCACAGTCGCCACCGTGATCATGCTGTTGGTCTCCGTGGTGTTGTTCCCGGACCGGCCGTCGGCGACCTACCGCGCTACCCGCCGAGGCTTCGAGGTGCGAGTGCGTGCGGTGTGCGCCGCAGCGGCCGACGTGCTCCGGGACGAACAACCGTCCGCGGTCGCGAAAAGTTGCCTGCAGGCTCGTTGCTTCCGCATCCTCGAGGCGTCGTTGATCGTTGAGGCGCACCTGGCGGCGCAGGACCCGCAGCTGGCCCTTGCCGAACGTCGGCTGCTGCTGTGGACGGAGTTGGCGGCGGAGCGCGTGGCGGCAGAGGCCGGCGGTTGTCGGGGTGATGCTGCTGTGCGTCTTCACCGGCCTTTACCTATTCAGAGTCTCCTACGCGGCCATGACCTTCGCCGTCACGACGCTCATGGGCGAGCTCTACAACGTCCTGGGGGTGTGCAGCGGGTCCTTGCTTCGACTCCGCTTGGAGGAGACCGTCCTCGGCGCGGGCGTGGCGCTGGTCGTCGTTCTGGCGGTGCTGCCGATCCGCAGTGGTCATGCCCAGAATGCGGCGCAGCGGTCCTTCCTCGTCAGCCTGGACGAGTTGCTCGACTCTGCGGCACTTCGATTGGCCGCACCGGGTAGGCGGAGTGACCTGTTGCTGGACGTGCGCCGGCTCGACAGTCAGCTGCACCAGGTCGCCGTTGTCGCGCGCCCCTCCGGCGGCCCGACGTTGCTTGGGCTGTCCCGTCCAGCCTCCTGGCGTCCGATCGCGCCCTACTCGGTGGTGGCGCACCGGGCGAGGGCGCTCGTCGCCCAGATCACCGACGAGGAGCCGGGAAGCGCCCCAGGACTGGCAGATCGGCTTCAGCTCCTGCGCGAGAAGCCCGGGCGGAGTCGATGGGCAGGTGCGTGACCTGCACCTCAAGGGTTCCGGACGGACGGCGTTCGCGCGCGGGGGTGACGGGCTGGCCGCTGTAGGCCCCATGCTGCGCGAGTACGTCATCAGCCAGGCCATGCATGCTCTTGGCATCCCGACGACCCGATCCCTGGCCGTGGTGGCCACCGGACGCGCAGTGCGCCGCGACACCCTGCTGCCAGGGGCAGTGCTCGCCAGGGTCGCCAGCAGTCATCTGCGGGTGGGTAGCTTCCAGTTCGCCCGCGCGACTGGGGATGTTGAGCTCCTGCGCCGTTTGGCGGACCACGCGATCGCCCGTCACTATCCCGGCGCTGCCGACGAGCCTCGGCCGTACCTCGCGCTGTTCGAGGCGGTGGTCGCCGCCAGGCGTTCCTGGTCTCGCAGTGGATGCTCATCGGTTTCGTCCACGGTGTCATGAACACCGACAACATGACGATCTCCGGCGAGACCATCGACTACGGTCCGTGTGCCTTCCTCGACGCCTTCGATCCCGCCACCGTGTTCAGCTCCATCGACGAGGGCGGGCGCTACGCGTACGGCAACCAGCCGCTCGCGGCGGAGTGGAACCTGGCCCGCCTGGCCGAGGCGTTGCTGCCGCTGTTCGACGACGACCAGGAGAAGGCTCTCGCGCTCGCCGTGGAGTCGTTCGGCCGCTTTCGCGCGGGCTACGCGGCCGCGTGGTCGGCCGGGATGCGGCTCAAGCTCGGGCTGCCAGCCGGAGTCGACGACGCGGCCGCTCGTCCGAGGTCATCGACAGGGTGAAAGCGGCGCACCGGTCACGACTGGCCCGCCTGGACGTGTGCGGCGAGCAGGGCGCGGAGCAGGACGAGCAGGCCGAGGATCGGCTGCGGCTAGCCCTGCTCGCCGACAAGCGGGCCGCCGTCGTGCGCCTGCGGGACACCGGCCGCATCGACGACACGGTCCTGCGGTGGGTGCAGGCCCGTCTCGACACCGAGGAGGTCCGGCTCGCCGCGCCGGAACCCAATGAGTAGGAGCCGCCACAGGCACCAGTTCCGCACTGCTCAAGCAGCCGGTCCGGCTCGGCCATGCGGAGCCTGATCGCCGAGCCCGGCAGGTAGGGCGCGGGCGCTGGACCTCAGGGTCGAGTGCAGGAGACCGAAAGGGGTCTCGCGGTACCGGCGCAATCACCGGTACGGAGCGAAGTCAACCCCCGCATTGGCGGTGCGCAGGGCGTCCGGGGCGCTTCCTCACGGGATCCTCACGCCGTACTCACGACTTCCTCACGGACGAGGCCGATCGGCGGGCCGACCCTTCAGGGTGCCTCTCACGTCCTGTGCGGAGGCAGCGGCGGGAAGGCATCGGATGAACAGGAACGTCGCGGGAGCGAAGGAGAGCTGTCCGCGCTGCCGACTGGTATGGATCTACACCGGCTCCCTGCCCCTACGGCGCCCGACCTGGCAGGCCGGCGCCGTCGTCGTGGCGCTGGTGGCTGTGGGGCTGCTGAGCGCAGGGAACCGATGACCGCCACGCAGCTGTCGTCGTCCTACTGACTGGCGTCACCTCACAGCGCAGCCAGCTCGTCACAGTGTGGCGACCAGCAAGATTGGTTCCGCCGGCTCCTCGCCGCGCACCTCGTCTTGCCACTGCGCGGTCAGCCGCGTGATCATCGAGGCCGATAGGCCCGCGCCGGAGCCGAAGAACTGCTCCAGTGCCGGACCAAAGTCCGAGCTGGACAGGCCGTGCAAGTACAGCAGCGGCAGCACCTCCGCGACCTGCGGAGACTTGAGCGCCCACGCGCCCGGTGAAGAGGCGGCGCTACTCGCTGTCGTGGAACCGGCAATACCGGCGAAGATTGTAGGCCGCTCGGGGTGCTGGCGGAGTTACAATGTTGGCCCGGAGGGTTCTGCGACGTGCTGGCGCAGCGTCCGGAGCGGCGGGAATTGCAACGCGCGAAGAGCGGCGATGTCCATCTGCCGCGCCTCCTGAAGATGCCCGAGGGGCAGGCGGTAGCCCCTCAACCATGACACTCTGGAATGGGTTCGTTCGGCAGATGGAGGGCGCATGAGTTCCGCAACGCAGCTGGAGGCGAATAGGCGCAACGCGCAGCACTCGACCGGGCCGAGGACGGGCGCGGGCAAGGCTCGGTCGTCGCAGAACGCCCTGAAGCATGGCTTCACGGGTCGTTTGCTCGTCGGCCTCGAGTATGGCCCGTTCGCCGACGACCCCACCGAGCTGCAGGAGTTCATCCAGGCTGTCTTGGGCGAACTGGCGCCAGTGACTGCGCGGGAGCGGGCTGAGGCCCTGAACATCGTCGGGCTGTACGTACGACGAAGCCGTCTGGTGGAGCTGGAGGCAATGGCGCTGGCCCATGCCACCCGCACCAGCATGTTGCCGCCGACCGAGCCGGGCGGCCCGACTCGTATGGCTGAGGAGGATTTGATGCGGGCCGGCGCGTCGGCCCTGGGCGCTGACTTGTTCGACCGTCTCTCCCCCGGTACGAGGGGCACCTGAGCCGAGAGCTCGACAAGAGCCTGGCGCGGTACGCCCGGATGAAGGACGCACGGCTCCAGCAGGAAAATGCCATCGCTGGTGAGCTCGTGCCGCCGACTCGCCTCATCACGAGAGTGCCGTAGCCAGATGGTTCGCCCGCGGTCGGGCGCCCGGCCGTTACACGGAAGGTTGTTCGCAGGCGAGGTCGTGTACAACCCGATGCGGGTGATCGCCGACGCCGACCAATCCGAGGTTATGTTCACGTTGCCCTCCGTTGACCACTTATGCGCCCTGCCTAGCAGCAGGCGCCGACATCGGACCTCCACCACCCTGATGACGCGACCCAGACCCGACTTGGCGCCGGCCGCTGGCGCGACGGCAACGCGATGATCGCCCGGTGAGCCATCGTCCGCTGGTGCCTTCGCCTTAGTTTGGCTTGGGTGAGGCCCGGGTCAGGCCGATCTTCGTCGAACCGATGCGGCTCGCCACACAAGATCGTCCACACAGGGAGCGCTTGTGCTCCGGCGCCACCGCGGTGGTCCTGGCCGGCCTGTGGCTGGGAGACCATCGAAGTCGACTCACTGCCCTACTGAAAGACCTGGGCTACTTACACGTACACGTCGGGATGCCACTCCCGGGCCTGCCGGAGGAACAGCAAGTAGCGCTGGTGCTGGGCAAACCGGGCGGCGAGGGTTTCGGCGGGCAGCCCGGTCTCAAGCAGCAGCACCGCGGTGAGCAGCCAGCGCAGGGAACCGATGACCGCCAGGTACTGGTCGAGTCGTTCCTCGCCGAGCCATCCCCGGTCCTGGCTGTGGGCGAAGTCGTTGCGGGCGCCTGCGACAGCGCCCTTCCAGCGGCTCGGGCGCCCGTCCGTGCGCCGGCCCAGCACCTTCGGCACAACGCTATCGGCCCGTTCGGCCAGCCGCAGAAGCCGCTGCGGGTAGCTGGGCTCGATCAGGTGGTCAAGGGCACCCTGGACCACCTTGACCACCTCGTCACCCTGCTTCTCGACGGCGGCAAGGGCCGTCTTACGCGCCGCGACTGCTTGCTCTTTGGTGAGCCGGTTCCAGTCGGGCCATAGCCGGCGGGCGAGGCCTTCCGCCACCGTGGTCAGGTCGAGAACCCCAGTCTCGACCGTCCGCGGGGGGCCGGCTACGGCGGCGGCGACAACAGGCGGCAACGGGCCGAGGGTCTCGACGCGGTCCAACCAGGCCGCGACCCCGGGCAGCCCGAGCACGGCCAGGGGCAACAGCATCTGGCCCGCAGGGAGGGGCCCGTCCGGGGGCGGGCGCAACCCGGAGGAGTGGATCGACAACCAGCCGGAGTCCGGCCCCGTGGCCACCTCGACCTGCACCGGCGGGCAGTCCGCGTCGACTGCGAGCGTCAGCAGCGTGCTCAACGGCGTGACCAGGCCCCGGTCGAGCTCCCGCCACCGAGTTGGCGGCAAGTTGACCACGCGCAGCCACACCGTGCGTGTCAGGCCGCGGCCCAAGACGTCCGAGAAGCACGCCAGAACCTGCTGCAGATCGAGGCGGCCACCATTGTGCAGTGGCACTGGGAGCACTTTGGGCTGCTCAAAGATGATTGAAGCCTTGTCCTGGTCGAACTCTTGACCGAAGCCGCCCAGGCTCGCCCACTCGTCGAGGTGGTGCAGTCGCACCCGCACCTGCGTAAAGAGCTCGTCGTTGCCGGCCACATGGCCTCCGCGGCACGCGTAGAGGCCTTGCAAGCGCTGCCGGCCGGCGCCTGGGCTGAGTAGATTGAATGTCCTGCTCGTGGTGATCCCGTCCACCAGAGTCACCGGCTCGATACCGACGGCGGAGTCGATCTCGCCGTGCACCGTGAGCAGTTCGTCCTCTTCGAGGACCGGGACGTAAGTGTTCAGGCTGCTTCCGTCCTCGGCGGTAGCGACGCTCCTCAGGCGCATCCCTGGCGTAAGCGTCCCGTCCAGTTCGAGCCGGGGCCCCTCGCTGCCCAGGGTGAGCCGCCCGGACACCTTTTGCTCCGCGGCGTCTGCCAGCCAGAAGCGCCCGGACAACGCCTCCAGCTGCGGCTCACGTTCCGTCACTTCGCCATCTTCCCTGCCCCGTCGCCGGAGGCTGTCTGCCGCCTGCGGCTACAGGCTGAGAGCGTGGTTGTTCACCCCAAGCGCCTTGCCGTGGACCGGGACGTGGAGCCCGGCTACCCGCAGGGCCGGCACGCCGTACGGCGCGGTAGACGGTGGACCGGTGAGGATGAGCCATCGGCTGTTGCCATCGCGGCCCGCGTCTTCCACAGGAGCAGCGCTTGCCAATCATGATCACCTTCTGCTAGACTGGAATCAGCGAGGTAGGACAACCACGCCCTGGTGTAGGGCTGGCAACACCGCCCCTCGCTGGCATGACAGGCCCTTCACCGATCCGGTGGAGGGCCTTTTGTGCGTTCCGGGTCAGCTGACCCGGGACGGGCTGGGCCTCGGCATCCGCCGGGGCCCTTTCGCATGTCCACCCCAAAAGGAGCACAACATGACCAGCACAGATCACCGGCCGCCGTTACAGGCCGTCTACCCACCACCGCACGACGACAGAGCGACGTGGCAGCTTGACCGGGGGCGCTTCGCGGCGTTCCTGACCGCCAAGGACCTGGTCCTGGGCTACACCCGTACTGCCACCGAGGGCGCCGGTCGGCTGGCCGAACGGCTGCACCTGGATGGGCTGTTCACGATGGTGCGCCGCTCCCACGGCTGGCTGCTTGGCGCAGCCCCCATAGCCGCGCGCGGCCTGCGGGCACCGGGGGTCCTCGCTGGCCTGGTCTGGGGCCTGTCCACCGACGTGGGGCAGACCCTGGTCGGCAGGGCCGCTCGGGCTGTCAGCACGGCTGTCAGCACCGTCGCTGGGGCCGTCGGGACGGCGGTCGGCTGGACGCTGCGGCTGTTCGGCCCCCCAGGGGCGCGGCTGGCCACCTGGCTCGGCAGCAAGGCGACCGCGGTCACGCAGGCAGCGACCGACCGGGTCCAACAGCTGAAGACCCTCAGTGGGCTGCTGCGGTCGCAGAACCTGCCCGCCAAGGCGGTAGGCGCGATCGCCCGGGAACGCCTGCTACGTGCCCTGGTAGGCCGCTTCCTGCCCCGCCCCTGGTCCTGGCTGGTCCAGGTCGTGGCCAACATCGCTCTGCTCCCGACCGCGGTGCTCCGGGACGCCGGCACGGTGGTTGCTGGGGTCGTCCCAGGCATGAACCCCACCCCGGCACCCACGCCGACACGCAGGACACCGGCGGCCGGCGCCCCGGCGCCCACTGCCGCGGTGCCGACCGTCGTGCCCGCTGAGCCAGCGCCGACCACCCCGCCGGTACCGCCGTGCACCGGCGATGTCCCGGAGCCCACCCGGGACAGCGACCTGCTCGAGCAGACCATCGGATTGGAACCGACCCAGCTGCGCTACCCGGCGCCCAAGCGGTCGGTGGCCAAGAAGCGCCGCTGACCCACAGCACCACCAGCACTGCCCGCACCAGCTCAGGCCGTCTCCACCCCGGAGGCGGCCTTCGTCATGTCCGAAGGAGAAGATCATGGTGTTGATCATTGGTATCGCTGGGGCCGCGGCCCTGGCGGTACTGCTCTACAACCACCTGCGTGAGCAGCAACCGGAGTTGGCGACGCTGTCCACCCGGCGGGCGCAGCAGCTCGCTGCGGTCGTGCTGGTGCTGTCCAAAGCCGTCGACGGCGTCATCGACGCTCTGGCCCTGGGCCTACGACCGGCAGTCGCCTCCTCCAGCACCTCCTGGCGAGGGCAGCGGCTGGTCGACGTCGACTGGGATGAGGACGACGACGATGCCCGGTAGCCGCGACCACCTGCAGGTCGTCGGGGGCCGCCGGTTGTGGGTCCGGCCGCAGCCCAGGATGCAGGTCGCCATCCAGGCGATCTTCGCCGGACCGCAGGAGCATCGGGTGTGCGCGATGACCCCGCAGGCCAGCGGCCGCGGCTACGGCCACATCGCGGTCCGGGTCGGTCGGATCCTGCTCTACCTGGAGGACCGGGACGCCTTGCAGGCCTGGACCACCGCGATCGGCAAGGCCGCCGACCTGGCCGACGCGGCGTTCGGACCGGACCTGCCAAACGCCCGGTATCAGCCGCCCGGCGGCAGCAACTAGCGGCGGCGCGGGCTGCGCCGGGAGCACCAAGCTCTCGGCGCAGCCTTCCGTCGCTACAGCAGCAGCACAGGACGGGGCCCGATCTGCCCGTAGAAAGCCCCCCGGCCCGCCCCGGTACAGGGGTGTGCCTGTCCGCGTCCGTCCCGCCGGTCCGGCTGACGGCGACTTCCTCGCTGAGATGCTCGTTGCAGCGTTCTTCTGGCGATCCTACGGCCGTCAGGGGGACGTCCAGTCGGTCCTGGGCCGACCGGAGGTGGCGCACTACGTCAGAGGGTGGCCTCGGGTAGGCGACCTGGGGGTGGTCGCCGAGGACGGGCCACCGGTCGGCGCGGCATGGCTGCGCCTCCTGCCTGAGCACAACCGTGGGTATGGCTTCGTCGACACCGAGACGCCGGAGCTGTCGATCGGCGTAGTGCAAACGCATCGAGGGCGGGGCATCGGTTCGCTCTTGCTCGAGGCGCTCGTCGGGTCGGCGCGTACCCAGCGCCACGAGGCGCTGAGCCTCAGCGTAGAGCCGGACAACCCGGCCCGGCGCCTGTACGAGCGTTGCGGCTTCCAAGTCGTCGACACGGTCGACGGCTCACACACCATGCTGTTGTCCCTCTGATACTCCAGTTCGCGATCGTCCCGCGGACGAGCCCCGTCGTGCCGCGCGAACGCTCGCTGACGTCGAGGTGCTCTGCCGCAGGTGCAACAGCGCTCGTGGCCGGCGACGAACCAGCTAGGCAGCGTCCTCGGGGACCTCGCCTGCGACGAGCTTGCAGCCCCTTGCGCAGCGACGACTGACCGTCCTCCAGTCTGTCGGCTGTGGGGACTCCGCGGCCATGATGCCCACCTCTGTCACGCGCAGTTCCCCGCCGCAGCGCGGGCAGGACGTAGACATCGCGCGTTCTCGCCTCGGGTTCGCCATGGCCGTGACCGTACGGCCCCCTCCGGACAGTGGGAAGTCCCTGAAGGGACAACCCCACCCCTACCTCGAACGGGACCCGCCCCCCAGCGCTAGGGAGCGATAGTTCGGTTACGGCATCCCGTCGCTGGGGTCGATGTACTCGCTGGACGACGGCGGCAGCATGTGTTCGAACAGTGAAGCCAGCGCGTCTGCAGCGGTCTCCCCGACACCCGACACGAGCAGTTCGCCCGCAGACGTCTGCACCTCGATCACGCACGCGGCGTCGGGATCGTCTGAGAGATCGGCGAACAGAACGAACAACTCGTGCGTGACCGGAAGCCCAAGCAGGGTGAGTTTGCCGGCGGGTGTGCTGACCTCGCTCGTCGCGCCAAGGCTTGCTTTGGCGGACAGCGTCACTACGCCGGCGGTCGGGCCTCCGGCGCTCAAGGTCGACTGACGGCCGGGTAGGGGTGGGCCGTACCCGCCGAGGTTGAGCATCGCGAGGGCGATCATGGCTTCGGGTCTCTTGAAGCACTCCGCTCGGCACTAGAAGGCACCGCCGACGGGCCACCACCTGAGAGGACCCGCCCACGCCGCCCGCCCCACCCAGCTACTTCCCGACGACGTAGACATCCCCCTCGCGTCTGACAGCGCGGCGGCGCAGAACCAGGACCTTGCCTACTGCTGCGATGAGTTGGGTGTAGCCGGGCGTCCGTCCGACATAGCCCAGGAACCCGCGCGGCCCCCGGGTCATCGCGCCGCTGTCCAAGTCATACCGGGATCCGTGCCAAGGGCAGACCAGGCAACCCTCGGCGCCGACCGAGCCGTTCGACAGATCGGCGAACTGGTGGCGGCAGCGTGAGGAGACCGCACGAATATCTCCGCCACGGTTCACCACGGTCCACTGTCCAGCCCGTCGTACCGCGCCGGGAGGCAGTTGCTCAGCTGAAATTTGGGGCACGTCACGTCCTCCAAGTCCCAGGTGGTCGGCCACTCGGTACCCGGCTGAACCAGTTCGAGACCTCGACCACAGCCAGCACCAGCACCGTTGGTGTTGTTGCGGTGGTGCTCGCCGGTGAGCCGGAAGCAGCTGCACCTCGGCGCGTAGGTCAACCAGAGCTAGCGGCGGCGGCGGAACATCGCGGTCAGCCCGACACCCAACAGAACACCCAGCACGATCAAGATCACAATGACAATCAGGACCGCGTGGCCAGCTTTACGTACGACGCCACGGGCTTCCAGATCGCTGAGCAGCACCGCAGCCCTGGACACGGTCGGGTTCGCAAGCAGCAGCACGGTGCCTCCACGTAGATGACCTACTGGTCGGCGACCGCCGACCGGTCTCGATGATGCACCCCGGAGAGCCACCCGACCATGACCTGGCCGCACGCACACGGCCGCGGCCCACAGGCGGGGTCCTGGATCACGCAGCCTGGAAGCTGCTCTCACAACCGAGGGGTTCTGACACTCCTGCGGTCAGCCCCTTCTAGACCTCGCCAAGCTGTCCAGAACTCGTGTCCACCTCCGGTTCCCAAGCGAAGCCTTGAGGATGACTTTTGAGACTGCTAGCCCCGTCGTTGCAGTAGCGGTCTGAACTTGTGGTCCGACACGGGCCGGGAAGCGCGAAAGTGCCTGTCATTGCTGGGATTCTTGTCTTGCTGATGGACAAGTCTTCCGACACGGAGAGGCA
>JAABUT010004774.1_pt1 | contig 10495 bp, 10 predicted proteins | sample 5559281 | NCBI WGS metagenome assembly JAABUT01 (sample SAMN10711880, study PRJNA513359) | rock metagenome | isolation source: Antarctica rocks | place: Antarctica: Victoria Land, Ricker Hills nord | collected 2016-01-04 | reverse complement strand
TTGGGATGCCAAGGGCCTTGAATGGACGACGACCTCGCCGCCGCCGGCGCACAACTTCGCCACGCCGCCCACGGTGGATTTCGCACCCTACGACTACCCGCTGCGGACGCCTAACGATGTCTGACGTCACTTTCCCCGTCGGGATCGCCGTCGACGAGCAGTTCGCCAACGCTGACCAGCAACGCCATGCCGCCCAGCTGGGCATGTGGATCTGGCTGGTGACGGAGCTGCTGCTGTTCGCCGGGCTGTTCGTGATCGCGCTGGTGCTGCACGTGATGCACCCCGCTTCGGTGCATGCCGCCGTCTTGCACCTGAAGTTCTGGATCGGGGCGACCAACACGGCCGTGCTGATCTGCTCCAGCCTCACCATGTCCGGCGCGATCATGCTGTCCCGCATGGGATGGCAGCGCTGGATGGTGCGCTGCATGCTGGTGACTGCGGCGCTGGGCAGCCTTTTCTTGCTGCTGAAGGGCTATGAGTACTATCGCGACTACGCGGAGTTCATGACGCCGTTCCTCGACCGCCCCTACGCGCTGGACGGCGACCCGGCCTCGCGCTTGTTCACCAACCTTTATTTCGTCACCACGGCATTGCATGGCCTGCATCTGACTACGGGCGTCGCGATCATGCTGTGGATGGCGCGGCAGGCGAGCCAGCCGGGCTTCTTGCAGCGCCATCAGAACCGGATCGAGGTTTATGGCCTGTACTGGCACTTTATCGACCTGATCTGGATCACCGTGTTCCCCGTGCTGTACGTGGTCGGCCGATGACCGCGGCCGAGGCTGACGTCGCCCAGACGCCCAAGGGCCAGCAGGAGCTGTGGCGGCGCATGCGGGTGCCCGCCTTTGCCTTCATCGCCCTCATGCTGTTCCTGGCGGCGATCGTGCTGCTGGGTGCTGTGTTGCCGTCGCGCACTGCTTCCTTCATCGAGGTTGGATTGACGGTGTGCATGATCGGGACCGTCCTGCTGTTCTCGATGGAGGTGAGGCTGGAAGCGCCGCTGATGCGCTTCTTCGCCCTGCTCGGCTTCGCCTGGGTCTGCATCCTGTTCGGCATGATCCTGCTGGATTACCTGAGCCGCTGACTGTCGCCGGTCGGGGATGACACCCGGCCAGCCAACCATGAGGTAATTCCATCCCATGAGCATCCCGCTAGAGCAGTATGCCATGATCGGCGACGGCGAGACCGCGGCGCTGGTCAGCCGGGACGGCAGCGTGGACTGGCTCTGCTGGCCCCGGTTCGACAGCGACGCCTGCTTCGCGGCCTTGCTGGGCGGGACGGAGCACGGGCGGTGGTCGATCGCGCCCGTGGACCCGGTGATCCGGCACGACCGGCGATACCAGCCCGACACGCTGGTGATGGAGACGGACCTGCACACCGAAACCGGCGGCGTGCGGCTGATCGACTTCATGCCGATGCGGGACGGCCCATCCTCCATGGTGCGGATCGTGGTCGGGCTGCATGGCCAAATGCGGCTGCGCATGGACCTGAACCTGCGGTTCAGCTACGGCTCCGTGACGCCCTGGACCGAAGCGGTGGCGGACGGCTTCGTCGCCCGGATCGGTCCCGACCTCGTCATCCTGCACGCCCCGGTCGCATTGACGCTGGAAGACGACCAGGCGACCGCCGAGTTCACGGTGCAGGAGGGGCAACGCCTGTCCTTCGTGCTGCGCTATGCCCACGCCGACCAGCCTCGCCCCACGGCGATCGAGCCCGAGGCCGCGCTGGCCGCAACGCAGCGCTTCTGGCGCGATTGGATCGGCCGTTTCGACGACAGCCGCACGCGCTGGCCCGACGTGGTGCGGCGGTCCCTGATCACGCTCAAGGCGCTGATCCACCGGCAAAGCGGCGGGCTGGTCGCGGCGCCGACGACCTCGCTGCCCGAGGCGCCGGGCGGCACGATGAACTGGGACTACCGCTACTGCTGGCTCCGGGACGCCTCGTTCACCGTCAGTTGCTTGGTCAACGCCGGCTATATAGATGAGGCGACGCACTGGCGGGATTGGGCGCTGCGGGCCTTCGGCGGCGCGCCGGGCGCGTTGCAGATCATGTATCGCGTGGATGGCGCCCGCCATCTGGATGAGCGGGAGCTCGGCGACCTGCCGGGCTGGAACTATGCTCGGCCGGTGCGCGTCGGCAATCTTGCGGCCACCCAGCACCAGGTAGACGTGTATGGCGAGCTGCTCTACGCGCTGGAACTCGGCGCCAGGGCCGGCATGCCGGTGACCGAGCAGCAGCGCGTCGTCTCTTGCCGGGTGGCCGAGCATCTGGCCCGGGTCTGGGCCACGCCGGGCTCGGGCGTTTGGGAGTCCCGCGCGGAGTTGCGGCAATACACCTACTCCAAGGCGATGGCCTGGGCCGGGCTGGACAGCTTCCTGCAGCGCCATTCCCGCAGCGGCGACGATGCGGAGCTGACCGGGCGGCTGACCAAGCTACGCCACCAGATCCACGGCGATGTGCTGCAGCAGGGTTGGAGCCCGGGGCTCGGCCATTTTACGCAGTACTATGGCGGGCAGGAGCTGGATGCCAGCCTATTGCTGATGCCGCTGGTCGGCTTCCTGCCGGCGACCGACCCCCGCATGGCGGCGACCATCGACGCCATAGGGCGTGAGCTCAGCGAGGGCGGGCTGATCCGCCGCATGAAGCGCACGGCCGACGGCCCGAACGAGGGCGCGTTCCTCGCCTGCTCCTGCTGGATGGCGGATTGCCTTGGCATGCAAGGCCGGGACGAGGAGGCAGAGGCCCAATTCCAGCGCGTGCTGGCGCTGCGCAACGACGTGGGCCTGTTTAGCGAGGAATACGACGTGCCGGGCCGCCACCTCAGCGGCAACTTCCCCCAGGCGCTCACCCATCTTGCGGTCGTCAACTCGGCGCTGGGCCTCTCGGGCCCGACGCTGATGCACGGCGGCGGCTAATCCAGGAGCCAAGACCCATGCCTACCGACCACTACGACCTGATCGTCATCGGCAGCGGACCCGGCGGCGCCTCGCTGGCGCAGCGGCTGGCGCCCACAGGCAAGCGCATCCTGATGCTGGAACGCGGCGACTACCTGCCGCGGTCGCGCAGCAACTGGGATTCCAAGACCGTGTTCGTGGATGGCGCCTATCAGGCGACGGAGACCTGGTACGGCGGAGACGGCCAGGAATTCCACCCGGGCCTCCACTACTTCGTCGGCGGCAACTCCAAGGTGTACGGGTCGGCGCTGTTCCGCCTGCGTGAGCGGGACTTTGGCGAGCTACGGCATAAGGACGGCATCTCGCCCGCCTGGCCGCTCGGCTACGATGTGTTCGAGCCGTACTACAGCCAGGCCGAAGCGCTGTATCACGTGCACGGCCAGCGCGGCGAGGACCCGAACGAGCCCTGGTCGAGCGGCCCGTACGCCTATCCGCCGGTGCAGCACGAGCCGCGCATCCAACAGTTGAACGAGGTGCTGAAAGGGCAGGGGCTGCACCCGTTCCACCTGCCGCTGGGCATCAAGCTGGACCAGAACCCAGACGGCAGCGCCACCACCTACAGCCCCTGCATCCGTTGCGACGCCTTCGACGGCTTCCCCTGCGCGATCAATGCCAAGGCGGACGCGCAGGTGATCTGCGTCGATCCCACCCGGAGCGCGCATCCCAACTTCACCTTGCTGACCGGCGCCTACGTCACCCGGTTGGAAACCGACGCCGCGGGCCGCAGCGTCAGCCGGGTGCACGTGATCCGCGACAACCAGTTCGAGCAGTATTCCGCCGACGTCGTGGTGGTCGCCTGCGGGGCGCTCAGCTCCAGCCTGCTGCTGCTGCGTTCGCTGAGCGACGCGCATCCGAAGGGGCTGGCCAACGGGTCGGACCAGGTCGGGCGCAACTACATCCGGCACAACATGTCGGTGGTGATGGCGCTGCTGAAGGAGCCGAACCACACGGTGTTCCAGAAGACGCTGGCGGTCAGCGACTACTACTTCGACGCACCGGACTGGGAGTATCCGCTGGGGCTGATCCAGATGTGCGCGACCTCGCACGGCGAGCAGATCAGGGGCGAGGCGCCGATGCAGAGCGTCATGCCGTACTTGCCGGAGTGGCCGTTCGAGAAGATGGCCGAGCACTCCCTCGACTTCTGGCTGCAGAGCGAAGACCTGCCGCGCCCGGAGAACCGCATCTACTACGACGGCGACCGGGTGGTGCTGGACATCCACGAGGGCAACGAGGAGGCAGCGAAGCGCCTGCGGGCGAAGCTCGAGGCCATGGTGGTGCCGATGGGCGCCTGGCCGCATCTGATCGACCGCGGGCTGTATCTGGGCAAGGACATCCCGATCAACGGCACGGCGCACCAGGCGGGCACCTGCCGGTTCGGCACCGATCCCAAGACCTCGGTGCTCGACCTGGACTGCAAGGCGCACGAGCTGGACAACCTGTATGTGACCGACGCCAGCTTCTTTCCCTCGATCGGCGCGGTGAACCCGACGCTGACCATCATCGCCAACGCGCTCCGGGTGGCGGACCGCATCCGGGACCGGCTGGTGGCCTGATGATGCGGGCCATCGGCGCCCTGGCGCTGGCCGGCATCCTTGCCGCAGCGCTCGGCCACCGCAGGAAAGGCACGCTCCGCATCCTGCGGATCAGCCGCGTGGTCGCCGACCTCGACCGGGCCGACGCATTCTACCGCCACGGCCTGGGCTTCCAGCGCATGGCACGCGGGCCGGGCGATCCGGCGGTTGCTGTCCTGCTCGGCCTTGCGGGCGCGACCTCGGAGGAGGTGGTCATGCGGCTTGGCGCGGAGGAGATCGCGATGGTGCGGTTCGACCCGCCAGGCGCGCCATATCCCCCGGACAGCCGCAGCGACGACCTCTGGTTCCAGCACCTTGCAGTCGTGGTGGACGACATGGAGGCGGCATACCGGCACCTCTCGGCGCAGTCCCCCCGCCCGATCTCGACGGATGGCCCCGCGCGCCTGCCGCCATCCAACGGCAGCGTGACCGCGTTCAAGTTCCGTGACCCCGACGGGCACCCGCTGGAGCTGATCCAGTTTCCGCCAGGTCAGGGACGTGCGGTGTGGCATGACGCTGGGGCCAGGATGGGTCCGGGACCGTTTCTCGGCATCGACCACAGCGCATTGGCGGTGGGCGCGACGCCACGGAGCCTGCGCTTCTACCGGCGGCTCGGGTTCCGGGTCGCTGCCCGTTCCTGGAACGACAGTCCTGCGCAATCCAGGCTCGACGGATTGCCCGGCGCACGGGTCCGGGTCACGAGCCTGCGCCCGCGAAGCCCGACCGGCCCTGGGCTGGAATTACTGGGCTATGTGCCGCCCGGCCGGCCCGCCCCAACCACGGCGGCCAACGCTGTGCTCACCGACTGGGTGACCCTGCTGGTGCCGGGATTGCAGGGCGGCGTGGCCCTGTCCAGCCGGCAGGCCGCGGTGCATCGCGATCCCGACCGGCATATTCTGCTGCTGACCGACCGGATTTAGAGCTATGCCCCGGCCGGGTCTGCCGATGGCTAGCCCCGCTGGGCGCGCGGCGCCTTCCGGCTGGCGTAGGAGCGGCCGGGGCGTGCGCCGGAGGTGCGGGCCTCGGCGCCGGCCGTCGCCGGCTCGATCCGGGCCTCGCCTTCACCGGCGTGGCGCACGGCGGCGGCGAAACGGTCCGCGGTCCCGGCCACGATCTCAAAGCGCGTGTCGGTGTCGAAGATGCGGATGGCGCCGATATCGGCCTTTGTAACGCCGCCTAGCCGGCAGATCAGCGGGATCAGCCACTTGGGATCGGCGTTGTTGCGGCGCCCGATCGTCAGGCGGAACCAGGTGCCGCCTGCGGCGGACCGCTGGGGCGCACGGGGTTCCCGGGTTTCGCGCACGAACCGTTCGCCAGGCGCCCGGGGCGCTGCGACGGGCGCCGTGTCGAATTGCTCCTCGGGCGCGGGCATGCGGGAGCGGTAGCTGCGAACCAGGGCGGCGGCGATCCACTCGGCCGGCCGGCCCTCCAACAGCAGCCGGGCCAGCGCCAGGTCCTCCTCCGTTGGTTCCTGCGCCAGGATCGGGTCGGCGAGCAGACGCTCCTGGTCGCGGGCGCGGATCAGCTCGGCGGATGGCGGATCGCTCCAGCCCGCGTCCACTCCGGCCGCTGCGATCAGCTGCTCGGCCCGGCGGCGCTTGGGGAAGGGCACCAGCAGCACGGACGTGCCCTTGCGCCCCGCGCGCCCGGTACGGCCGCTACGGTGCAGCATGGTCTCCTTGTTGGTCGGCAGGTCCGCGTGGATCACCAGATCGAGGTCCGGCAGATCGAGCCCGCGCGCCGCCACGTCGGTCGCGACGCATACGCGGGAGCGGCCATCGCGAAGGGATTGCAGTGCGCTGGTGCGCTCATGTTGGCTCAGCTCACCGGACAGCGCGACGGCGTCGAAGCCGCGCTCGATCAGGCGGCCGTGCAGGCGGCGTACGCCGTCCCGGGTGGCGCAGAACACCAGGCTGGCCCGCGCCTCGAAGTAGCGCAGCACGTTGACCGCCGCCCGCTCGGCATCGTGCGGCGCCATCGTCACGGCGCGGTACTCGATGTCGCCATGCGGCTCGTTGCGGCCGCCCGTGTCGATCCGCAACGCGTCCCGCTGGTAGCGGCGGGCGAGCGAGGCGATCTCCTTGGCGATGGTGGCGGAGAACATCAGGGTGCACCGCTCGGCGGGCGTGGCATCCAGGATGAACTCCAGATCCTCGCGGAAGCCGAGGTCCAGCATCTCGTCGGCTTCGTCCAGCACGACGACACGTAGGCTGCCGAGGTCGAGCCGCCCGCGCTCCAGGTGGTCGCGCAGCCGCCCGGGCGTGCCGACGACGATGTGGCAGCCCCCAGCCAGCACCCGCTGCTCCGCGCGGCTGTCCATGCCGCCGACGCAGGATGCCATGCGGGCGCCGGTCTGCTGATAGAGCCAGGCCAGCTCGCCCTGCACCTGCACGGCCAACTCGCGCGTCGGGGCGATGATGAGGGCGAGCGGCGCCGCCGGCCGGCCGAAGCGCTCGGTATCGCCGAGCAGCGTGGGGGCGAAGGCGAGGCCATAGGCGACGGTCTTGCCCGACCCGGTTTGCGCGGACACCAGCAGGTCGCGCCCCAGCGCCTCATCCGCCAGGACGGCGGACTGGACGGCGGTGGGTTCAAGGTAGTCGCGGTCGACGAGCGCGCGGTTGAGGGCCGGATTTACGGTTGGAAAGGGCATGTTTTTACCAATTATTCGCGGCCGAAACGCCGCAAGCCGGACAGTTTAGCTCATAACCCCCGCAAACGCTAAATGTTGCAACGCACACCAGACCGGCGTCGCCGGCTCAGGCACCAGGAGGAGGTCAGGCCGCCGTGGCCCATTCCCCCCGGCGCATCACCGGCTCGGCGTTGCCGGCCGCGTCGATGCCGTCCACGTCCACCTCGCCCGAGCCGATCATCCAGTCGATGTGGATCAGGCTGCTGTTGGCGCCACGCTCCGCCAACTCGGCATCGGACGCAGTGGAGCCACCCTCAAGGCAGGTCCGGTAGGCCTGGCCGAGCGCGATGTGGCTGGCGGCGTTCTCGTCGAACAGCGTGTTGAAGAACAGCAGGCCGCTGGCCGAGATTGGCGAAGAGTGCGGCACCAACGCCACCTCGCCCAGCCGGCGTGCGCCCTCATCGGTGCCGAGCACCTTCTGCAGCACCTCCTGTCCGGTGCGGGCGGTGGCGTCCACGATCGCGCCGCCCTCGAAGCGCACCGCCATGTCCTGGATCAGGGTGCCCTGGTAGGACAGCGGCTTCGTGCTGCGGACCGTGCCGTCCACGCGCCGCATGTGCGGGGTGGTGAACACCTCCTCGGACGGGATGTTCGGGTTGCAGACGATGCCGTTCTTCGCCGGCTCCGACCCGCCGAGCCACAGATGTCCGTCGGACAAGCCGACCCGCAGGTCTGTGCCGGGTCCACGGAAGTGCAGGGCGGAGAAGCGGCTATTGTTGAGCGTGGCGGTGCGGGCGTGCAGCGACGCGTTGTGCTCGGCCCAGGCGGCGACCGGGTCGGGCGCGTCGATGCGGGAGGCGGCGAAGATCGCGTCCCACAGCTTGGCCACCGCCGCGTCCTCCGGCAGGTCCGGGAACATCGTGCGGGCCCAGGACGGGGTGGCGAAACAGGTGATTGTCCAGTTGATGTCGAACCCGGTGATCAGCTCGAGCGCCGGGCGATAGGCGACGGAGCGGGCGCGGTTGGCGCGGGCGACCCGGCCAGGGTCCTGCCCCGCGAGCAGGGACGGGTTCTCACCAGCGATCGCGAGGCGGGCGGCGCCGCCGCGGAACGCCGCCGCCATGCCGTCGAACAGCCAGGTGGGGGCGACGTCGAACGCCGCGTCCGGCGCATGCTCGAAGCGGGCGAGGGCCGTAACCTCGTCGGTGAGCAGGGTGGTGACCAGGGACGCACCGGCGCGATAGGCGTGCTCGGTGATGCGGCGGACCAGCGGCACGGCGTCGAGCGGCGCCGTGATGACCAACTCCTGACCCGGCGCCAGGCCCAGGCCGACGCGGACCGCGACCTCACCGAGCCGGTCCAGGCGGGCGTCGTGGCTGCTTGCTTGCGGGCGGGCGATGACGTTCATGCGGCGTGCTCCTCGTCTAGGCTTGGAAGATAGGTCCTGTGGCGGCCATCGGGAACCCGGCCGACCTCGCCGATGTTCAGGGAACGTCAACGAAAGGAGTATGCCATGCCCAACACGCTCAAGCCCGGCGACAAGGTAAGCTGGGGCACCTCCGGCGGGGAGACGCAGGGGACGGTCGAGAAGAAAGTGACCGGGACGACGCACATCAAGGGCCATACGGCGAAGGCCACCAAGGAGAACCCGCAGTTCGTGGTGAAGTCCGCGAAATCTGGCAAGAAGGCCGTGCACAAGCCATCCGATCTGAAGAAGGAGTGATCGGCGGCCTCCGGGATGGGATTTTAAGCGGTTTCGTGGAATGATCGTATCACGACCCTGAAAGGAACACCGCGCGTGTCGCCCATCGCCCGTCTGCTTCTCGGCTTCGCCCTGCTGTCCGTCGCTGCCTGTGCGGACCGCCCGCCTGCCGGCGACGCGGAGGCGCAGGCCGATTTCCGCGAGCTGAACGACCCGATTGAGCCGACGAACCGGTTCTTCTATCGGGTCAACGACACGATCGACACCTACGCGCTGCGGCCCGCCGCGGTGGCGTATCGTGATGTGGTGCCCGGCGCCATTCGGCGGCCGATCCACAACGTGCTCAACAACCTGGGCGCACCCGCGATGTTCGCCAACGACGTGCTGTCGGCCAAGCCGCGCCGGGCGGGCGACAGCATGATGCGCTTCCTGATCAACACCACTGCCGGTGCCGGCGGGCTGTTCGACGTGGCGACCGGCTGGGGCTATCCGGACCATGACAGCGACTTCGGCCTGACCTTGGCGCTCTGGGGCGTAGGTACGGGGCCGTTCCTGTTCCTGCCGGTGCTGGGCCCCAGCAATCCGCGCGATGCCGTCGGCTTCGGCGTGAACACAACGCTCGAGCCGCTGACCTGGGCTTCGTTCGGCGGCAGCACGGCGGTGAACCTCGGCCTGTACGGCGTTACCGCATTGGATACGCGGGAGCGGCTGATCGATACGATCGACTCCATCAAGCGCGACGCGCTTGATCCCTATGCCACATTCCGCAGCCTATCGCGGCAGAACCGGGCGGACCAGGTGGCGAAGGCGGGGCAGGACCGGCCGGCGACCGTGCCGGCCTGGTTCCCACGTCCGGCGCAATAAAGGGCACTCGACCATGGCGAACTCAATCCCGACCGCCCACTCCATCTGGACCATCGTGTCCGCCAACACATCCGAGCGCGCGATCGGCGCGCCGGGCCGTCCCTGGCTGGATGGCGCTGGCCTGCGCGCGCTGGCCGAGCAGACTCGCCTGGCGCTGAACGGCGCCGGCATCGGCCGTGGGGACCGGGTCGGCATCGTGCTGCCCAATGGGCCCGAGATGGCGACCTGCTTCGCCGCGTGGCCGGGACCTGCACCGCGGCGCCGCTCAACCCGGCCTACACGGCGGACGAGTTCGATTTCTACCTCTCCGATCTCAAGCCCCGCGCTGTCATATTGCTGCATGGCGACACGACGCCAGCCCGCGCAGTGGCGGAGCGGCTCGGAGTCCCGGTGATCGAGTTGCAGCCGACGGCCGACGCCGCCGCGGGATCGTACCGCCTGGACACGGCGGCGCTTCCGGCAGGCGCGCCGGCAGAGGCAGGGGCGGCCGGCCCGGATGACATGGCGCTCGTGCTGCATACCTCCGGCACCACGGCGCGGCCCAAGATCGTGCCGTTGAGCAACCGGAACCTGGCGGCGTCGGCCGGGCACGTCGCGCGGTCCCTGGCGCTGGACCCCACTGACATCTGCCTGAATGTGATGCCGCTGTTCCATATCCACTGGGGCTCTTATTGGGTTCCAGGGTGGTGGAGGTCGGGACCACGACGCGGGGCTGAGGACGGCTGGCGTAAAGGCGGGATCGGGAGTAGCTGACCGGCTCGCGCGAGGAGCTTGC
>JAABUT010004772.1_pt1 | contig 10495 bp, 7 predicted proteins | sample 5559281 | NCBI WGS metagenome assembly JAABUT01 (sample SAMN10711880, study PRJNA513359) | rock metagenome | isolation source: Antarctica rocks | place: Antarctica: Victoria Land, Ricker Hills nord | collected 2016-01-04 | reverse complement strand
AGCGAGAAGCCGCCCATGGTGATCATGGACTCCAGCCGGCTCAACGCTTCGCGCGGCGAGTTGGCGTGCAGGGTCCCCATCGAGCCATCGTGACCCGTGTTCATGGCCTGCAGCAGGTCGAAGGCTTCCGGTCCGCGCACCTCGCCCACGATGATCCGTTCCGGCCGCATGCGGAGACAGTTGCGGACGAGGTCGCGCATCGTGATGGCGCCCGTGCCCTCCAGGTTCGGCGGGCGCGTCTCGAGCCGCACGGTATGGGGCTGCTGAAGCTGCAACTCGGCCGCATCCTCGCAGGTGATGACCCGCTCGTCGTGTTCGATGTAGTTGGTCAGGCAGTTGAGCAGCGTGGTCTTGCCCGAGCCAGTGCCGCCCGAGATCAGCACGTTGCAGCGGACCTTGCCGATGATCTTGAGCACTTCGGCGCCATCGGCCGAGATGGCGCCGAACCTGACGAGCTGGTCGAGGGTCAGCTTGTCCCTCCTGAACTTGCGGATCGTGAGGACGGGGCCGTCGATGGCGAGCGGCGGCGCGATCACGTTGACGCGCGATCCGTCCATCAGGCGGGCGTCGCAGATAGGGGACGATTCGTCGACGCGGCGGCCGATTTGGCTCACGATCCGCTGACAGATGTTCATGAGCTGGGCGTTGTCGCGGAACCTCACGTTGGTCAACTGGATCTTGCCATTGACTTCGATGTAGGTCTTGGCCGCGCCATTGACCATGATGTCGGCGATGTCGTCCCGGGCCAGCAGTGGTTCCAGCGGCCCGTAGCCCAGGACGTCGTTGCAGATGTCGTCGAGCAGATCCTCCTGCTCGGCGATCGACATGACGACGTTCTTGATCGAGATGATCTCGTTGACGATGTCGCGGATCTCTTCCCGCGCCGTTTCGGCGTCGAGCTTCGAGAGTTGCGCGAGGTCGATCGCCTCGATGAGGGCGCTGAAGATCGTGCTCTTAGTGAGGTAATAGTCGTCCGAGCGTCGGGGCTCGGTCGAGGGGGGGGGCGGCGCGGACGGCCGAACCGAGCCGCCGCCGCGTGTGTCCGGCTCGGTCTTGATCACCACCGGAGCGGGGCTTGGGGCGCCACCAGCCGCCGCACGTCGTCCGAACATCCTGCGACTTCCTTCCAGGTTCCAGACGCGAGGTCCACGCGGCCTGTCTCGGCTCGGCTGGCGCGTTCCGCGCCAAGGTGCATTACCGGGCTCGTCGCAGATGCGCCGCCACAGGCCCCCACAGTCGGCTCAAATGGTTACCGTTTTCCGAAGCCGGACCGGACGCTTCCTGCCCTGCCCCGCGGCGAATCGAGGACCCTCGGGCTTTTGCCGCTACGCCGACCATGAGCCACCGCGGAGAGCACCGGGGGAACCGCTCAGGATGCCTTCTTGCGGGCGAACCGCGCCATCAACGGATCGAACAGGTTCCGCCGGCTCCGACGCGCCTCGGAGCGCCCGGTCACGGCCTGGGCGAGTTCGTTGAAGATCTCGGCCGTCTTGTTGCCGGCCTCGACTTCCCCCACCATCTGGCCGTTGTTGGCCGCCGTGCCGAAGAGCTTGGCATCGAACGGCAGCACGGCCGCCGGCGCGAGTTCCACGGCCTTGGCGAAATCCGCCACCGCGATTTCGGGCCGCTTCGCGACACCCGTGCCGTTGAGCACGAGCTTCGGCAGGGCATCGTTGGGGCGGGCGGTCTTCAGCACGTCGACGAGGTTCTTGGCGTTGCGCAGATTGGCGAGATCGGGGGATGCCACCACGATCACCTCGTCGGCGCCGATCAGCGCGCGCCGGCTCCAGGCCGTCCAGCCGTGCGGCACGTCGAGAACGACGATCGGCACGGTGGCGCGCAGGATGTCGAACAACCCGTCAAAGGCCGTTTCCGCGAAATCGTAGGGCCGTTCCAGCGTGGCCGGGGCCGCCAGGATCGACAGCTTCTCGGTGCATTTCGACAGCAGCCGGTCCACCAGGTTGGGATCGAGCCGGTCGGGCGCGAAGACCGCCTCGGCGATGCCTTGTGGCGGATCCTGGTTGAAGTCGAGGCCGGCGGTTCCGTAAGGCAGATCGAGGTCTGCGATCACGGTGGCGATGTCGAAGATCCGGGAGATCGACCAGGCGACATTATGTGCGACCGTGGACGCGCCGACCCCGCCCTTGACGCCCGTGACCGCGACGACGCGGCCCACCGGCTGGGCGGCCTGGCTCGTGTAGAGATGCGAGACCGCGCGGACGAGGTCGAGCGCGTCGAAGGGCGCCACGATGTAGTCGCTGACGCCGCTGCCGATGAGTTCGCGATAGAGCACGATGTCGTTGACGCGGCCGATCACCACGACCTTGGTGCCCGCGTCGCAGAACTCGGCCAGCTTGTCGAGGTGCGTCACCAACGTGTGGCGGTCGCCGGTGGTTTCGATCACGATGAGGTTCGGCGTCGGCGCGGTGCGATAGGCCTCGACGGCGGCCGGCGCCCCGCCCATGTTGACCTTGACGTGGGCGCGGCCCATGCGGCGGTCCGCCATGGCCTCGTTGATGACCTCGGCGATCTCGGCGGTTTCACAGAACGCCTGGAGCGAGATGCGCGGCACCGGCGGGATCTGGTGGCGCGGATCGGCACCGTCGGCGGAATGGAGGGTGGGAGCGCCGTTCATCACTGGGTTCCACCGATCGGAACGAGCTTGGATTGCGTGAAGGTGGTGCTGGGATCCTGGCCGTTGAGGACCGGGTTGCCGCGCAGGTCGCCGATGGCGCGGGTCCGCATCTGCACGTCGCCCGGTTCTTCGGCCCGCGGCCTGACCAGGTCGCGCGGATCGTCGATCTGGGCCGCCAAGGTCTGCTGGTTGGCGCAACCCAAGTTGTAGTAGGAGCGGTTCTCCCACTCTTTCGTATTGGTGCCCGGACCGAGGTCGTCGGGCCAGTCGCCGCATCGGTCGGCCACCCGGGCCTGCAACTTCACGAAGCTCAGCCTCAGCACCGAAGCCAATCTCGGGTCGGCCACACGGTAGGAGCCGATCTCGATGTCGCCCTTCACGCCCGAGGCCGCCAGAGCGCGGCGCACGACCGTCATTGTGGATTCGGCCGCTCGCCCGTCCACCGGGCCGCGCGGCAGCAGGATCTGGATGCGCCCCTCGCCATGGGCGAGGTAGTCAGCCGAGAAGGCCTCGAGATCGTGTTTCTGGCGATAATCGAGCCCGTCCCTCGCGCCCACGAGGAAGATGTCGAGCGATTGTCGGGCATCGACCAGCGCAACCGGGTGCCGCTGGTGATAGTCGGCGGGAATGGCCGAGGTCGCAACGGCACGGTCGACATGGGAACAACCGGCGATGGGCAGACCGAGCAGCAGCAGCAGCGCTGCGACGGCGGGCGCCGCGCGGCTTCGAGGTCTTTGACCCCCATCGGGCAGGGCTTTCGCGATCGCGGGCGTGTTCATGGACGTGTCCGGAAGGAGCGAAGGAATGTGATCGGGAGGCGCGTCCCGCTAGTCGTTGATGAAACCCACGCGGCCGCGATAGCTCTTCGAAAGCTCGGGATTGCTGGCCGTCGAATAGATGCGGTTCATGCGGCCGAGCAGCCAGGCCTGTGGGTCGGACGAGTCGGTAAAGCCGTCGTCGGGCTTGCTCACCTGGTCGGGCCGCAGCGTCTTCGACAGATAGGGCGTCACGATGATCATCAGTTCCGTCTCGTTGCGCTGGTAGTCCCGCGACCGGAACAGCGCACCCAAGATGGGGAGATTGAGCAGGCCGGGTGTGCCCGATATGACCTGCTGGCTGGTTTGTTGAACGAGGCCGGCCGAGACGATCGAGCCGCCGGACGGCAGCTCCACCGTGGTTTCGTTCTGCCGCTGCCGGAACCCGTAGAACTTAGCGCAACTCGTGTTGACGGTGTTGGACTGGTCGGGCTCGACGACCTGAGTCGATATATGCAGCGAAATACGGCCGCCGGACAGAACCGTTGGCGTGAAGTTCAAGGTCACACCATATTGCTGCTGTGTATAGGTCACGAGGCAGGTAGCAGGGGTAAATAAAGTGGCGACGCTGAGCGAACTCTGTGTCGGGACCGGTATAGTTCCACCAGCTTGAAATTTGGCGGTCTCGCCAGAGATCGCGGTAACGTTGGGCTCGGCGAGGATGTGAGCGACGCCGTTGCTTTCAAAGGCCGAGATCGTCGAGGACAGCGAGTTCTTCTTGTTCGTAATGTTCGCCAACAACCCAGAGCTGCCGAGGGAGGTCGCGACGTTCGCCGCTGCACCGCCCGGGGTGGCTGCGACTGCTCCACTCCAAGCGCCGCTGATATCTACGCCGAGCTGCTTGATGATGTCGCGGCGGATCTCGACGAGCGACACCTTGAGCGTCACCTGATCCAAGCCTCGGATCACCAGCGAGTTGATAATGTGGCCCGGCACCACCAAGGGGGTTCCGGCCGAGACCGAAACGCCGCCGCCACCGCCGCCGGCCGAGCCGCCGCCCGTTCCCACCGCGGTATAGCCCGTATAGGCAGTGGCAATGTCGAGGGCGCGCTGGGCGTCGACGGCCGACGCGACCGTGCCGGTCAGGATCACCGAATCGTCCACGGCCTGGACCCGGATGTCGTTGTCCGGCATCACGGTCTTGAGGATGCCTTCGAGTTCCCCGATGTCGCGGTCGTTGACGTTGATGGACAGAATCGCGATCTGCCGGCCGTCCTTGTCCATCGCGAAGATCGTGGTGGGTCCCTTGGCCAGGGCCATCACATAGAGCCGCCGCGGCGAGCGCACCACGGCATTGGCGACCTCGGGCTTACCTACGAAGACCTCGGCGGCATCGCTCGGCAGCTCCACGATGATCGACTTGCCGACCGCCATGGTGATCTTCTGCTGGCGGCTGCCGGGCGGCACGGATAGCACCGGAGGTGCCGGCGTCGAGGCCGAGTTCCGCACCGTCGGCACCAGCATCGGCGCCTGGGCGCTCACCGGTCCGGCGGCGGCCACCAGCATGGCCAGGGCCGGAGCCAGGGCACGGACCGCCGGGATCCGGCCATCGGGGTGGATGCGGCTCATCGATTGCCATCCTCGGTCACGGTGCCGTAGCGGACCACGGACAGGCTGTGCGAGGCTTGCCGCGGCGCCTCGCCGGCCTGCCGGGCGTCGAGCATCGAGCGCAGCACGAGCGACAACTGGCCGGTGCGCTGCGCCAGGATTACGGTCTCTGCCTGGTAGGGATCGAGTTCCAGGGTCGCGTTGGACCCGACCACCACGGGTTGGCCGTCCTTGTCCTGGAAGTTCTGGCCGATGGCCAGCACCTTGACGTCGTTGAGCAGCGTATCGCTGATGTACACGTCGCCGGTGGGCGCCCCCGGCTTGGGGTCTTGGCGGTAGGTCTTGATCACATCGACGCGGTCGTTGGGCAGGATGAAGCTTCCCGCCGTCGTGGCGCCCTGGCTGTCGATGTTGATCGCGACCGCGCGCTTGCCCGACGGCAGGATGGCCGACATGAAGCCGTTGTTGTCGCCCTTGATCAGCTTCTCGCCGCGCACCGGCTCGCCCTGGAACATGGCGGAGCGCACGATCGCGCCCTTGTCGTCCTCGAGGCTCTTGGGGCTTGCGTTCCTGATGGTCGTCCCGGGCGGGATGACGTCCTTGGGCCAAGCCTGCCAGGCGAGGTCACCGTCCCCGATCTTGTGACCGAGCGGCAGGTTTCTGGCCGCCACGAGCACGTCGTCGGTCTTGGGCGGTGGTGGTGGCAATGCCGCGACGGGTTCGGGTGCCGGCGGGTTCGACCCGCTCGCCATCACGAAGGCCCCGGCGGCGGCGGCCAAAGCCAGGAACAGGACGATGATACGCGACTTCTTCATGACCGAGGCTTTCAGGCGCGACCCGGCGGAGGCGCTACTGCCATCGATTCAAGCAGCGAAAGGTCAAGTTATGGTTAACCGGATCTGACCAACTTTAATGGAGCCGGCAGGTCGCGTCAGGCGGGCGCGGCTGCTCCCGGAACCCGTGCCGCTCGACGGGATACCGGCGAGACGCTCAGGCGTGTGGCGCGGGACTCTGCACGGTCTCGGACGGCAAACACCGAATGACCGTGAAGACGCCGATGGTACGCCAATACAATCCTGCACCGTCGACGGAAAACCGGCGCGTGGGGGCGGGCGGACGCCACAGATTGACGGTCCATCCCGGGGGCGCTGCCGCGAGTTGCTCGCCCGGAGCCACGACGGCGGCCGGATGGCTCGGGTCGGCGCAGAAGGCCCGTACGGCCGCAGGCCGGACCACGAGTTCATCCGAGCGGCGCGACGGGTCGGCCCAGGGTGCGACGTCCTCGGGCCGCACGAGATGGAGCCTCAGCAAGGTCGCGGCCCGATCGGCCCATTGGACCGCCAATTCGCGCGAGAAAAGGATCGGCCCGCCCTGAACCGCATTGAAGAAGGCCGGACGTGCGGCGAAGAACCAAGCCTCGGACTGCTCGTCGATCCAAAGGATCTCGCCCGGCGTGTCGCCAATCAGGGTCCGCAGTTCAGCAGCACCGTCACGGTGTTCGATCGAAAGGCGTTCGGTCGTCCTGTTGTCCCAGAGCAGGATGCCGGCGACCGAGGCGGTCGCGAGCGCGGCCGCGGCGGCGAACCGGGCCGATGATGGCACCATGCGCCACGGTATCAGCGCAGACGCCACGGCGGCCGCCACCAGAGGGATCGTCTGCAGACCCACCGAGGAGATCTGGGCCCAGGTGATCGGGCCGCCCTGCGCCTCGGCGGATCGCACGAGCAGGGACAGCGCGGCACCGTCACACCACAGATCGGCGATCGCGACCGCCGCCGCAGCGGATGCCGCCACCACCACCGTGCGAGGCGACAGGATAGGTGAGGCGCCCCTCAGGTCCGCGACATGCCAAGCCACCGTGGCGGCCGCCAGGACCATGCTCAGCGAAGGTGCGGCGGACGACAGGAAGGTCAGCGCCAGCAGGGATAGCGTGAAATGCCCCGCCGATCCTCGACGCCAAAGGCCGATCGCCGCCAGGGCCATGCTCGCGTTGCCGACGAGGCCGAGAAGCCAGAGCCATCGCCAGAGCTGCAGCTGGGTGATCAGAAGGCTCGGCACGATGTCGCCGAACAGCAAGGACGCGAGCGTACCCAGTACCGCCACGCCCGCAGTCCCCCACAGAAACGCACCGACCCGGGGTGCCGACAGGCTGCCCGCGACCGCGACCGCCGCCAACCGGTAGGCGAAGGTGGACAAGACCGCGGCTGGCCATCGGCTCGGAAACAGGTATTCGGCGCGCCTCAGGATCGTAAGCCAGGCCGTGTCCACGGGCACGAGCAGCCGGTCGAACAGAGGCAGCCTCAAGGCCGCTGCCGCAAGGATGGTGGCGCAAGCTGCGCCGAGTGGGATCAGCCACCGCCGGTCGTCCCGGACCAGCAGCAGGGCTGCAACTCCCAGGCCGGGCAATGCCATCAGGGGGTGAAACCCCATTGCGGCGCCGAGAAGCATCAGGCCGCGCAGGCGATGCCCGCTCAACAAGGCCGCGAGGCCGCCGAGAACCGCCGCCTCGGCGAAGATGCGCGGCGTCGCGATCGCCTCGGCATAGGAGAAGACCCCAAAGGCGCCGTACTGGGCCGGCAGCACCAACACGCAGACGACCGCGGCCCAGGCCACCCTGCCCCGCGCCAAGCTGCGCGCCAAGGCTGCGGCTGCCACGAGCCAGAGCAGGATGCCAGCCAGGGCCAGCAGCATCGAAACTTCGCCCGGCGTAAGCACGGCCAGCAGAGACCTGACGACAGCGCGCATGATGCTGAAGCGGCTCTGTTCGTCATGCGCGAACATCATGTCGCGCCCGACGCCGCCCGGATCGAGATCGGCCACGCCCCGACCGATATAGATTCGGGCGTCCTGAAACAGCCCTCCGTAGGGACGCATCAGCAGCAGGAACGGCACGAGCGAGGCCCAGAGCGCCAACTTGCCTAGGTTCCAGCTCGACCGCGAGGTCATGCAAGGCGCTTGCTCGCCGCGCGATACCATCTCGATCAAGCCGCTATCCTGTCGCATGGATGGAGCACAGCGTCATGTGCTAGGCGCGATATCTTAAGAGGCCGCTAAGCATAGGATTTCGGTCGGCCACCTCTCCTTTACGTTATTTCAAGCACCATTCGCCATCCTGAAGGCGTGATGGCTTCCTTCAAAACCGGCTGGCCGGTGCCCACGATCGTCGCGCTCCTCGCGGGCCCGGAAACGCGGCGCATCTGCAGGTTCCTTTGCGTGGGGCTGCTCGGCCTCGCGGTGGACGCGGCCGTCTTCACGGCACTACACGGCGCAGGCCTGTCGCTCGCACTAGCCCGCGCCGCCTCCCTCGGCTGCGCCACCGGGGTGACCTGGCGCCTCAACCGTGCGCTCACCTTCGCGGCCACGGGACGGCGCCGGAGCCGGGAGATCGCCCGCTACGGGCTGGTGATGCTGGGCGCCCAAGGCGCGAGCTACGCCTTCTTCCTGACCGTCTCTCACGGAGCACCTCGCCTGCCCGCCGTCGCGGTGCTGGTCACCGGTGCCGCTCTTGCCGCGGGCCTCTCCTTCACGGGCCAACGGCTGTTCACCTTCCGCGCCGTCTGACCGCGCAATGACGAGGATCTCCATCATGCGGCCCGACACCGACATCCTGATCATCGGCGCCGGCCCGGCCGGGCTGACGGCGGGCTATCTGCTGGCCAAGGCCGGCCGCGATGTCCACATCGTCGAGCGTGATCCCCTTTATGTCGGCGGGATCAGCCGCACTGTGAACTACAAGGGCTACCTGTTCGATATCGGCGGGCACCGCTTCTTCTCCAAGGCCAAGGAAGTGGTGGACCTGTGGAACGAGATCCTGCCCGACGACTTCATCGAGCGGCCGCGCCTCTCGCGTATCTTCTATCGCGGCAAATTCTATTCCTATCCCCTCAAGGCGTTCGAAGCGCTTCGCAACCTCGGCCTGTTCACCAGTGCGGCCTGCGTGGCGTCCTACGCCCTGGCCAAGGCGAGGCCCGTCAAGACTCCCAAGACCTTCCATCAATGGGTGCGCAACAACTTCGGCGAGAAACTCTTTTCGATCTTCTTCAAGACCTATACGGAAAAGGTCTGGGGCATGTCGTGCGACGAGATCTCGGCCGATTGGGCCGCGCAGAGGATCAAGGGGCTCAGCCTCGCCTCGGCGATCCTGAACGCACTGACGCGATCGCTCGGCCTCACCCGTCGCAGGGGCGGCGCCGAGCTCGCCATCAAGACCCTGATCGAGTCGTTCCGCTATCCCCGCAAGGGTCCCGGAATGATGTGGGAGGCCGCAGCCGCCAAGATCAAGGCGGCCGGGGGCCGCATCGACATGGACCGGAGCCTCGAATCGATGTCATGGCATCCGGCGTCACGGCGCTGGACCGTCGCGACGGTCTCGGGTTCAGGCGTTCGCAGCACGCTGACCGCCAACCACGTCGTGTCGTCGGCCGCGATCCATGACCTGACGGCCGCCATCAAGCCCACACCGCTCAGCGCGCTGCATGCGCGGGCCCTGAGGTACCGCGACTTCCTGACGGTCGCGCTGATCGCCAAGACGGGCGACGATTTCCCCGACAACTGGGTCTACATCCACGATCCGGCCGTCAATGTCGGCCGCGTGCAGAACTTCCGCTCCTGGTCGCCGGAATTGATCCCGCAGGAGGGGTTCACCTGCCTGGGCCTCGAATATTTCTGCTTCGAGGGCGACGGGCTCTGGGCGTCGTCGGACGAGGATCTCGTGGCGCTGGCCAAGCGGGAGATCGACCACATCGGGCTGATCAAGTCGAGCGACGTCGTGGATGCCTGCGTGGTGCGCCAGCCCAAGGCCTATCCGGTCTACGACGAGGACTACCAGCATAACGTCGGCATGGTCCGCCTCGAACTCGAGGGCAATTTTCCGACGCTCCACCTCGTCGGCCGCAACGGCATGCACAAATACAACAACCAGGACCATGCCATGATGACCGCCATGCTGACCGTGCGGAACATCCTGGCGGGCGAGCGGCGATATGACGTGTGGCAGGTGAACGAGGACGCGGAATATGGCGAGGCGGGCTGCGCCGGCGCCCGGGAGGCGCTGTCGAGCGAGCGGCTGACACCCGGCAGGGTCGCCAGCGCGGCCGCCTGAGCCCGCGGCGATCCGAGCCCGCCAGGCTTACGTCGAGCCGGAGCCCTCGCGTAAGCCCATCATCAGGCGCGGTCTCCCGAGTTGGCGCATGTCAGCGACAGCATGACATCCGCCAGCAGTTCGGCACTGAGGATTTGACAGGTTGCCTGAACAGCTATCCCGGCTCTTTTGGGCTTGATGCCGTGGGGATCCAATCTCCTTCGAACTGCCGGCACCTCGCGGGAGGCGGCCATCCCACATCGCGCCGGATGCGGGCCAGTTCGATGGCTGGGATGGTGAAGGGTTACGGACGCCGGCTGGCGCAGGTCGCGCGTCTGGGCTGACGGCCGGCGTCCGTAAGCCGCCCAAGGACGAACGCGCGGGGGTCGTCCCGCGCTATGGGGATTTGGCGGAACC
>JAABUT010004770.1_pt1 | contig 10501 bp, 9 predicted proteins | sample 5559281 | NCBI WGS metagenome assembly JAABUT01 (sample SAMN10711880, study PRJNA513359) | rock metagenome | isolation source: Antarctica rocks | place: Antarctica: Victoria Land, Ricker Hills nord | collected 2016-01-04 | reverse complement strand
CTCCGCGCCGCGCTCGAACGCGAGGTCGCACAGCCTGTCGGTGCCACCTGTCATGATGAAGCCGTGAACGTGGCCTGATGCTCACTGGGCCGCCACCGAAGTTCCACGGAACTCGGGACATCCTCCCGACGTGCCCGTTATGAAATGGTTCCACGACCGGTATGTCGGTCTGGAGGGTCCCTTACTCGTGGTCGCATACCTTGTGCTGGTTGTCGGGGTGGTGCTGACACTGTCCGGGCCGAGAGCGCTGGGCTGGATCCTGAGCGGTGTAGCGGTGTTGGTCGTCACGCCAGTGAGTCTTCGAGTAAAACGTCGGCAGGACGCGATACGTCGATCACGGCCCTGACGGCGATACAGAACCGAAGCCCTGGGCTTGCTGGATCAGACCGATGAGGCGTTCGCGCCTTGCTTCGAACGGTCCGAACGATAGGCCGCGATTTTCTTTCGCCCCCCCTAGATCGAAGACGGTCGTCTGCGTTAGCAACCCATCCATCCGAGGACGGCACCAGCCTTGAGCAGCGAGACCTTGGATCTGCTTGACGCGGCCGTCGGAGGGCATTGGTAGGTTGCAGTCGATGATTCGAGCGCCGGCTCGACACCGGTCATTAAGCGTGAGGCGGTCACTCTGTTGAACCGGTTGCTGCGTCCGTGGGTCGTGTACACCGAGCTCACCCTGAGCGTGCTGCTCATCTTCGTTGGTCTTGGCCAGAAGGTCTGGGGCGGTGGCGGGCCGCACTCATCGGCGGCCGGCACAGCGTCTTCCGGCACCTTCATCATGCTGCTCGGAGCGATATTCCTTGTCTTGTCCTTGCTGTTGCTCGCCTTGATGCTTCGACGACGCCCCCGACGATGAACCATCGGTCGATCGGGTCCTGTTGCGATGCTGGCCTGCCCGACCGCACCGTCGGCATCGACCCAGGTGACGTTGACCCGGCCTCGGAGGCCTCCGCCAGTTCCGGTTGCTGCAGGCTGCGCCACACCGGCCAGCGCTGGCACATCAGGCGGTGACGCAACCGATTGGCGCCGGGTGCCCGTCCTGCCTGGGGATGAGGCATCCTGCCGTGACTGCCTGCTCACCTGACCCTGGATCGGGGCGTGGGGCCGTGGACGCGGTGGTTGGAGCCGACCGCCTCCTGTCGGTCGCAGACGACAATGCCGCTATGACAGTTGTTGATCTTCCTCGCGTCCCGGGCAGAGCGCGTTGCGGTCACCGGATGACGATCGGCATACGGCCACGACCGGCACGACAAGTCAGCCAGGGATCTCCAACGTCTTCACCGGCACCCAGCCCTCACGCCCACTGCTGGCTCGGCACCACAGCCAGCCGCTTTCGAGATCTTCGGCGACGACCTCGAGCTCCTCGCCGGGTTCCGTCGGGAGTTCGGCCGTGTCGTAGCGAGTTTGTACCACCGCTGGACCCGTCGATGCGGACAGGTGCCGCGCGGGTACCCAGCCGGTGCCGTCCCCAGCGGTGACGAACACGAACTCCGGCCACTCACGGTCCCGGTCGCCGACCCGCACCCGTTGACCGACGGCCAATCGGAGCGGCAGCCGCTCAGGAATCGCGTGGCCGATCCTCGCTATAGCCCTACTCATGCCATCGATTCTTGCTTATGTCCGATAAGCGGTTCTGGTTCGCCGGTAGCCGAGCCCAATCGACGCGTTCGTGATCTTGGTCGTCGGCTGCCTCGGAGCGCGGTTCCGGTCACCGTAGGACGTTCCTTATGGGCACCGGTTCGACGAACAACCAGATTCGCTCGCTCGCTCCAGCGACCTCTACTTCTCGGCAGTCGGTGACGCGTGTTCGATGATCCGGCAGACCCCGCCGGAGGCCAGCGCCTGGTCGGCGGCGTCGCGGCGGGTGTGGGTCAGTCCGGTGCGAAGCTGGCGAAGCTCGGTGATGGTGCGGTCGATCTCGGCTACGCGCTGGTCGAGTAGTCGCAACACGTGCTGGCAGGGCGCGGTGCCGCCACGGCGCAGGTCAAGGATGTCGCCGATCTCGTCCAGGCGTAGGCCGAGGGTCTTGGCTTGGCGGATGAAGCGCAGGGTGGTCAGGTCCTCGTCGCTGAACAGCCGGTAGCCGGCCTCGGTGCGCTCGGCGGGCGGGAGCAGGGCCTTAGCCTCGTAGAGTCGGATCGCTTTCGGGCTCAGGCCGGTGGCTCGCGCGGCTTGTCCCACGGTGAAGAGTTGATCGTTCATCGCCTACCTCCAGCAGTCAGAATACGTCCCTCCAGCTGTCAGAATACGTCGCTTGACCTTGCCCTAGGGGCAAGCTTGTAGCGTCGGCGGACAGGCGGAACGAGCAGCTGCGGTTCGGTCGTGGCGGGTGAGGAGAGATGTGATGGGTCAGGTCGTGGTGCTGCAGGTGGCGGGGATGGACTGCGGGGCGTGTGAGCGGCGACTGCAGACCGTGTTGGGCCGCCTGGACGGGGTCGGGCAGGTGGATGCCGATCACAGCATCGGGCAGGTGCGGGTCCGCTTCGACGCCGCCCGGATCGACGCCGCCGTGCTGACGCGGGGGGCAACCGAACGAGTCGAGCAGGCCGGTTTCGATGTCACCGGTGCCGCGGAGGAGGGCACGTCGTGAGCGTGGATAAACATGCCGGTACCGAGTTGTGGGCCACCGAGACCTCCACGGAACCTGGGCAGGCCCGGATTCGGGCGCGGATCGCGGGGCTGCACTGCTCGCTGTGCACCGGCACGATCGAGAAGGCCCTGGGCCGCATGGACGGGGTCGGGCAGGTGGCGGTGAGCCTGACCCACGAGCAGGCGCTGGTCGACTACGACCCGGACCGGGTTCGACCGGAGGCGATCCTGTCCACGTTGCGGGACATCGGTTATGACCTCTACGACCCGCGCAAGTTGCGTCCGTTCGAGGAGGAAGAAGCTCGGCTGGTCCGGGAGGGCCTGCGCCTGCTGGCCGCTATTGCGGCGAGCCTGACCGCGATCGGGCTGATCGCCGCCGTGACCGGCATCTTCTCGGTCCTGGTGCCCCTGTCCGTGGTGGTGGTGATGGTTCCGGTCGGCTACGCGATCCTGCGGCCGGCCGGGCACGTCAAGGCGGGGGCGGGGGCGGCCGGGATCGTGATGCCCGGATTTGCAGCGCTCGTGTTGCGCGCCACCGACGTGCTGCACGGTCCGGTGATCGGCTGGCTGGCCGGTGCGCTGGCGCTGGCCGTGGTGGTGGGGGTGGCCCGCCACATCCTGCGAATGGCCTACGAGTCCGCGCGGCGCGGCATCCTCAACCAGCACGTGCTGCTGGAGATCGGGGCGTTCGCCGGTATCGCCGGCGGCATCATCGGGATGACCGGTGCCTTTCCCGGCTTCCCCACCGCGGCGTTCTTCGCGGTGGCGGTATTGATTGTGAACTACCACATCTTCTCCGAGTGGCTGTCCCTGCTGGTCAAGACCCGCTCGAGCCAGGCGGTGAAGAAACTGCTCGACCTGCAGCCCGACCTGGCCCGCGTGCTGCGCGACGGGGTTGAGACCGAGGTGCCGGTCGAGCAGGTAGACATCGGTGACCTGGTGCGCGTCCGGCCCGGGGAACGCGTCCCGGTCGACGGGCGGGTGGCCGAGGGCTACTCCACGCTGGACGTGTCGCTGGTGACCGGGGAACCCGTCCCGCAGGAGAAGAGCAGCGGCGACACCGTGGTCAGCGGCTCCCTGAACGGGGCGGGCACCTTGCTGATCGAGACCACCGCGGCGGCCTCGGAGAGCTTCCTAGCCCAAGTGGTGCGGCACGTCGAGGATGCCCGCGCGCTGAAACCCGGCATCCTGCACCTGGTCGACAAGATCCTGCGGGTCTACACCCCCACCGTGCTCACCATCTCCGCGCTCGCGCTGATCGGGTGGCTACTCGGCAGCGTCGCGGTCACCGGGACGCTCGACGTGCAGCGGGCGGTGTTCGCGGCGCTGACCGTACTGGTCATGGGCTACCCGTGCGCGGTGGGGATCGCCGCCCCACTGGCCATCGTGCGCGGCGCCGGTGAGGCCGCTGACCTGGGCATCATCATGCGCACCGGCGAGGCCTTCCAGACCTTCCGCACCGTCACCCACGTGCTGCTGGACAAGACCGGCACCCTCACCCTGGGCCGGCCCGCGCTCCAGGCGCTGCGACCGGTGCCCGGCGTGGAGCCCAACGAGCTGCTCGCGGTGGCCGCTGCGGCCGAGAGCCACTCCGAACACCCCCTCGCCCAGGCGATCAGCACCGCCGCCCGGGACAGGCAGGTCGCTCTACCTGCCGTGGAGGATTTCCTGTCCACGGCAGGCTTCGGGGTCACCGCGCAGGTCGGCGGCCGACGGGTGCTGGTGGGCCGGCCCGGATTCCTCACCGACGACGGCATCGACCTGACCAACGTGAGCACCGCGATCACCGAGCTGGAAGGCGAAGGCCACACCGTGATCGCGGTCAGCCGCGACCGGCGGGCGCTCGGGGTGATCGCGCTGGCCGACACCCTGCGTCCCGAGGCCGCCGACACGGTCGCCGCGCTGCGGAAGGCGGCCCTGATCCCGGTGCTGATCACCGGAGACAATCCACGCGCCGCCCAACACGTCGCAGCCGGACTGGGTATCGATGAGGTGCACGCCGAGGTGCTGCCCGAAGGCAAAGCCGAACTGGTCGGCACCTTGCAGGCCGGCGGGCACACCGTGGCGATGGTCGGTGACGGCATCAACGACGCCCCCGCCCTGATGCGCGCCGACGTCGGCGTCGCCCTGGGCAGCGGTACCGACATCGCCACCGAGTCCGCCGACATCATCATCGTGCGTGACGACCTGAACCTGCTGCTCACCGCCCGCGACATCAGTTCCCGCTCCTACCGCCGGGTGAAGCAGAACGTCGGTGTGGCGTTCACCTTCAACGGCATCGGCATCCCGCTGGCGGCCACCGGGCTGGTGCATCCGGTGTGGGCGATGGCCGCGATGGCCGCCTCGGTCACCGCCATCTTCATCAACTCCATCGGCGGGCGCCCCCGCCTGCTCTTCGCCGCGATCGCAAGCGTGGGACGCACCGCCCAGCCAGACCAGCCGGCCGCCGGCCCAGATACCACCGCCCCCAATACCACCGGAACCACGGGGGCGGTCGTGTTGAGCACCGAGCACAGGCGCCGCGCACCGCTGCTGCGGCATGCCGGGCGCCGTTCGGCAGGCGTGCTCGGTCTGGTCGGGACGATCGCCTGCGGGGCCTCCATGGTCCTGGTCGCCGTCGGGGTGGGCACCTCAGCGGCCGCCACCGGGATGGCCGCCATGTCCGGGACAGGCCCCGGCGCACCCCACGGCGTGCTGGGAGTGCTGCTGCGGATCGGGCCATGGCTGCTGGTCGGCTCGGTTCTGCTGGTGACAGCTGCGTTCTGGCTCACTCGCCGACCGGCAACAGCCATCCTCGCCCTGCTGGCCGGGGCCGTGCTCTACGCCGGCATGTACGCCCAACCCAACCTCGCCGTGATGTACGCGGCCATCGCCGTGGGCTACACCGCCTGGGCCGCCCTCGACCTGTGGGTGCGCCGGGCGCACCCACGCACGGCACGGACCACCCGCGCCGCGGGACTACCTACCGAAAGGATCTGATCACCCATGGCCAACAGTCTCGTGACCGAAACCAACCAGGCATGCCTGGACGCCTGCGCCGACTGCGCGCAGGCCTGCGAAGCCTGCGCCTACACCTGCTGCCTGCCCAGCGCTGACCCGGCGATGGCCAGCTGCGGGCAGATGTGTTTGGACTGCGCCGCCCTCTGCCGCCTCTGCGAACTACTGCTCGCTCGCGGCTCCGCTCTGGCTGACCGCATCTGCCAGCTGTGCGCCGAGGTCTGCGACGCCTGCGCCAGCGAGTGCGAACGCTTCGACGCCCAAGCCTGCCAGGCTTGCGCCCAAGCCTGCCGCGCCTGCGCCGAGCAATGCCGGGCCATGACCACCGACTGACCGTTCTCGCCCCGACTAGAGGCGGGCTCGGTGTCCGCATCTGAACGGCCACGAGACAGGAAGGAACACCTCATGGGTGTCGTGCTGGGGGCGCTGGGACACGGGTTCAACATCGCGGCCCTGTTCTTCTACAAGGCGTTGTGGTCGATCCTGTTCGGGGTGGCCGTCACCGCGGCGATCGACGTGTTCGTCGATAAGGACAAGATGGCCCATTGGTTGGGCCGCTCGGACGCCAAATCCACCGGCCTGGCGACCGCGGCCGGCGCGGCCAGCTCGGCGTGCACGTTCGGCGCGGTCACCGTCGCCCAGTCGCTGTTCAAGAAGGGCGCCTCGGCCTCCAGCACGTTCGCGTTCGCGCTGTCTGCGACCAACATCGTCTTCGAGCTCGGCATCCTCATCTACATCCTGCTCGGCCCCTCCTATCTGGGCGGCGAGCTGCTCTCGGGCGTGTTGCTCATCGTGATCGTCTGGGCGCTGGTCAGACTCACGTTGCCGAAGATGCTGTTCGAGCGTTCCCGCCGGCGCCTGCAAGAGGCCGACGGCGATACCGCCCCCGACACCGGTGGCGGTATCGGGGTGGCGCTGCCCTGCGGCCATGACGGACCCAAACCGTTCACCTGGACCCACGCCGGCGTCACCTACCGGTTCTGCTCGCGGGCCTGCCGGACCGGGTTCCGCCGCCGGATCGAGGGCCGCGGGCCGGTCGCGCGGCAGCTGCGCACCCTCGGCGGGTGGGATCGGATCGCCGAGCGGTACTTCGCGACGATCGGCCGGATCCGCAACAGTGTCATCTTCGGGTTCCTGATCGCCGGGTTCATCGTCGCGCTGGTGCCCACCTCGGTGTTCACCACCGTGTTCCTGCCGCCGAGCAGCTTCGGTGGGGTGGTCGAGAACGCCGCGGTGGGCGTGTTGGCCGGGGTGTTCAGCTTTATCGGCTCGATCGGCATCGTCCCGTTCGCGGCCGCGTTGTGGTTCGGTGGCGCCGGCTTCGCCGCCGTGCTCGGCGTGATCGTGTCGGACACGATCACCGCGCCGGTCTTGAACTTGTGGCGGCGCTTCTTCGGGGGCAAGGCCACCGCCTACATCTTCGTCGTGTTCTACACCGCGATGGTCGCCTCCACCGTCGGCATCGAGTACCTGTTCCGCGCCGCCGGGTGGCTGCCGGCCCGGCGCGGGCACGGCTCGGTCACCGCGGGCGGGTGGCGGGTGGACTACACGCTGTGGGTCACCCTGGTCTTCCTGGCGTTGACCGTCGTCCTGTGGTATCTGCGGCGGCTGGCCCACCTGCGGGGCGCGGTCGAGGTCACCGACCCGGTGTGTGGGGTGAGCTTCGAACGACGGGAGGCCGAGGCCACCCGCCCCACCGAGCACGGCACGGCGTACTTCTGCTCTACCCAGTGCGCCCACGCATTCGACCAGCAACCGGCGCACCGGGCGGCAGCCCGATGAGACCCTTCCTGCCGCCGAGGCGCTTCTCCGGCGGTGGCCCCGATCGGGCTGGAGGACCTGGTCCCACACCATTGCCCGCCGTTCACCGAGATTGCCAATGGTGCCTGATCCGTCCTGAGGGTAAACCCGCCGCGATGCGTACGACCAGATCGTGGGAGCGTAGGCCGTACCCGCGTCAGAGCCCTGAGATGCCGGCTGACTCACCGCCAACCACATCCGGTGGTCACAGGAAGAACAGGTAGGAGTCGCGATGCCGGCCCAGAGCTTCGATGTGATCGTGCTGGGGATGGGTCCCGGTGGGGAGGTCGCGGCCGGGCGGTTGCTCGCCGCGGGCAAGAGAGTCGCCGTGATCGAGCGCGAGCTGATCGGCGGGGAGTGTGGCTACTGGGCGTGCATCCCGTCTAAGACGCTGCTGCGCCCGCTGGAGGCCCAACACGCGGCCGATCAGGCCGCCGGGCTGGATCGCCCAGAGCTGTCGTGGCCGACGCTACGGGACTACCGCGACACCATGATCCGGCACCTGAATGACGCCGACCAGGTCACCGGCTACCAGCAGCAGGGCGCCACGGTGATAAAGGGCACCGGGCGGCTGGCCGGCCCGGGCCGAGTCGAGGTCACCGGCGAGCTACTGCAGGCAGAGCACGTCATCATCGCCACCGGCTCCCAACCGGTGCGCCCGCCCATTGAGGGCCTTGATGGGGTCGAGGTGTGGACGAATCGGGAGGCCACCACGCTGACCGAGATCCCCGAGCGCGTGGTGCTGATCGGGGGCAGCGCGGTCGGGGTGGAGCTGGGCCAATTCCTGGCCCGCATGGGCAGTCAGGTCACCCTCGTACAGCGCGGCCCACGCCTGCTGGGCCGAGAGGAACCCCGGGTCGGCGAGCTTGTCGCAGCTCAGCTCGTCAAGGACGGAATCGACGTGCGCGTGGGCCGCCAAGTCACCGCCGCCCGCCGCGCTGGCAGCGACACCGTGATCGAGTTGGACGACGGCAGCGGCGTGCACACCGACGTCGTGGTCCTCGGCACCGGCCGGCGGCCCCACACTGACGGGCTCGGCCTCGCCGCCGTCGGAGTCCAGCCCAACCCCCGCGGGGCATTGGAGGTTGATCAGCATTGTCAAGTCATCGACGGTCTGTGGGCGATCGGGGACGTTACCGGCGTGGCGCTGTTCACCCACGTGGCCATGTACCAGGCCCGCGTCGTCGCCGACACCATCCTGGGCAAGCCGCGCACCGCCCACTACCACGGCATTCCCCGCGTCGTGTTCGCCGACCCGGAAATCGCCGCCGTGGGACTGACCACCACCCAAGCCGCCGCGCAGGGCATCGAGTTGGCCACCACCGAGGTCAACCTGCCCGACGTCCTGGCCCGGCCCTGGACCTATGACACCGACCCCTACGGTCACCTGGGGCTGCTCGCCGACCGGCGCCGTGGCGTCCTCGTCGGCGCCTGGGCCATCGCCCCCCTGGCCGGGGAATGGATCCACCAAGCCGCCCTCGCCATCCGCGCCGCCATCCCCATCGACGTGCTGCTAGACGGGGTGGCCCAGTTCCCCACCTACAGCGAGGCCTACTTCAAAGCACTCGAACGGCTGCCCACCTGACCCGGGCCGGCCCATTGTTCCGCGCCGGCGAACGACTCCCGACCCGCGGCAGCACCCCGAGTTTGATCGTGCGGGCCCCGGGTCAGTAAGGAACGACGTGTCTCAAAGCAACGAGTCGGCGCAATCGGATGTGTGTGCTCAGGCGGTTCACCCAGCTGCGCCGCGCGGGCTTCTGGTGCTGCTGACCGCGGCCGCGTTCCTGATCTTCGCGCAGGCGTTCATGATCGCGCCGACCCTGCCGCGGCTGGCGCAGGTCTTTCACACCAACACCGGGATCGTCGGCCTGGCGGTACCGGCGCACCTGGTGCCCTATGGCGTGATGACGCTGGTGTGGGGGCCGCTGTCGGACCGGGTCGGGCGCCGGCCGGTGATCATCGGATCGTTGGTTGCGTTCACCGCGCTCACCGCCGCCACCGCGCTCACCGACAGCGCGGGCGGCTTCATCGCGATGCGAGTGGCCACCGCGATCGGGGCCAGCGGGGTGGTGCCGATCTCACTCGCCCTGATCGGGGACGTGTACCCCTTCCACCGGCGCGGACGGGCGCTGGGCTGGCTGTTCGGGGGGATGGCCGGCGGGATGGTGCTCCTGTTCGCGGCGGTCGGTACCCGGGCGCTGCCGATCACCCCCCGGCCGGCGAACGTACCCCCACTGCGCGCCGTCGCCGCCGGATACCGGGGTTTGCTCGGCAGCTCCCGCGGCCGGCGCACCTACAGCTACGTGCTCATCAACGCCGTGCTGCAGTCCGGGGTCTACACCTGGCTGGGGCTTTACCTGCAGCGGCGGTTCGGGCTCGGTGAACTCGGTATCGGGCTGACCTTGCTCGGCTACGGCATCCCCGGGCTCCTGCTCGGCCCGGTCATCGGCCACCTGGTCGACCGCTATGGACGGGACAGGATCATCCCCGCCGGTGTGGCGCTCGGCGCCACCTGCGCGCTGTGGCCGTGCCCCTGCCCCGCATCGCCGTGCAGGCCACCGTCGTCGCCCTCTCCCTGGGCTATGACATGACCCAGCCGCCGCTGGGCGGAATCGTCACCGACCTGCCCGGCAACCGCGGCCAGGCTATGGGCCTCAACGTGTTCACCCTGTTCACCGGACTCGGGCTGGGCAGCCTGCTCTTCCAGGCCGCACTGACCTCGGGGTTCCCCGTCGCGCTCACCGCGTTCGGCACTAGCGCCCTGCTCGCCGCCACCCTCGCCGTCCCGCTGTTCCGGAACGAACGGGCACGGTGACCCCCATTCGGTATTCGGCACGCGCAAGCGTCGTAGGTGGTCGCGGGCCCGGCGGGTGGATCGGGATTGGGATCGGGGAACCCTATGGCGCCAAGACCGAGCTTGTCCGTTAGACCGAAGTTACGTCGGCTTGGGCGGCTGAATGTGGTTTTGAGCTGCGGTTTTGTGGGTGGGGGTGCGGGTTGTTCTGTCGACGTTTGGGGTGGGTTAGGTGATGGTGGTGGGGATCGGCGCCCCGATGAGTTGGAAGGCGCGGCGTTGCACGGGGGTGGGTTGGGCCAGGGTAGGGACGGTGGGTCCGTC
>JAABUT010004769.1_pt1 | contig 10503 bp, 10 predicted proteins | sample 5559281 | NCBI WGS metagenome assembly JAABUT01 (sample SAMN10711880, study PRJNA513359) | rock metagenome | isolation source: Antarctica rocks | place: Antarctica: Victoria Land, Ricker Hills nord | collected 2016-01-04 | reverse complement strand
TGCACGAACGCAAGTCACTAGATCAAAGTCGATAGAGAGTTGAAGAACTACTAGCAGAAGCACTCGAAGAAATCGATGCAGATTATTTCACTTCGCCTGTAATGAAGAAGTATTTATATAATGTTAGAGATCAGCATAGAGCGAGTCATATGAGTGTAATGTAACGAGTATATAAATGCTAAGAAAGAAAAGTATCTAGAAGGGAAGAATCGACTATCTATATGACTCAGAAGAACATAAGCTAACTCTGAATAGAGTTGACTTCAAAACAACTCGATAGTCTAGTGACGAGCGATCGACGATAGTCAGAAACATAGTCATCAACATAGTCATCAACATAGCTATCAACATACGTGCGTAGCTAGAATCGTAACAAAGATGACGATGATTTCATTAATTATCAGCAATGCATTTTCTCTGTTCTCAAGTCTTCAGTTCTGTCGAGATCATCAGCTGAATGAATGTATTTCTCGTCTCGACTTTCATCTTAGATAATGTGCAAATCAAACATTTATCTGTCATAAAGACTCAAATTGCAATTGTCTCATCTGAATTTTGAAAGTTCTCTGTGAAATAGCTCTCTCTCGATTCTCATTCAATTCAATCTATGCTCGACTAACAAAATGTGAGCTGTCTTCTTCATGTCTTGTATCATATGAAACACGTATTGCTGTTCAAGACTAATGCTACTCGTATATTTGACATCACACTGTGTGACAATGATCAAGATTCTTCGATCACACTTCAGAGAATAATGTCGTAAAGTGAGATCAGATCTCTGCGAAGTCTTTGACAAGAAGTTGTTGAAGCAGAGACATCACATTCTGAAAATTCTGAATGAAGCGACGAGAAGCAAAAACAAGAATCATCGTCAGAATGCATGATTAGTGATTGAAGTTGAGATTCTGAATTAAATTTCACAATCGAGAAGCAACTTCAAATCTTTCAACGTCGTTTTTACATGTTCACTAGCACATTCTTGTATGATGTGCATTTACATGCTTAGTTGACTTGCGTCTGTGTCTTAAACAGAATTTTAGTTGCAAGAGAATGATTGACAGCGACAGAGATTTGAAGTTGAGATCGAACTGTCTGATTGAATGACTGTCAGCATTTGCAGTGTCTCAAATAGAAATGCGCACGATCTTCTTCATCAGAACGCGCTTTGCTTCACATATTCTTGATTTGAAATATGTGTTTTGACTTCAACTGCATCTTTCTTCTTCTCAACAATGTAGCACAACATCATTTTTAAATGCTCGCTACTCATTTCTTACTGAATCTCACTTTCATTGTCTTTAAGATTTCTACTTTCAATAAATGAAAGTCAAATTACATTCTTCTACTTGACATCAAATTCTCTCATATGTTGATCTCGATCAATTCTTTCTTTTGTTGTCAGTATCTTTCTTCGAAATTCTCTGATCATCACATCAACATCATTTCAGAAAGCATCTGCAACTTCTTGTGAATCATCAGATTCTTTCTGAACAGAATATGTCTAATTTTCTTCGAGTGCATTTAAAGCAGCTCAGAAACAAGCTTTCTTGAATGATTGAGATGAGAAGACTTCGCGACAGAATCTTCAAGAATGATGCTGATATTATATTGTGATTGACAGTCTGAGAAAGCAACTTTGAAATCTTTACACTCAATATCAACATTTGTGTGCAGTCTACAATCAGACTCGAGAAGATGTGAATACTCAGATTCGATGATTCAACTTTATTGATTCAGCTCTCAATATGAAAAGAAATGCGCAGATGAAAAAGAAAACTTGATATGAAGCAGATAAATAGTCATTGTCAAATTCATCGATATTCTTCACGCTTCGCAAGTTCTCGATGAGAACGTAAGAGTCTGACTCAAGACAGAAGCATTGAAGCTTGATCTCTTAATCGCGATGAAGATTGCTGATGCTTCAGTGATGTGATAAATGATTGATAGACATAAAGTGAATAACATAGCATACTGAGAAATCGCGATTGTTCGAACACATCGTATGCATAAAGTAATCACGATTGCAGATTAATGAAGCTTATTCTGCTTCGATTTGATCTATCTACATTACAAAATCTCTATGACATAGTAGTAAATAATAAGCAAAGAGATCATGCTTCTAGATACTTTCTTCATCACAGTTTGATCAGAAAATGAAGTCTCTGACGATCATATCTCAGAACTTGAAACATCGATTGCTCAGATACTGTTGTTCGTTGATCATATACTCAAAGAAGAAATCGCGATGAGCATTGAAGTGATTGATTCATTTTCAGTTCACGACAGATTGAATGTTCGTGAAGCGCTCGTAGAAATTGTCTGCGCAACGCTCGTTGTGATGCTGTCGTTGACTGAGTGATGATTTGAAGAATTTAAGCTGAAGATTTCTCTGTCTTTGTCACGAAGCGCACAGTTCTGCTGTGATGATGAGCGATAAAATCATGCTGAATTATTCATTGTTATCAAGTAAGAGATCATCAATCTGAAGAAATTGACAGCGCTTAATGAATCATCTGCTTGACAGAGTCGATCTGAAGAGATCTGAGCTATATGATTTCTGAGATTCACTGAGATGAACAAGATGATATCGTTGACGAAAGCATTCAGTTGATTCAAAGTGAACACAGTCTTCACGTCGATGTCAACAACGATGTGATGAATCAATGAATTCAAAGACATAGCTTCTGAACTAGATTCTAGTGTTGTTGTTTGCATGCTGACGTTAAAACTTGTTGAGTTTCAGCTCATGTTCAACTCAAACGACAACATCTTAGACGCGCTATCGACATGACTGCTAAGTAGAATGTTAGCTGACTCGATCTGCATGCTATTCACTTACATTTCAGCGATCAACGTCGTCAACAATGTCAATGATTTCAGCTCATTCATGTCTTCTTTTGCAAGTTAAGATATTGATGTTGTCAAAGTTGATAACATTAAGAAAGAGACTTCTGACTGTTGTTAAATGAAAAGATAGAAACTCTTAAAAATGAAATTTTGAAGAGTCTTGATTTGTGAATGTTCAGAATGCATCTTTTGCGAGATTCTATTCGCAGTCAGAAAAGCTCACAGAACGATGCAAGAACTGATGATCGTGAGAGTCTGAGTTGACTTATCGATGATTTATAAAAGAGCACATTTTCAAATCAATGATTCAAAAAAACACAACATTACATAAACAAAATTTTCAGAAACAGATCGATTGATTCGATTCTTGAATACATCTACTCAAGCAACATTATCATCTCAAAAGTCAAGCGATACTGCTCTTTTGTACGAGAGCTGATTTGAAAAGAGAATAGAGAAAAAAGGAAAATTCTTTCAATTGAATTATGATCGATTTCGAAACGAAAATTTCATCGATCGTAGAAGTCGAAGAAAAGACGCTGAGTTTGAATTTCAAGCGAATTGTGATCAACGAAGCGCATAAAAAGACAGAGCAAGCAAAGATGTTTCACAGTTTTTCAACATCAGAGAGCACATCAGACTCAGACATTGCTCGTCTTGAAGATGACAAAGCACGTCGACAGACAGAGCAAGCAAAGACGTTTCACAGTCTTTCAACATCAGAGAGCACATCAGACTCAGACACTGCTCATCTTGAAGCTGATAAGACACATCAACAGACAGAAGCAACAAAAGTTCTCTTCAACGAAATAAATCGAAAGAATATATTGAATCAAGACACTGCTCATATCAAAGCGAACAAAGAAAAAGATCGAGCACAAGAGTTTTTGAAAACAGCTTCTTCAGATTCATTTGAACTCTCGATCGATGAAAACGCAGAGTTCATCGAGAACGCTCATGAAGATGAAGATCAAGATGATGAATCTGATTGCATGAATCTTGCTGAAGACGAAGTTTCAAAGTCGAATAATCTTTGCAAGCAGATATATGAGAAAGTCACATTGCATTTAAAAAAGCTTATGAAGAATTTCAAGAACGCTGAAGCGACATCAGAATTGAACAAATTGAACAAGCAGATAAAGAAGCAGAATCTCAAAGACAAGCTCTCAAAGAAAGATCTAGAGAACTTTCTCATTCAGATTCTCACATTCGTCGTCAACTTTGAAATGACGAAAGATTACTACAAATCTTTGCAAAAGAACTCAGCTGACGATATAGCGAGAGAGAAATTAATCAACATCAACAACATTTTGAATCAGTTGAATGAGCAACATGAATATCTCAGAATCTAACTTATAACTCTTTCATCTAAATCAGACATTAATGAAGCAGAGTTCAAAGCAGCAGAGTCATTTGAAGCAGCAGAGTCATCTGAAGCAGCAGAGTCATTTGAAACAGCAGAGTCATTCGAAACAGCAAAGCTCAAAGTCATCAATCAAGCTGATCAGACTTTCATCAAAGATGATGTGAAGACTAAAGTCAGCATTGAAATACTCAATGAATCAGACGACTTAACGTCTCTCAAAAAAGTTGTGATTGTTCGAAAAGCTGAGTTTGAGTCACGAGTCATCGTGAATTGTGAAACAGATGTGAATTCGTATTTTGAGATACACTCTGAGATCGACTTTGAAAAAAAAGTCATCAAAGAGTGACTGAAAGATGAAATGTATGAAAGCAAAGATCTGTCAAAGAACACAAAGATCAATCAGATGCAAATCTATGAGCGAGTCAAAGTCAAGAAAACAGATAGTAAGCAAGTTAACAAAATCACACGTACTCAAAGTGAAATTCAATACTACTTAATCAAAGTTCTGAATACAGATTATGTAAGCATCAGATTGATGCTTTCTGAAATGAAAGAACTCAGTTCTGTCAAACTCAAATGTATCGATGCACAATTAGATTGTCAAAATGAGCAGTTGCTTGCAGAACTTGATCAGTGTCGTGAGAAGAATGAGCATTCAAACATTGAGAAGCAGCTGACGAATGATGATATCGAAAAGATGTCGTGACTGTCGTCGAACGCGATAATCGAGACTAAGAAGAAGAAGAAGAAGAAGAAGAAAGAAAATGAAGATGTGAGAAATATAGTCTCTCAGAGAACAGATTTGAAGCGCAGTTCAAAGTCGAAGATTGCTTCATGCACGTCGAAAACGTCTTGAATTTTCAAATATTTCATCATTCGAGCATTATAGCATGTTGTGAAAAAAGATGAATGAACGGCAGAAAAGATGAAGACGCGAGAATTTCTTGAAATTTGATTTTCTTCAGTCAGTCTTTATCAAGTTATAGTAGAGATAGAACAAGAACAATAATAAATCATTGAGATGAAAAGCTTTCATACACATACTTTCGTGATCAACTGTTGACGACAAGTGAAATCACATAGAATGCTTATGTAATATCTCTCTGTTTCGTCTAGAATTTCAGTGTGAAAATCGATTGAAGCTCATCAAGTCTTGACATAAGACTAGCGCTGACTTATTTGATTTTTGTATTCAGAATTGAGAATACTCTCTCTACAATCATTTATTGCAATCAAGATTCTTGCTCATGAATTCTCAAACATCAATCTTGAAACATCGTTTTAACGAACTCAAGAACGAATGATGTCAATTCAAGAGCAGAAATTGCTTATATGTTGAAGTCAGATCTGAGTCGAAAGATCTTACATCTCGATCACACATGATCAGATGAAGATATACATCTACAGTATCTGAGCAACAGAGACATAAAAGAAAGAGTTCTTATGTCAATCAGCAACGCGATGCAAAGCGAGCTTGTCATGTCATCGCACAATCAACGCACTTGATCGCGACAGCACTTCAGAGTATTCAAGATGAACAGAAGAAACTTGATGATAGCAACGACTTCAAGACAAGTTGAGAGAATTTCTCTTTAGATGCAATGCTGACTAGAAACAGTGATTTTATGTCATGAGCTGTAAGAATGAGACATGATTGATGTCGAGTTATTTCGACAGCAAACGAAAAGAGAGTGTCAGTCTTCTATTCTCAAAATTCAGATCTGTCACGATTTACGATGTTGATTTCGAAGACATACTGAAGACGCATCGAATCATAGAGACAGACGACGAAGAGTCGAAGAACTGAAGAAAGCTTCAATCATTGATGAGAAGAAAATGCGCATCTGCATCGTCTGAGAATCATGAAATCAAGAATATTCGAGTAACTGTACGACGCAGCTCAAATGAGAACAGCATTTCTTTCAGTGTGTTTTCAAGAATTTTTCTTGTGAGCAGAGTGAACATCTGTCACACGCTGAAGAAGCACTGAAATCATCAATGAACACATTGAATATCTTCTTATGCAAATCACAATTCTAAAGTTGCATCTTCACAGTCGAACTATGTCATTGAATATCATATCAAACTCTTTTTCAATGACATCATTCAAAGACTTCAAGAACTTGCAAGCTTCAGTAAGAACAAGCTCTCGTTTCTCGTATTCTTCGTCGAGCTGAAAGAGACATCAAGCGCAATGAACGTTGCAAAACTACAAAATCTGCACAACGAAGCGAGTGCGATCTACAACATTCTAAGATTGCATCAGACGATAGATGAGAAGAATGATTTCTATGATAGAATCTGAGTACTATTGCTTGATATCAATGACGAGATGTGAAGACTTCAATGTCATTGAATTTCTAAGAGTGATCATGAATATGAGATCTATTACTCAAAGATTCTTAGATGTTGAGCAATCAAAGATTCAAGAGTGACGATTGTCTCAGAAGCAAGAGCTTCAATGAGAAATATTGTGAATCGAATGCGTGATGTGTTATTCAAAGATCTATACACTGCGATGAACATCTACGAGAAAATTCTCAACTCTCAGCTCTTGAATTTCAAGTTCTATCAGATCAACTACGATGCACAATCTAAATCAGAGAATGACAGCATTCTTCTGACATCTGATCACTTCTTTGTCGATGAAACGCAGTCTATTGAGTTTGATGCACGATTCGATACTGCTTTGAAGTCTCAAGAGATTCTTGAAATTGACACTGAATCTGTACATGAATTCATTGAATCAGCAAGAATTGATATCTCGATATCAACTTAACAGTTGAGTTTCTTCAACGTCAAGAACGATAAGAAAGAACTTAGAAAGAAAGAGTGAGAACTAGACAAACTCACGAGAAGCTAGCGATAGCATACATACGTTGATAGCATCTAGTATAAACACTTAGTTGCACGAACACTCAATATTTGATTCTTTCGCTAGACGATCATACACAATGAACGAAGCTGCACAGAATATGCTTGATGATCTTGCAATCTCATAATTATTATACATTAGATTTATTGTTTTCGATCTATCAGTCATTCATCTCGACGTTCAAACAGATTATATAGCGAAATGCTATCTTAGAACAACAATAATATCTCATTTCATCATGCTGACTAGATTAATTCTTCTGAAATCGTCAATAGAGACTTGACAGTCTGCGACTCAAGTCGAGACTTCTTGCACATTTGTGATGTGTGATGATCATCAAGTGTTGATCTCTTCAGACTGTTATTTGAAATACATGATTTGCAAGATCGATTCAGCAAGTCTCTATGAAAAGTTGTCTCAAACGAGACGTTCAGCTTTTGCTGATTTTCAAATCATTGCATTGTCTGAGAAAATGCACTAATCTTTCGTCGCTCTTGTCTGATGCTTTGAGCGTAAATAGTCACAAGTTTCGTCGAATGATGAATCAAAAAGTCAATCTTTTTCTGATATTGATGACACAGCTGACACAAATCTAGATTATCTTCATAGTATCTCAGAATTTCAACGTCAGTGATAAATTCTAAGTTGAATGCATCACATCTTATTAATAGCTTAACGATCGAAATTTCTGAAAGACGACATCATATCATATCACGACAGTGATATTGATCTTCTCAAAGACATTTCGCGCTTGTCAGCTCAAAATAGAATGCAAAGATGAGCAATGTGTAAAGTGTCTTTGCACAAAGTCGATACATCTGTGACACGTGAAAACTTTTTTGCAGCTCATTCATGCAATCAGTGTTGTTGATCATCAACTCGTCGCTGAGTAAGACGAAATTCAGTCGAATGTAGTCTTCTCACTTTCTCTCGTTCACGAAGTTCATGAGTTCATTTCAGATTTTTTGCTCATTGAAGAAAGACATGTAAGATCGTCAAAGTCAAGATACATAGTCATCGAGAATCACGTGACGAAAGTCGATGATTCTGAGAAATGTCGAGATCTTCTGAGCATCTGTGTCAAGAGACACAACAACATTCGAAGTCAAAAGAAAGAGATCGTTGTGTAGACGTTTTGACAACACAATTCTGACAGAATTGTTATGTTTGCTCATTTCATCATTCTGAATCGATTCGAATGTCTTGATTTGTGCTGATTGATACAAACTATTTCACGTCAATCGTGTTTCGCGTACAGCTACGTCAATGCACTCACACAGAGACAGTCGAAGTAGCTCAATCACTGAAACATCAGTTTCTAAGCTTCTGCAAAGACGAGACACTCACGCTTTTTATATGCATGATTCATTCTCAACTTTCTTCAGATGAACATGCATATACTTTAATCTTTTGTTCAGTCTTTTGTCTTCGAGCACAACACTCAATCTTATCGCATTCTTCTTTTCTTGCGCTCGATTCGTTATAGTTGATGAAAATGATCGAAGAGACGTTATCAATCATAGCAACGATGATCTTGACTTTGATGACGAGAATCTTGAATTGATAGTCAAACATGCAATCATCAATTCTCAAGTACTTCTTCAAACAGTCTTCGAGAACGTTTGCATCATAATGATCGTCTCTGTATCAATTCTTCAAAGAGAGATGAAGATGTTTAATGAAGTTCATTCATTCTTGAGATCGTTCAAAGAGCTTTTGAGTCAATGCATCGAAAACGTGAACACATTGAGAAATCGACATGTCACGTAGAAATAAGATACAGACAATGAGATCTTCTGTTTCATCTTTGAGTCTGACAATTCGTGAGATCTGAACGTGAAGCTTATCAACGCTAATGTTGAACGCGATATCAAACAAGTCTTGAATTTGTAACTCACTTTCTATCATATTCTGAATGATTGTCATGATTTCTAGTGAAATAACATCACGCGTGTCTTTCTCATCGATGATCAAAATTCTTTCGTCAGCGAAGAAAGATTTCAGTCTCACGATGCAGTTTTCAGAACGATATAAAAAGAGACAGATCTTAATATGATATTGACAATTTATAATGAGCATCTCATTCTCGTAGATTCGTACACACATATTACATATGACATGTTCGCAGAAGAGTGAGTTCTTCGACTTTCGATGAACACATCAAACGCAGATGCTGTTGCTCTGAAATAGCAGTCACGATATGTCAAGATCGCTCACATTCTCTCGATGCACTTGTGTTGCAAACTTGCTCAACGTCATATTCACAAAGTACGTGATCAGATGTCTTTTGATACATTGCTTCTGATTCTCGACTCGCTTCACGATCTCTTTTTTCGCATATGATTGCTTCTTGAATGAGTCAACGAGTGACTTAAGACACGAGAGATGATAGATGACATCGTATATTGTCTTTGAATCGAAGTTTAAGTCGTGAATCAGCTCGTGACTTGTAAAATGTCAGTTCAGCACTCACGATGCATCTTGAGAGAATAGACGTTCAGCAAAATACTAGAAGCAATGAAACTTGTCATGATGTCATTCGAAAGATCACGATACACTTCAAATCATAAGAACGAAGTTAGATGATTGAAGTGATCTGAATCGACTTCATTATCTAGTCGACTTGTCATAATGCAGTTAAAAGATCGAAGAGCAGAAGTTGCTATCTGTGATATGACAATTTGAAAGAGCTTGTTCAGATGCACGATCGAGTAGAGACATCGACAGCGCAATCAAACGTTTTGCATCTCATTCATCTGTCTTCACAGCAGCTTCTTCAGTCGTCGAAAACGTGTCAAGAGCAATATTTGCTCATCTGTCAGATGTAGAATCTTGATGAACGAGTAGAAATCTTTTAAGATCTTCTGATTCAGACTGAATTGCACATCTTGCATTTCGAGTAGATCATGTGTAGAACTATCACTCGTCTCATCACTGCGTTTGACGATCACAACACTTGATCGAGCTTGCTTGAAGAGACTTGATTCTGCTTCGACAATGACTCAAGCTTTCAGATGATTCACGACACTTTTGAAATTGAGAAAGTCGTCGACGAAAATGCACAGTACGTCGCTGAAGAGACAGAATATTCGCGCATGCAGAATGTTGTAGACATCGTGCATGATCATCGCATTTGCTCATCGAACAGAAAAAGACTCAGTTTCATGACAGAATGCATTCGAGACTGATACAATCATTGCAGACGAATCACTTTCGACAAAGAACACTGAATGATCGAAGTAGAGACTTGTATTGTTCACTCGCAGAGTAGCAATGCTTTCAGTAGACTCTTTCTTAACATGATTTGAAAAAAGCTCTTGAAGAGCTAGATTTTTGACTTTTCGATCTATAAACAGTAGAACAGAGAATTGCTGAGTTGTTGAATTAGTCAGCTCTCTCATGATTCTAGTCAAGC